>JGI2065J20421_1001816_pt1 | contig 13474 bp, 12 predicted proteins | sample Biomet5_FD_20421 | JGI IMG/M metagenome (IMG submission 20421)
CTGCATTTCGTGAGATATGCAGACGACTGCGTAATAGCAGTAGGAAGCAGTGCCGCTGCAAACAGAGTAATGCACACGGTCACGAAATGGATAGAAAGAAAATTAGGATTAAAGGTAAACATGACCAAAACAAAGGTCACGAAACCCACGAATCTTAAGTACCTCGGATTCGGATTTGTTAAAATGGGTGATAAATGGGAATGCAGACCGCATAAGGATTCTTTAGAGAAACTCAAAAGGAAACTCAAGCAGCTGACAAAGCGTTCCTGGTCAGTCAGCATGGACATCAGAATCCAAAGACTGAACTGGGTGATCCGAGGCTGGATCAACTACTTTAGAATCGGAAGGATGAAACGGAATATGACAAAGATAGACGAGCATCTGCGCACAAGAATGAGAATCGTCATATGGAAACAGTGGAAGACCGGTCAGAAAAGNATGTGGGGACTGCGCAAACTTGGGGCACCCGAATGGATGGCCAGACAATCTGTAGGATTTGCAGACCATTACCAGGCGGCTGCAAAAACCACAGGATTACGTCTCATAAACAAACAAATCCTTGCAAAGCGAGGACTTGTCAGTTGTTTGGATTATTATTTGAATTGAACCGCCGAGTGCCGAACGGCATGCTTGGTGGTGTGAGAGGGGCTACTCGTTAGCCCCTACTCGATTGATTTGATTTGATTATATGGCTGGCAAGCCGCTACTTTTGACTGGGAAGCCAGATTTCACATCGTAGAATTACGATTGGTACTGGTCACACGGTCGGCAAGCCGTCTTTTTTGACTGGGAAGCCATGATCTCGCATCGTAGAATTACGATTGGTGACCACTTTCGTTTTTTTCGCCCTTAAAAACGCAGAAAAATATTTTGTTCGAGCGAAAAGTTACCTGAAGCCGCAAGATCGCCTTTGTTTTGATGTGATTTTGGTCAGTCGATGTCGCTGATGAAAGCTGCAGCTTTCTGACATAAGCCTCGCATGCTTGTCAGAACGTTTGCCAGTCCCTTTTATCGTCTCTGCATCCATGATATCAGGCATTGGCGACCCGTCATAGAGGCAGCACGCCGGAGCCTTAAGAGAAAAGTGCGTTTTTAAGCCTTGATTTCGCAGAAGTGGTCACAAAACCTGATCACACCCGGAAATGAAAATTTCCATTTTTGCTGAAATCGCTAAATCATAACGCGTTGGGCCCTTAAAAAGTAACCGAAGCCCACATTCTATCTAAACTGAAGTTTCGGTGAGTTTCCTGGGTTACTGTTGACCGAGACAATAACAAAAGCCACGGCACAATTATGTCTCATAACATTCCTGATAATAGACTTTCAAACCTCAATATGCATTATATAAAATGAATTTTTGCAAAAATATTGTAAAAATGCGGATAATAAAGTTGGTTTTTGCACTTGAACTGATATAAAGAATACCTTTGATCGTGCCATTTAAATTTGATGATGAAAGTAGTAAAATGCCTTCATCCTTTGGATCTATATGAATATAAGACAGCTAAGCCTTCAAAGGTATTTGAAAGAACGGCCGTTAACAAATATGAATTTATAAAGGCTGACGAAAAGGAATTCAATGGTTATGTGGGCAAGAATACAGACAATAAACTATTCCTGGCCACGGCGACTGCATGGAACTGTGAGAGAACGAAGGACGCGTACATGTGGTTGGCAGAAGGCATTGATACATATAACAGCCAAAGCTTGGAAGCAGGTGCTTTGCCAGAACTGGAAAATGATGTGGACGGCTCAATGGAAAGGTTCCTGACTAGAATGCTCCATAAGGCAGATATCAACATTTCCGGATATAATTTTTTGGCAAAAGAGTTAGCAAACGAGGATATGGCCAAGATGCCGCTTCCGCCTGGGATAGACATATCAAAAGCTATCCAAGATAATGGATTCAGCGCAATCAAACAATATGAGATAGTGACAAATCACGATATTGAGACCGAAGGTTGCCACAAGAGCTACTCGCTTCCATTTGCCATAGAATCAGAAGGAACAAAGAGGCTGTTTTTCTTTAGCCCAGTTCTGAAGAAGGCCATGGAGACCGGCAAAACGGTGGTAGTAGATGAAATCGATGACAGCCTGCATCCTTTGCTGGTAAATGCTATTATTGAATTGTTCAACGACAAAGAGGTTAACACTAAAGGCGCACAATTGATATTCAATACTCATGATGTGAGTCTGCTAAGTTTGGACAACTTTAGACGAGACCAAATCTATTTTACAGAAAAGGATAATAAAACTGGAGTGACAGATTTATATTCGCTTGACGAATATTCACCACGAAAAACAGAAAATATTAGAAAAGGATACCTGCAGGGCAGATATGGAGCTATTCCTGTCATCGAACCAGGAGGTCTGAAATGGTAAAACGAGTAGAGCAAAAAAAGAGAGGGAAGCTCACACGCAGAAGAAAGAAAATCATCCTGATCGGCGCTGAAGGGAACAACAAAACAGAGCGGAATTACTTTTAACGATTCAATTCAAGAGAAAGCGAATATGATTTTAATCGAGAATGCGTTTGTTATTTGAGATGTGGGCCTTAATTTTACAGACTTGCAGTTTTACCTCTCACCCTGGCTTTCACTAAATAATACAAGATGCAGATCAAGATACTTATCGCTGTTATTAGAAGTCCGAGCGGAATGCCCCATACAGACGGAAACATGTTCATTCCCAAAATCTCCAGGACCCCGATGGAATAAGTGATAACAAGCCATTGTATGATGTAGATCGTGTTTACCTTTGCTGACAGGTATTTTACAGCGGTCTGACCGTTTCCTCTGATGGCGAGCGAAAGGAAATAATACATTGGAATGCATACCGCTACAACGCTCAGGCACCAGAAACAGGTCAGCGGAGACTGAAGGTAATAAGCAGATGTCATAAAGAAATCTATGATATATACTCCTGCAGTAAGACAGCCGAGTGTTACAGATAGCATTACAGCTGAGCTGATAAACAACATTCTTTTATAAAAAGCTGTTTTATCTGTCACATGTCGAAGCAGGTGAGCAAAGCATATCCCGAGTGCGGGATAGATATACCATTGAAAAGCTGGAAAAGCGGGTTCGACAGCGGTGAAAATACAAGTGCCGAAGATATCCTGTACTGCGTCGGGCAGATTTCCGAAGCTGCCGGCAAAAAGACTTCCTATGGCATTCATAAATATGGCTGCGGCAGCGATTATCCACGGTTTCATATTCAGTTTTTTGAAGAGAGCCGTAATAAGAAAAGCCATGCCAGCAAATTGCAGAATATCGATGAGCAGCATAGTGTGCAGGATGGGAGTGTCCTGCCACGGGTTATCTATGCCGAGAATATTTCCTGCGATCACAAGGACTGTTTCTCTAAAGAAGTTCAGGACGATTCCAATCAGAATCAGCTTAACTCCGCGTTTTGTGAACTCAGCAGGACTGCCGTGCTTTGTATATACCATGCCGATTCCCATGGCAAACATAAAAACACCAGCAGCGGGCGGGCATCCGAAAAATTCTACAACACGATATAGGGAAAGGTTCCCCATATCTGTTAGTTGTTCAAATGTATGAATGACGATCATAAAAATGATAGCCATTGCTTTGGCAACGTCGATTTCAAACTGTCGTCCTGTATTTACTTCTTTTAAATCAAACATAAAAACATCTCCATTCTGTAAAACACGGGATTCTTATCCACCTGTTTTAGTGTATAGATAGCATGAGAGGAGAGGTATTAATTCAAGTTCCATGGAATTCACTTTCTTCCATAGATTTTATATGTCTCACGGGTCATACGATCGGCAAGTGTCTCCGCGGTTCTGATGAACTGTGACATCTCTTCAGCTGATATGACTTCGATCGTGCCGTTTTCGATTGTTTCCGTTTCCCGTGAGACCTTTTGGATAAACTTTTCACCCAAGGGAGTGGGGATTATATATTTTTCTTTAGTATTTCCACCTTCGATCAGGGTCAGATATCCTCTTTTTATAAAGTCTGCAAGCAAACTGTGGACGGATGATTTAGGAAGATACAGTGCATTACATACCTGCTTCTGCGTCAGGTGCTCATAATATTCCACCATTAACAGCATCATTAGTCCGTTATAAGTTAGGCCGTTTTCTTTCGCTATCGTTAGATAGGAGGTTTCCACCTGAACAAGCAGTTCGTTCAGCGCTTTCATTGTTTCTCTTGTGTTCATTAAACTGTCCTCCCTTTTGGTTCACAATGGAACCATTATAGTACTAAATGGAACTAAAAGCAAGCGCGAACAAATGAAAAGTATAGTAAGATTATCACATCATATACCTGCTTCTGCAATGCAATTTTTACTGGAAACTGTTCTCTCTAAGGATATGTGCCCATCCACTGGATGATAACAAGTATTCGTGTAAGAGGCGCAAACCGGCGACTGTTGCATTTTTGTTGCAAAGTTGCTTCTTTTTCGAGGGAGTTTCCAAATTCTTTATCGGCTATACTAAACATAGAAACAATCTTATGAGCAAGCAATTTTAAATAAGGATTCTATGGAAAGGAGAATGCTCTATGAAATCGATGAAAAAAGGAGTTCGTCGGCATACGCGAAAAAGCGTGCTGACCTCCTGCATGGCCGTTTTGATGGCAGCACTTCTGCTTATCAGCTGTGGAACGCAGTGTGGAAAAAGTCAAAGCGTTACAGAAAGCCAGTCTGCAGAAACTTCAGCAAATCTCAAGAACGATTATTACGCCGCCGTCAATGCGGAAGTCCTAAACGCCCACAAGGCTGCGGGGGAGAACGGCAGTTGGAACTGGTTCTGGGATCTGACGGACAAGGCAAAAAAAGAGCAGGAGGATATTGTAAAGACTGCCGCAGAAAATGTCGCAAGGAATGGGGAAGCAGTAAAAAAGGAGGACAGCTCATCTTACCGGATTGGGGAACTCTACCTTATGGCATCCGATCAAACCGCACGTGACAAATCTGGCGTTGTGGAATTAAACACACTTATGAAGCCGGTGATGGAAGCGAAAAGCGTTCAGGAGATGATGGACGCGCTTGCCGTTCTTCAATATCGGTATGGATTTGATTCGATAATCAACACCGACGTTTATATACCGGACGATGATCCAGGTACCAATGCAGTACGTATTACACCGTTGAATTATGTCCTGCTTGTCGATGATTTCATCTCTTCAGAGGACGAAGCCGACAACAAAGCTCTTTTTAAAGGCGATCTGCTGAAGTTGATGAAAGCAGCGGGCCAAAACGTGAGCAGCAAAGATATGGAGGACATCTACCAGTTTTTAAAGGCGTCGGCTGTTACCAGCAACGCCGGGAAAAAAGCGATCGCTCAAAATACAGACAGTACCAGTGAGGAAACTTCTGCATCCGGCCAGAACGCCGGTACAAAGAAGCCTGCCGATCTGGTAAGCGAAAAAACGATGTCTATCTCAGACTTGACAAAACATTATTCCAATATCAAGCTGTCTGAGGTACTTGGTAGGATCTTTAAAACACAGCCACGTACTGTACGCATAGAAGACGACGGAAATCTTGACACTGTAAATTCATACCTAACTGACCGGAATCTGCAGATGCTGAAAAACTACGCTTATCTCGTGAATCTCACAAAATTTGCGCCGTATCTCTCTACGGATATTTCAGACACCTATCAGGTAATCCAGAAGAATTATTTTGGTGACGAAGACTCCGATGACACCGAAAGCGCTGAGGGATCCGACTCAAAGAAGGTAACCAGCATGGAGAAACAAGTATATAGCCTGTTGAAGTGGGACGTAGCCAAACTTTATTGCAGTCAAAACTTTGATGAGGCAAAAAAAGCTGGCGTTGAAAAATTGGTAAATGAAATTCTCGCTCAGTATCAGACAATGCTGCAGAAAGAAGATTGGCTTACCGAAAGCACACGCACCAAAGCAATTGAAAAACTGGAGAAGCTAAATCTGCGTATTGGCGCACCGGATGATATTGCGCGGTATCTTTCCTCTTGGACACCGGACAAAAGCAAGGGCTATCTAGGAAATGTACTTGCTATTACTAGCGAGGAAAGCACGAAAAAATACGACAGTGCTGGTAAGAAGGCCGACCGAACAGTATGGCAGATACTCCCACAGGATTGCAATCCCTGCTATTATCCTACAGACAATTCAATCAATATCCCCGCGGCTGTGATGTTTGAACCATACTTCTCTGTGAAGCAGACTGAGGAACAGAATCTTGGTTCGCTGGGCACCATAATCGGCCACGAAATCACACATGCTTTCGATGATCTGGGACATCTCTATGACGCCAATGGAGATTACAGGAACTGGTGGACGAAAGCCGACGAGGCGGCATTCGAGCAACGGACGCAAGATATCGTTGCCTACTATTCCGCCTACAAGACACCGGGTACGATGCAGCAGGACGGTTCATATACGTTGGGCGAAAATATCGCGGACCTTGGCGCGATGCACTGCCTAACGGAAATCGTCAAAAGCCGACACCTTAATGCCGACAAATTTTTCCGGGCATACGCAAATTCCTGGGCCAGCGTTTCAAACACTATGACGGACGCTCTGGTTTCCGGCATGGATGAACACGCATCCGACAAGGTGCGGGTGAACGCAGTGTTGGCTTCCAATTCGCTTTTCTATAAAACTTATAAGATCAAAAGCACCAACGGGATGTATCTAGCTCCAAAAGCCCGCGTAGAGCTTTGGTAAAAAAAGAAAGAAGGTATTAATAATGAAATACAGAAATATAATCGTCCTTGCCCTGAGTACTATACTCGCGTTTTCTATGCTGACCGGATGCGGTGCGAAAAGTGGGACAACCGACCAAGGCAGTTCTGCCGCCGAAACGTATTCCCAGTCACAGGACAGTTCCACCACCTCAGGTCTTGGAAATCTGAAGAAGTTCAAAGCAGACACCCTCGCAGGAGACAGCTTTACTCAGAAAAACTTTACAAAAAAAGATGTCACCATCATCAATTTCTGGTCACTGGAGTGTGGGCCGTGTGTAGACGAGCTCCCAAGTATTGCAAAATTCGCCAAGACTCTGCCGGATAATGTTCAGCTCATCACCGTCAATCTTGACGGGGAGGATGAGGCAACGAAAAATGCGGTCAAGGAAGAGCTGAAAAAAGCCGGATTCGAAGGTACCACGCTAGTAGGCAGTGACGGCGACTTGAATACTCTTGTCCGCAAAATTCAGTATACGCCGACTACAATTCTAGTTGATAAGGATGGAAACACCATTGGCGACGGCATCGTTGGAAGTCCAAATGATTTGACTAAGGAGTATACGGACACAGTCAATAGTGCGCTTAAGGCATTAGGAAAGGCGGAACTCAAATGACAAGGATAAAAGCGATGACCCTTGCTCGTTACGGAATTCTGGCGACGGCAATCACATTGATTGTCGTTGGCCTGGCTCGAAACGAGCAGCAAGAAGTATTACATAAGGCGGTGAAAATATGTTTAGAATGCATCGGGATCGGTTAAAACACGGCGGTCTGTCTTTCCAGCGCATAATGCAGCTGTTATCTGTCGCAGTGTTCAACGGCTATATTGTTGGATTTCAAAAGGGTATGATTTTTACGGGCGACCTGAAAATGGTCTGTGTGCCGGTTCTGAACTGCTACTCATGTCCAGGTGCGCTTGGAGCCTGTCCCATCGGTTCATTGCAGGCTACGCTTGGTGTAAAGCATCACTTTCCGTTCTATGTGTTGGGGCTGATGATGCTTTTCGGTGTACTGCTGGGACGGCTCGTCTGCGGACTTCTTTGCCCTTTTGGGTTGGTACAGGATCTCCTTTATAAGATCCCGTTTCACAAGCACAATGTGCCAAAGAAGATCGACAGGCCGGCGAGGTATCTGAAGTATTGCGTCTTGCTAGTTCTAGTGATTCTGCTGCCCGCCTTTGCAATGTCCAAAAGCGGAATCATACCACCGTACTTCTGCAAGTACCTCTGCCCGGCAGGCACGCTGGAGGGTGGAATCCCCCATGTGCTTTTGAATCCACAGCTGCGCAAGGTGGCCGGTGTGCTATTCGACTGGAAGCTGTTGGTACTGCTATTCATTGTGCTGGCCTCTACCATTGTCCATCGCCCATTTTGCCGCTATCTGTGTCCGCTGGGAGCGTTCTATTCCCTATTCAATCGTTTCAGCTTTTTTCAGATGCATGTTGACAAGAGCAAATGCAGCGGCTGCAGGGTCTGTGAGCGAGCTTGCCCAATGGTGGTCGAGATAACGAAGAACTGCAACAGCGCCGAATGCATCCGCTGTGGAAAGTGCAAGACCGTTTGTCCAACAGGCGCCATCTCCTGGGGATTTACAGGTAATGTTGCGGCCGCGGTACCTAAAACGGTGGATACTGCAGACAAGGTGTGATATAATAATTTGAAATCAAGGTCGAAGGGAGTACGGTATATGGCACTGATTTATTATGCAGATGACGAAAAGGAAGTACGGGACATTGTTACCGCCTTTTTAAGAAGCGATGACTACGACGTCGAAGCTTTTCCCACGGGAGACCTGCTTCTGGAGGCCTTCCGCCACACTCCCTGCGATTTGGTATTGCTGGACATAATGATGCCGGGGACGGACGGCATTGGCATTTTGACCAAGCTTCGCGAAATCTCCAAGGTCCCGGTTATTCTGCTGACGGCAAGGGATACAGACAGTGACTGTTACACAGGCATCACGCTCGGCAGCGACGACTATATAACAAAGCCTTTCAAGCCCATGATTCTGTCCGCTAAGATACATGCACTGCTCCGGCGGGTGCAACTGGAAAACGACGGGAACGCCCGTCCGGATGAAAACGACCTAAGCTGCGGAAATCTCCGCTACGAATGTCGTCAGCACGCCTGCACGGTAAACGGCAAGATACTCGCGCTTACGCCGACGGAACTAAGATATCTGTCATTTTTGATGAGCCATTTCGACGAAGCGGTAAGCCGCGATGAGCTTCTGAACAAGATCTGGGGTATGAACTGTGAGATAGAAACCCGGGTCGCGGACGAGACAAACCGGCGACTTCGTAAGAAACTTACTGCCGCAGGCGCGAACGTCTATGTGCAGACGGTGTGGGGGTATGGTTTCAAGTTGACAAAAAAGGATGGTGCAGTATGAACAAGACAGCCTCCAGTCGGAAAACGCTCCGATGGCTTACATTATGCTCCATTTTGATTGGTCTGATTCTGATTGGCCTGTTCTATGGCTTGGAAATGCAGCATATCCATACGCAAGCCTCAGTCGCCTTAAAAAATAAAATTTTCGATAATGAAAACGAAAAGGGAGAGTTGCTTCCGGCACTCTACTACGTCTATACCGGGCAGCGCAACGATAAAGATATGCTGTTTGCGGTTGAAACTGCCATGATTGATGATTATCAAGCCAACCAAAACTCCATCGCCTATAATAGTATCCGTCGCTTCCAATATAAAAATGAAGAAGTATATTATATGCCGCTCAGCGCCGGGATTGCGGGAGAAAAAATCTCCGCGGAGAATGGTACTCTGCTCCTATATGCCGATGTCAGCTTTTCGGTAAATCTGGTTAGACGAACGACCTGGATCCTTCTGTTAGCATTGGTGGGTTTATCTGCGGCACTTATTTTAATGGAGCGCAAGTCGGCGTTTGCACTGGAGCGGCGTGATGCCGAAATGAAGGCATTTTTCGCCAATGCCTCCCATGAATTAAAGACGCCGCTGATGGCGATCTGTGGCTATGCTGATGGAATCCGGCAAGGAATCGTCGAACCTCACGAGGGACTTGATGTCATTGCAAAGGAGACCGATCGAATGTCCATCCTGATTGGCAATATTCTAGAACTGAGCAAGGTTGACAGCGGAGCGATTGTTCCTAAGATCACCGAAAATGACATTCGGGAAATAGTATACGATGCGGTTGGAGTAATTTTACAATCTGCCAGGCAGCGGGGGATTGAGCTTTCGCTCGACCTACCTGATCCGATTATGTGCTTTTGTGATGAGGGCATGATTTTTTCTGTTGTGTCCAATCTGTTGACCAATAGCCTTCGTTATGCACAGGGTCGCATTTCGATAGAAGCGGGACGAGGCACCAATGGACAGGGGGTCTGGATTAATGTTCTGAATGACGGACCGTCCATCTCAAAAGCAGATGCCGACCACATCTTTGACCGCTTTTACAAGGGCGAAAAAGGGCAGAGCGGAATCGGAATGTCTCTTGCAAACGAATATGTAGTCCTGCATCATGGGAAGATCAGTGTTTCACCTGTGGAAGGCGGCACGCTGTCGCAGGTTGCGCTTCCAAACAGCAACGAATAGGTTGCCTTTGTTTCAGCGGATGTTGCATCTAGATCATCAGATATGTGGTTAAAGACCGTTCGATTTTCAAGGTTACCAAGACTGGAAAGATCACTGCACTTAGTGCATAACTCAATAAAATGATCATCTATTCAGGATGGCGGTTATCTGCCATCCTGAATTTTTTTTTGATCACTGCCAGGCATGTTTACGATGCCTGCCGCAATGGCATATATATCTGATCATATGGTCTGCAAATCATTTTTTGCTAAATCGCTAAATAATAACGCGATAGGCCTTTAAAAAAGTAACCGGAGCCCACATTCCATCAAGGCTGAAGCTTCGGTGAGTCACGGGGGACATTGATGGATGCAATGGTACAGTTGAAATGATGGTTGTTTAGCACGAAACATATGAAAGTGCATAGTCAATGAGAGCGGAATAATACTATTGCAATATGAACACATGCTTCCATAGAAGCAGGATTAGATGATAGGTAACCTGGAAAACAGGAACGATCTTTTAGAGGAAGAAATCTCCTAGACAGATATTAAGACCGCAGTAGTAAGTTACTGCGGCTTTGCTAAGTGAGAAACTAACATGAGCATGTATGTAAGTTGTATGATATAATTAATCTAACTCTATTATGTAGTGGGCTTGCAAGGCTACTATGTAACATGATAAAATAAAGATAAACTTGAATTTTGTCGGGAAGCACACTATTGCTTCTTGATGGGATTGTGTTTTGAAGTCCAATGCTGCTGATAAAAAATGATTCCCGTCAGCGGACTACGTTTTCCGCTGGCGGGAATATCAAACATTTTTGAAATGTTTCTGCCGGGACTGATTGCTTTCTCGTCCGATTATTTGGCTGCTTCTTCTGAGCAGAAATCCTGATAACGTACATTTGAAGATATTTCTGTTTCGTCGCCGAAAAAGGCTGTTCTGTTTTCTTTAACGCCTTTCAGGTAATAATCCAGCCAGGCGATCGCATATCCGTTCGCCTCATAAAGCATGGACGCATGATCGACGCCATCCGCGCGCCGGAACATGACCTTATCCGTATGGAGTTCACCGTATTCCTCAGTCATCTTTTCAAGAGGGCTTACTGTTTCGCTGTCAAACTTACCGGTTCCCGCGGCAAGCAAAACCGGGATGCTGATTTTATCAAGCCTGTACGCGTATTGGCCGTCCGTTCCTAATTCAAAGCCCCACTGAAGACCCAACGCAAGCTCCGGGTTCGTAGGGCTAAGGGAGAAGATTGCTTTATAATTGCTGCCGTTTTCATACTCCGTCACGGCGTTGAATGCGCCCATCCCGCCCTGCGAATGACCTCCGATTGCAATTTTATCCGGATCGATCATTTTGGATATTTCTTCGGTATGTAACGCAAAATCCAGTGTTTCGGACGAATGCTTGCCATCCCAGTTGGTTCCATAATCATTGCCGATTACGACATAACCCCAACTGGCAATGTGTTCAAATACAGCCTCATACTTATTGCAGGGAACGCCGGTACCATTGACGAGGACGACAAGCGGGTATTTTCCCGTTTCCTTCGGATACCAGACGACAAAATGGTTCTCGTTTTTATCCCGGTCATCGTGCGGCGCGTCAAATTTCTTTGAAGCGACCGCATACCCGCCAAGCGCGTTATATTTTGCTTCTGTGGCGGCGCTTGTTTGAATCTTCTCCCAGTATTTCTTTGGAGCGGATTGTTTATGAGCAAGCGCTACAAGGAGAAGTACGATCATCGCAGCGATGAGCAAAAGGACAATTCCTGCTATTTTCAAGGCTTTCTTCATATTCATTTCCCCTTCAATTCTCAGGATGAGTGACTTTGCTGTTGACGCAAACACTCTTTATCCGTATAATTTAAGAAACGTATGTATCTTATATTATACATAGGCAGTAGTTTGAAATCAACCCGCCGCCTTTATTTGAAACAAACGAGGGGGAATTGTATCTTATGGCAAAAAGACCGAACGCAATCATTACGGAAAGCATCACGGAAGCGCTGCTGCAGTTGATGGGGAATACTGCATTCAATAAGATCACGGTGAGCGACATTACAAAGAAAGCCGGTGTAGGGCGCGTGTCCTTCTACCGGAACTTTGACAGTAAAGAGGATGTGCTCCGGGCGTATCTCGACAAAATCACAGACGATTTCATGGAGAAGATGAACTTTGATTTTCGCAGAGATGCTCACACACTTTATATTGCAGGCCTTTTCCTGCACTTAGAGATCCACAAGGATTTCATTGAGCTTTTACACCGCCACCAGTTGCTTTTCCTGATAAAGGATGAATTCGACCGTGCTTTTTTGAAACGGGAAGACGGAAAAACGCCGAAGTATGCCTGTTATATGGCCGCCGGAGCCTATTATAATCTGTTCTACTACTGGGTATTGAACGGTTATCGGGAAACACCGGAGGAACTGTCAAAACTGGAGTATGCAATTTGAGTATAAAACCATTCAGACATAAAGAGGCCGTTCAAAGATTAGTGCTGACAGCTTGTTGTTGTCGAAACGATTTTGCGTTCCGCAGGTAGGGCGAAACCAAATAGTCACGCTTTACCCCCACTGGATATTGATGCTATAATTCTTTCATCTGTTACGAATTTTGTGGCGCAGCGCTGCTTCCAGAGGTGACATTATGGAACGCTGTGACTTTAGCTCCGTCATGGCCATCGTTAGGCGCAATATCAGCGAGGACCGCGGCCTGAATCAGAAATACTGAATGAACCTAATGCGGAATAAACAACTTGGGAATGAAAAATTGAGCACGATAAATTCCGATTTGTCGAGACAATTTATAATAGTAGCAGTGGATTGGAGAGTCAAAAGGATGCGGAGAATATATCACGAAACTGATAGACTTGCAGAAACTTTATGGTATTTCGCAAAAGCAATGAATAAAAGAATAGATCACAAAGGTGCTAATGTTGTTGTATAAACTATAGGATTTGAGGTAAATGATGAAAAACAGATATAGGTTACATAATAAACATCTGAATATAAAGGGGTTCACGCTCGGCGAACTGCTGATCACAGTTGCAATCATTGCAGTTCTGGTCGCGGTCAGCATCCCTATCTTTGCGTCTTCCCTGGACAGGGCCCGTGCGGCCGCAGATATGGCCAATGTCAGGAGCGCCAAGGCTGCGGCCGCAGCTGAATATTTGTCGGACCAGCCCGGGGATTCCGTGACTTACTATT
>JGI2065J20421_1001834_pt1 | contig 13308 bp, 11 predicted proteins | sample Biomet5_FD_20421 | JGI IMG/M metagenome (IMG submission 20421)
CTGATCATATACGGCAACCTTTACCTGATGGCTGGTCATACCTGCCATAGGATACTTTATTGAAGCTACGGTGGCTACTCGAGTGGTAATATCCACAAGCGGGTAATCGGTTACCATGGTTTGGTCCATACGGTAAAAGGCCAACCGATTTCCTTTAGGTGACCAAAATGTTCCCTTTTCTATACCAAATTCATTGCGATGAACGGCTTGACCATTAACAATATTTTCGTTGGAATCCTTGGTAATAGTCTGTACTTTCTCACCTTCGATTGAAATGTATAGATTATTCTTAACAGTAAAGGCAACAGCCTTATGATCTGGTCTATAATCGAGATTTTCAGCTTCATCATCAACCTTTAATGAATCGATAACAATATGCTTCTCTACATCAAAAATAATAGACTCATTGCCGGATATAAATAAAAAACTACTGTTAGAAACCCATTTAATAAAAGGTAATCGGGTTAACGTTGGATAGCCAATCGCTTTTAACCATTTATTAAATTGTAAAAGGGTAAACAAAACCTGAGGGGTCTCCGTGGACACGTTTTGGACAAAAAGAGTATCCTTGCGTTGAAAGGTAAAATCGGATGATTCCCCTTTCCATTGGAGAGCCTGCAAGTTCTCGGGGGCTAGTTGTAACCATTGGCCCACCACAGCCTCATCAATCGAAAGAAGTTTTTGTTGTGCAAAGCCACCAATTGAAATGGCAAAAAAACTTACTACAAGTAGAATTTTTTTCATTGGGATCGAAACTTAATTGATTATGCTCATGAAATAACTAAGACAAATTGGCATCACTAATAAAAGAATAAAGTATGTGTATTGGTCTTATACAACTCCACATAGTAACGCTTTCTATTTACAGATACTACACACTATTCTATAACTGAGTGGTATTGTTCACCACTCAACGCAACGTTTGCTATTAAGATACTGCTCAGTGAAAAAGGTTTGCAGATTAAACTGAAAAAATAACCAACAAACCAAATCCACTGTAGCCACAAATCTAATACAACCAAAAATAAAAAAACATGATCCATCGCATCAGTGATGCTTTAAATTGTGGTGTTTACAAATTGAAAGAAATCCATACTTTAATTGGTTTTTTCTATTTTTATGCCGTAATTATTTAAAGAGAAACGGCAATTGCTAGAAAAGCTAGGAAATACGGTTATCCGACTTTTGATAATTGCCAATTAATTGTTTACTTGCAGTATATTGTACCAAAATATTCGTTTAATGGAACTTGTGTGTCATGTTCGAAAAACGTTTACAATAATACACCTCCTTGGGGGTGCATTTATTATTGCAATGCTTGCCTCTTGTAGTGGCCATGGATCAAAGGAGAAGCAACAGAGCCAAGATGCCGAAATGGATACCTCCTCGTTGATTCTAAAATACGACAACACTCTGTTTGCACTACCCTCCCCATACCAAGCGAGCACAATTTTAAAGAAAAATGCCATCCCGTTCAATGATGAATTGAGTAATCCGGCCAATAAAGTCCAGTCTTATAGTTCCTCCTTTAAAAGAAGTATCAATCTTGGTATTTACGGAACAGACCTCAGCTACTACAATATCTACGATAGACCGCAGGAGTGTGTAACCTACTTTGGTTCGGTAAAAAAGCTTTGCGACGAGTTGGGTATCTCCTCCTCCTTCGACACCAATTTTTTTGCAAAGGTGGAAAAGAATATCTCTATCAAAGATTCCCTCCTTTACTTAATTAGCTATACGTACCGAAATGCAGATCTTATCTTAAGCAAGACGACAGAACCGATGTTGGAGCACTTGTTCTTGCCGGTGGATGGATTGAAAGCGTATACATTCTGACCCAAATAGCCTCAAAAACTCAAAATCGAGACATTATCAATAGGATTGGAGAACAAAAGCACCCGCTCGACAACCTCATTGATATACTAAGCCCTCATTACTATACATCTCCAGAATACTCCAAATTGGTAGATGACTTAGTAGATTTAGCCTACGAATTTGATGGAATCATTTTTAACTATTACTACAAACCTTCAAAAATCGATGTAGCGAACAAGCTCATTACTATTAATAGTGAATCTCAAGTTGTTCTTAGCGAATATAATTTGGAGGTAATCACGAACAAGGTTGCAGCCATTCGAAACAAGGCCGTTCAATAATTGCGTTTACCATGGTCAAAAAAACGATTTTTATTTTCTCACTTTTTATTATGGGAGCTACCATTAAGGTATTCCCACAACTTGAGCAACTCCAAAATATTTGTTCCCTCTACTTTCCACCCGAGTATATCTCTGACGGTCAACAATACTTTTCAGCCTTAAAACCTGATGAATCGGTAGAATTTAGAACTACATTTTATGGTGAGAACATCTACCGAATAGTGGCATGTACGAATGTAAAAAAAGGACATCTCCGCTTTTCGGTATACGACACCGACAAAAACTTACTATTCTCCAATGAGAATTATGGCTATTCCCCCTACTGGAATTTTAAATTCAAATCAACCGTTAACTGTATAATTCGGTTAAAAATTGATTCGGAAAAGTTTCAACCGGGATATATTATGCTGCTGGTTGGCTTTCAGCAGCCTAAACTATAAGCGAATAAAATGAGCGAATCGATTCTCAAAGCCTTAATGCAGCTTTTTGCCATCATCGCTTGGCCTGAAGAAAAAGGTATCAGTGTTGGCGACAGAAGAACTATTGTTGAATCGTTTCTCAAACTCCAGATAAACCAGGAGCTAGTAAATGCATACTTGAGGTATTCGATTCATACTACAACCTCTACCAACAAAAACTTAGTGAAAAAAGCAAGTCCGTTAAGCGAGCCTCAAGTAGTTCGGTAAGACTACTAAAAATATGTACCGAGATTAATAACCAGCTCACCCAGCAGCAAAAATTAGTAGTGTTGGTTCGGCTTCTCGAATTTGCCAGGAGTGAAGCAGGTAGTGTTTCGAACCAAGAAATGGCATTTATTTCGACTGTTGCTGAAACATTCCATATTTCGGAAGAAGAGTTTGAAACTATCCTAAACTATGTTCTTCCCTTTTCCAACTCCACCTATTCTGGAAACGAAATACTTACCATTAATAAGGTTTCTGATGAATCTACCCCCATTGGAGTTAAGCATATTTTCGCTGAAGGATTCAAAGGGGAAGTAAAGATTCTACGAATATTCTCTGCAAATATGTTCTTCATACGTTACTTTGGAGAACATGAGCTTTATCTGAATGGACACCTGCTTGTTCCTAATAGAATTTTTGTTCTAAATGCCGGTGCATCCATCCGAAACGCTAAAATTAAGCCCATATACTATAGCGATATACTTTCGCGATTTACCCTCGACAAGATTAAAGATCCCATTATTTTTGAAGTAAACGATCTTGAATACAAGTTTAGAGGAGGACAGTATGGAATTCACTCCATGTTTTTCAGAGAAGAGTCAGGAAAGCTTGTTGGAATTATGGGCGCCTCAGGAGCGGGCAAATCAACATTACTGAATGTTCTGAATGGGAGCGATGCGCCCACCTCCGGTGAAGTATTGATAAATGGGATAAGCATCCATACCAACAAGGACCTAACCAAGGGCTTAATAGGCTTTGTATCGCAGGACGATCTGCTGATGGAAGACCTTACGGTTTACCAAAACCTCTATTTTAATGCAAAACTCTGCTTCAGCAATTACTCAGAGGAGAAAATTGTTGAAACAATAGAAAAAACGCTCATCAACCTTGGCCTGTACGATATCAAGGATATGCGGGTAGGGTCCCCTCTAAACAAAAAGATTAGTGGAGGACAACGAAAAAGGTTAAACATAGCCTTAGAGCTGATCAGGGAACCTACCATACTGTTTCTAGATGAACCTACTTCCGGTCTCTCCTCCAGAGACTCAGAGAACATTATGGACCTTCTGAAGGAGTTAACACTAAAAGGTAAGTTGGTATTTGTCGTTATCCATCAGCCATCGTCCGATATCTTTAAAATGTTGGATAAGCTGCTTATTTTGGATACGGGCGGCTACTTGATATACAATGGAGATCCCATTGAATCGATCATTTACTTTAAATCGAGAGTCCAACACGCCAACTGGAACGAAAGTGAATGTGCAACCTGTGGTAATGTAAATCCAGAACAGATATTCAATATTGTCGAGGCCAATGTACTTGATGAGTACGGCAACTCAACTCGGGTAAGAAAGACCAGTCCAAAAGAATGGAACTATTACTATCACGAATTTTCGGCAAAAGACAATCGATCGGCCATTGTATACTCCGATGTACCTGAGAATTTATTCAAAATTCCTAATCGGTTAAAACAGCTATGGGTATTTGTAAACCGAGACTTACTTTCCAAATTTGCCAATAAGCAATATTGGGTAATAAACTTGGTGGAACCCCCATTGCTGGCATTTATTCTATCTTACATAATTAAGTTCTATAATGTAGATGCCAGTAACGAATTTGGCTACACATTCTCCAACAACAGCAACTTGCCGGTGTACATATTTATGTCGGTTATTGTTGCCATTTTTGTTGGACTCACAGTTAGTGCAGAGGAGATAATAAAGGATCGAAAGATACTTAAGAGAGAATCATTCTTAAATCTTTCTAGGGCAAGTTACCTTTTATCTAAAGTGGTTATTCTCATTGGAATTTCTGCCCTCCAAGCCTTCCTTTTTGTGATAGTTGGTAACTCTATTATGGAGATAAATGGAATGTATTTTGCCTACTGGCTCGTTCTGTTCAGTGCATGGTTCTCAGCCAACATGATGGGATTGGTTATTTCCGACAGTTTTAAAACGGTGGTTACAATCTATATCCTCATTCCATTTTTAGTTATCCCCCAAATAATTTTAAGTGGAGTAATCGTAAAGTTTGAAAAACTAAATCCCAATGTTTCATCGCCAGACCAAATTCCCTTTTATGGAGAGATGATAACCTCCCGTTGGGCCTACGAAGCACTTGCGGTGTATCAATTTAAGGAAAATAACTATGAGAAGCAGTTCTATGAATTAGATAGAACCATGAGTATCGCCGATTATAGGAGAAATTACTGGATAAAATCACTTAGCAACAAACTCGACCAAGTTGAGCGGGAGCTTAATGGCACTAAAAGCGAAAAAACGACAAATGCCATTGCACTCATTTCCAATGAAATTAAGAGGCATAATGCTATTTTTCCCCAGTTAACACCACCCGCCAACCTCCTAAAAGAGCTAAAATTGAACAGAATAAACCAAGCGGATATTAGTGATTTTAGAATCTACCTTGAAAATGTTCGAAAACTTTATATTCGTCTATACAATGCGGCCAGCGCGAAAAAGGATGGACTTATCTCTAAATTACAAAGCACAGAAAATGGAAGAAATGCCTTTTTAAAGCTCAAACAGAACTACTACAACGAAAGTTTAGAAGATTTTGTGCAAAATAGCGACGAAGTTGACAGAATCATTGAGTTTGAGAACCATCTTATTCAAAAGGTTGATCCAATCTTTGAATATCCGGAAGGCTCTTTTATTCGTGCTCATTTCTATTCACCGGTAAAACCCATTTTCAACCATTTTTACAGCACCTTTTGGATTAATGTATTGGTTATTTGGTTTATGTCGGGCATGCTCTACATGCTACTATACTTCAGATGGTTAAAAAAATTACTCGAAATATCAGAAATTCTACACCGTAAGAAAGGTGTGGAGTAGAAAGGAAAAAGAGGAGATTAGCTCCTCTTTTTTATAGGTATCAACACTGAAGTCCGGTATCATCCACTAATCTACAATTTCAATCATCTTAAACGGGACTTTGATAATTGATTCATAGTCTTCACCAGCTTCCAGCATATCCTCATCATCTTCCTCGTAATACCAGTTAACAACTACATCATTTTTATCCTTTTTCAAATTTTCCAGCTTTTTGAACACATCTAAAATGCACTTAGACGAGCTGGTATTAAAATACTCCAGCTGAATATTCACCACTGTTTTTTCATTCGGTTTTTTTGCATAATCTTCCAGCCAATCCACAATGGGTTTATAAAACTCTATAGAGTTCTCGGGGATAGATCGACCCTTTATTTCAATAATGCCACTCTCGGGATTAAGAGTGATGGTTGGCGTTTTTGGGGTTCCCTCTATGTTCATAAATTCCATGGCTATCGTATTTATTGTTCTTCTTCAGGAATTACAACAGAAAAATCAAAGAAATGGAAATTCTCATCGTATGGCTCAAAGGTATAGACTAACTTGCTACCCGTTTTTCTAGCAATGTCAATTAATCCAAGACCTCCTCCCCCTTTGGCAGAAAACTCCTGATTGTTCAAGACAAATTTATAAAAATCCTTTAGTTCTTCCTTCGTAAGCGAATTTATCTTTTCCAATTTCTCACGCAGCTGCGGTATTCTTTCATTTCGGATAAAGTTACCGGTAGTAATTTTGTAACCAACCCCGTTTTTTGAAAGTAAAAAAAGACCATAACTCTCTCCTTTTCCATACAAATCACCTAGGGGTGAATCAACATGGTGAAACAAGTTTTGCAAACTCTCAACCAGAACATTATAGACCTTTTTCCTAGTTGAACTTTTTTGAATTATGTCGTTGAGCTTTGCTTCAACTAAAAAAAGTGTATTGTTTATGAATTCAGTACTAATTGCTCCCCTATAAGCAAATATAGTCTCTTCCTCATTGTTAAGTTGAGAAAAATGCTTATCCAGATCAAATAAGATAGGCTTGCTCACTATTTGCAGGTTCAATAATTTTAATTCAGCACGTAACCTAAACAAATTTAGAAAAAAAAAGCACAGTTTACATTATTTGACCAAAGAATACAGCTTCAAATGAAACTTTTTGATAAAAAGCCCCGATTCATCGAAAATGACCGGGGCTTTATTGAGTATTCTATCGTTCACGTGATCTTCTAGGCGGTCGTGAAGATCCACCTCGTTCACGGTCACGTCCACCATCGCGTCCACCATCGCGTCCACCGGACCTTCTATAACCACCTTCTCTACTGCGATCTCTTCCACCGCCGCCCTTAGAATCGCTGGCCAACTCGGCAAGAGGACGACCACCTCTGCCCTCTTTATTCAAGGCATTAAGTAGCGTTTCAGCATCACTAAACGGAACAGTTACAAAGGAAAAATTCTCCATTACCTGCACCTCATCAATTTTGGAATCAGCAAGTTTTACTTTCTGCTTAATCATATTCACCATGGTAGCAGGATCGTAACCATCCCGCTTACCCAAAGCGATGAATACTCTAGCCTTTCCCTTTCTGTCAACATTAAATGTCCTAAACTCAGGATAATTTGCCTCAGACAACTCATTTTTAAATGCCATCTTAAGCAGTGCTGCCAAGGTTACTTCAGGACTGGTAGAGGTAAGCATATCTTCAGCCATTCCGAGGTAATCACCAAAAGTTCCTTGCTCAACAATCGATGAAAGTTCGCCAAGAATTCGGGCCTTTTTAACGGCTACCACATCACGTCCATGAGGTAACTTCTCTTTCCGAATAGTATTTTTTGTTATCTTTTGAAGGGTAACAAAACTACGATATTCGTTCGCCGATATAAAGGTAATTGCAGTGCCCTCCTTACCTGCTCTACCAGTACGACCAATACGATGTACATAGCTGTCAGAATCCTGAGGTAAAGAGTAGTTAATTACATGAGAAAGGTCAACAATATCTATTCCCCTAGCTGCCACGTCGGTAGCGACAAGAATATTGATTTGGTGAACTTTAAACTTTTTAAGTATTTTTTCTCGCATAGCCTGAGAAACTTCACCATGCAAACCATCGGCAGCATATCCATGCTCAATTAATCTGGCCACCAACTCGTCAACTGCAACACGGGTGCGACAAAATACCAATCCATAGAATTCTGGCTCAATATCGATAATACGGGTAAGCGCATCGAACCTATTAGATTCATGGACCTCAAAATAGATCTGGTCAGTGAGGTTAGTCGTCATTTGCTGACGCTCAATCTCGAGACGCTGAGGATTCTTCATGTATTTTTTGGAAAGACGGGCAATTCTATCTGGCATGGTAGCCGAAAAAAGAAGAGTACGTCGCTCTTCGGGTGCATGAGAAAGGATAGATTCGATATCTTCAACAAATCCCATATTAAGCATCTCATCCGCCTCGTCGAGCACAACCCAGCTAACCTTGTCCAAATTCAGACTACCTCTCGANAGGTGATCCAGAATTCTTCCGGGGGTTCCAACTACAATGTCTACTCCTTGTTTGAGACGACGCAGCTGCTCGCTAATNGACTGACCACCATACACTGAAATTATCTGCAATCTATGACTTCCCTTAAAAGAGTTCATCTCCTCGGTAACCTGTAGTGCAAGCTCACGAGTAGGAACTAAAATAATTGCCTGAACAAAGNCAGCTCCCTCCTCAATTNTATCAACAATTGGTAGGCCGTATGCAGCAGTTTTTCCCGTCCCAGTTTGCGCTATACCTATCACGTCTGATTCCGAATTTAATAATACAGGAATGGCTAACGCTTGAATAGGCGTGGGTTTTTCAAATCCTTTTTTTCTGATTACCGCATTGGTCTTTTCTGATAATCCCAGTGAAGTAAATTCGTTGTAATTCTCCATTAAAAACTAATTTCTGTTTGTCTTAATTAAAATCTCAGTAATTTTTGCCAACCATCGCTTTATACTTATTCCAGTTGGCAATTACCTCCAAGGCCTTTGAATAGGTGGGGTCATTTCCCTGATTCACTATTTGAAAATACTCGGAGGAGGTAAATAACTGCTGCGCAATCAGCCCCTTAACGATGAGCTTTATCACACTTCCGGACTTCGCCAGGTCCTCATCATTCCATGTGATTCCATTGTCCTTGGCCATTTGCAGCAATCCGGACATCACTTCTCCATCAACAGAGAAGTCCTTATTGAATTTTGCAAAGGTAGGAAACTTCACAGCCAACTCTTTGCGATTCTTATCCATGTAAGTAATAGTATACTGATAAAATAACCCCTTTCGAGCCAAATTACCATAAAAGTTAGAGTAAAAAGTGGTATCAACAGGAACGAAGATATCAGGCATAATGCCACCACCACCGTAGACTGGACGTTTTTTCTCCAGCGTAAAATATTTAAGCGAATCGGGGAAGTGGATGCTGTCGGGTGTATTCATCTCTCCGTCGGTATATCGCTTATAAAAATCCTCGTAGTATTTTTCAACATTTCCATTCTTATATGGACGCTGAATAACGCGGCCTGTAGGAGTATGATATCGAGCCACGGTAAGTCGAATCATTGATCCGTCTGGCAGAGGTAGCTGGCTTTGAACCAATCCCTTACCAAATGAACGACGGCCAATAACGATTCCTCTATCCCAATCCTGAATTGCCCCAGAGGTAATTTCACTGGCAGAGGCTGAACCTTCGTCAATAAGTACCACCAGGGATCCTTTCTCGAAGCAACCTGAAGCAGTACTCAAAAAATCCTGTCGAGGAGAATTTGCCCCCTCAGTATACAGAATTAATTTTCCTTGTGGAAGAAATTGGTCACTCAGCTCAGTGGCTGTATTTAAGTATCCACCACCATTTCCTCTCAAGTCTAGTATTAAGGATTGAGGATTATTGAGCTTCAACTTATTCCAAGCCTCCTGAAACTCTTGAACAGTAGTGAGTGCAAATCGGCTTATTTTAATGTATCCCACCTTTGGTGCAGCCATGTATGATGCATCAATGCTATAGATCGGAATTTTATCGCGGGTAATCAAAAAATCTAGCTTATCCTTTACCCCATTTCTCAACAATACCAGCTTCACCTTGGTGCCTTTTGGACCTCTCAATAGCTTAAATACGTCATTATTTTTAAGCCCGATCCCTGCAATATTTTTACCATCAACCGAAATAATCCGATCTCCAGCAACAATACCAACCTTTTCGGAAGGTCCACCAGGTACAGGATTCACAACTATTAACGTATCAGAAAGAATATTAAACTCAATACCAATCCCATCAAAATTGCCTTCCAATGGTTCATTCATGGCAGCAACATCATCGCTCGAAATATATGCACTGTGAGGATCGAGTTGGGCTAGAATGTCCACAATTGCATTCTCCACCATCTTGGACTCATTGACTGGTTCAACATACATGCCCGAAAGCATCCTTAAAAATCGGCTAAACTTAAAAACCTGATCATTAACATTTTGAGCCGATGTAAGAGTAGAAAATAAGAGAGAAATCCAAAGAAGAATAATGCCTTTTTTGAGAAAATTATTCATACTAAATATTGTTAAATCTTAATTAGTTACGATTGTTACAAGTTACGGTCTTTTACTCTCGGTTGTATCTATTAAAGAATATTTAACAACCTGTATTATAATCTATCCCATGTTAAAATTCCTATTCCCATTCAATAGTTGCAGGTGGTTTTGAACTAATATCATACACAACCCTGTTAATTCCTTTTACCTTGTTGATTATATCGTTAGAAACCTTTGCCAAGAAATCGTAGGGAAGATGATACCAGTCAGCAGTCATTCCATCGGTAGACACTACCGCTCTGAGGGCAACCACATTTTCATAAGTTCTTTCATCGCCCATAACTCCAACTGATCGTATAGGCAGTAGCATTACCCCTGCTTGCCAAATTTTATCATATAGCTCTTCACGTCGCAACGATTGAATGAAGATATCATCAGCATCCTGCAGTAGACGGACCTTCTCCTCCGTAATTTCACCTAAAATTCGAATTCCTAAACCAGGACCAGGGAAAGGGTGTCTGCTTAATAGGTGGTCACCTATTCCAAGAGCCTTTCCAACTCTTCGCACTTCATCCTTAAAGAGAAGGCGAAGTGGTTCCACCACCTTTAATTTCATTGCAGCAGGTAATCCACCAACATTATGATGGGACTTTATAGTTACCGAAGGGCCGTTTACCGAAACCGATTCGATAACATCAGGGTAAATTGTTCCCTGAGCAAGCCAATTCACATTTTGAATTTTGTGAGCTTCTTGGTCAAAAACTTCAATAAAACTTCGTCCAATTGCTTTACGCTTTGCTTCCGGATCGGAAAGGTCAGTTAACGCAGAGTAAAATTGTTGTTTTGCATCCACACCTACCACATTTAGACCCATTCCTTTATAGCTTTGAAGAACGTCCGAAAATTCATTTTTTCGAAGAAGTCCATTATCAACAAAAATGCAAGTCAAGTTTTTACCAATTGCTTTATGCAAAAGCACTGCTGCCACAGAACTATCAACACCTCCAGAAAGGCCTAACACCACCTTATCGTCACCAATTTTATTCTGTAGTTCCTTTACGGTAGTATCAATAAACGAATCGGGTGTCCAGGACTGCCTACATCCACAAATATTTACAACAAAATTCCTTAAAATTGCAGCACCTTCAACCGTGTGGTAAACCTCAGGGTGAAACTGAATACCATAAGTACTTGATCCTTCAACAATATAGGCTCCCACCTTCACATCTTCTGTTCCTGCCAATATCCTGAAATTAGTTGGAAGTTTTGCAATGGTATCACCATGTGACATCCAAACTTGAGAATTCTGATTTACACCTTTAAATAACTTAGAATTTAAATCATTAACGGTAAGCATTGCGCGACCATACTCCCTAGAAATGGAAGGTAGAACCTCACCCCCATTAATTTGGGCCATGAGCTGTGCACCATAGCACACTCCTAATATTGGCAATTTCGATTGTGAATAGCCTTCCATTTCTGGCATGGGGGCATTTGCATCCCTCACTGAAAATGGGCTTCCAGAAAGAATTATCCCTTTAATGGTATTATCTGGAACAAATTTGTGATTGAAAGGAACAATTTCGCAATAAACGTTTAATTCCCTTACACGACGCGCAATAAGCTGTGTGTATTGAGACCCAAAATCCAAAATAAGTATTTTCTCCTGCATAATTACGCAAAATATTTGGTTCAAAAGTAATCAAATTCAGCGAATTGAGGCTTACCCCCCCAACTCTACTCCTTCTTCAATGGAATGTTATAAATATCGCCCTCCTTTACCGCCACGGTATTGGGGAAAATTTGTTGAGCCTCATTTAATAATTTATCCGTATTCTTATACCGTGCCGAGAAATGTCCAATCAAGAGTTTTTTTGCCTCAGCAATCACAGCCATCTCAGCAGCTTGATTAGCCGTTGAATGTCCTGTTTTTTTTGCCAAGTTTTGCAATTCACTACCAAAGGTGGCCTCGTGGTATAGCAAGTCAACACCTTTTATATACGTGGCGACTATTGGAGAAAAAGCAGTATCGGAACAAAATGCATAGGATCGTGGTATATACGGTTTATAAGCTAACACCCTATTGGCTACAACGCTATTGTCGTCAGCAATAAAGTCTTCACCCTCCTTTATTCTATGTATCTGCGAAAGAGGTATTTTGTAATATGCAATCAACTCCTTATGAATGTTCATTAAAGGTGCTTTCTCTTTAAAAAGGAATCCACAGGTTGGAACGCGATGCTCCAATGGGATGGAATACACTTCAACGCTTTTATCTGAATAAATTTGCTGAAACAACCTCGTATCCACCGAATGTACAACAACGTTGAATGGTAAATTTGGCTCAAAATATTTAAGGTGATCCTTTAGAATATTATCCAACAAGTAATATGAATAGATGTGTAGGTCGTCCTTTCGCCCAAGTAAACTGAGTGTAGAGATTAATCCAAAAAGTCCTAGCACATGGTCTCCATGAAGATGAGAAATAAAGATATGGTTAATGCGCGAAAGGTTAATACCCAATCGCCGAAGCTGCATTTGTGTTCCTTCGCCACAATCAATCAAAAAAAACCGCTCATGTATATTAAGCACATGAGCGGTTGGAAATTTTGATGAAGTTGGAAGTGCTGAGCTAGTACCGAGTATGGTTAATGTAAACTGCACTACTTCTTCTCGTTCTCAGCCTTGTTAATAATTTCAGTCACTTCCTCTTTCGAGTAGGCTATGTTTAAAACTGTATCGAGTTGCGAAATGGTTATCAATCGCTCCACGGCATCAGTTAAACCTGTAAGCACAAAAGTTCCGTTTGCATTTTTGCACAAACGATTAGCAACAAGTATAGAACTCAAGCCAGAGGAATCGCAGTATCGGCAATTTCTTAAATCGAGAACGATATTTTTCTCTCCATTTCCAGAGATCAAAACCAGTTCAGATTTAAGACTTGGCGCAACGTTGGTATCCAACTTTTCTTCAAGCACTTCAACGATAGTGTAGTTATCTAGCTTATCGATTTTAAAATCCATCTTAAAAAGGGTTTTGTTATACTTGTTACCCAATAGTGCTTACTCGTTAGGAGTTTCCTC
>JGI2065J20421_1001841_pt1 | contig 13260 bp, 12 predicted proteins | sample Biomet5_FD_20421 | JGI IMG/M metagenome (IMG submission 20421)
ACCGCTGCACCATTGCGTCGTCGGGGATGCCTCCGGCGGCCAACGGGCTCGCGTCCCTTGGAATCCCGATACGATTTGAGGAGGGTGCCATTCCAGGAGGCGTTGGGAACCTTTCCCCGGCCCATGTCGCCCACGGCCGGCCAGGGACCGTAGCGGGTGCCGGTGGTGGAGCGCAGGGAAATGTATCCTGGCGGATGACGAGAAAAAAGGGCTTGCGGGACCCGGTCCAACCTCTTGCCTTTCGTTATGGGCGACCCCATAATACGCTTTCGGGCTGCTCGCGACTTGGCACGCTCGGTTCAAGGAGTCCGTATGCCCTTCGCTACCGGGAAAGTTCGTCGCTGCATGGCGCGTCGTTTTTTCGGGTGTGCCCGGCAAGCTATCGTTTCCGGGACCTCGAAGCGCGGACGCGTGCCATGACCGAGGCGGAGGACCTGCCCTTGGGCGTCGTGCTGGCTGGTGGCAAAAGCAGCCGCTTTGGACGGGATAAGGCCCGGTTGTCCTTTTGCGGCCAACCGCTGTTGCGCCGGGTGGCCGAGCGGCTAGGCCGGGTAACGGGCGAGGTGCTTGTCTCGGGACGCGATCCGGCCGATTGCGGTTTGGGCGTCCCGTGGCTGCCCGATGCCCTGCCGGGGTTCGGCCCGGCGAGCGGCGTGCTGACCGTGCTGGCGGCGGTTGGGCGGCCATGCCTGGTGGTGTCCTGCGATCTGCCCTTTCTCGACGAGGCCACCCTGGTCAGGTTGCTGACCGCTTGGCGGCACAGGCCCCGGCATGTTCTGATGACCACCTTCCGCATCGTGGAAACCGGCTATGTCGAATCCCTGGTAGCCGTGTACGAGCCGGGCGGCGTCCCGCTTCTGCGGGAAAGTCTGGCGCGAGGCGAACCGCGGCTCTCGGGTATTTTTTCCGAAGACGTTCGCCTGCATATTGATTATAGCCGCGAGGACCGGCCCGTGGCCCGGGCCTTTTTCAACATCAATTCGCCGCCGGACCTCATGCGGGCCCGGAGCATGGAGGGTCCGGCATGACCGGCACGAACGCCACCCTACGCGACGGCCGCGGCCGAGAGGTGAGCTACCTGCGCCTTTCGGTTACGGACCGCTGTAATCTTTCCTGCCTGTACTGCCGCCCCAGGAACCGGATCGCTTTCATCCCCCATGACAACATCCTGCGCTACGAGGAACTGCTCGATCTGGTTTCCCTGGCCGGGGATATGGGCATTTCCAAGATCCGGCTGACCGGCGGAGAACCCTTTGCCCGTCGTGACGTCATGGTTCTGGTGGAATCCATCCGGCGACGACACCCGGATATGGACCTGCGCATCACCACCAATGCCACCATGATGGCCGGCAAGGCGGCCACGCTGGCGGACCTGGGAGTTTCGGCCGTCAATATCTCCTTAGACAGCCTTGATCGGGCCAAATACGCCCGCATTACCGGCCACGACCGTCTGCCCGAGGTGCTTCGGGCCGTGGATGAATCCCTGGCCGCCGGCCTGCGGGTGAAACTCAATGCCGTGGCCCTGCGTGGCGTCAATACCGATGAGATTCCCGCTTTTGTGAAACTGGCCATGGAAACTCCGCTCGACGTGCGTTTCATCGAATTCATGCCCGTGGGCGACGGCAACCTGTGGCGGCCGGAAAACTATATCTCCGCCCAGGATGTGCTGACCCTGGCCACCAAAAGCGCGGACCTCACCCCGGTGGAAAACGACCACATCACCGGCGGACCGGCCCGGATGTACCGGATCGAAGGCGGTTGCGGCCGCTTCGGCGTCATTTCTCCGTTAAGCGAACACTTCTGCGATTCCTGCAATCGGTTGCGCATCACCTCGGACGGCAAGTTGCGGACCTGCCTTTTTTCCGAGCGCGAGTTCCGGTTGCGACCGCTGTTACGCAATAAAAAGCTCGGGTTGGATATGGTTCGGAAAGTTATCGAGCTGGCCTTGCGCCATAAGCCTCTGGGCTATGAGGTCCTCAACCCCGGGGCGGTTCCCGGGGCTCGGGGCATGTCCGGCATCGGCGGGTAGCACAAGGCAACGGGGGCCATGGCCCAAGGCCGCTGGCCGACGGGCGCGTTCTTCGCCAGAGCGGGAGCGGGGTGTCTGCCCCCCCTTGCCTTGTGGCGCCAAGGGCGTAATTCCAACCGGGGAAGTGGCGGGCCATTGTGCCCGAACGCAGCCGCGCATTCCGGGCAGACGCATCCGGACGCGACGGGAGACGCCATGGAAACCCGGCGGAATACCTTTGGCCGGGGCTGCTTTCTTGTCGGCCTCGCTGTTCTCTATCTTTTGTTGGGGATGAAAATTCATATCGCCTGGCGGGATGGACTGTGGCCCAGCTGGCCGCTGGGCGATTACCTGCCCGACGCGGTGGTGCGCGGTGTTTTTGCCGTGGAGCCACTGTCGGTACGATCGGCCCTGGTCTGGCTGCTTTCCCGGGACATCCTGGGTGTGGTCGCTGCCATCTGCCTTTTGGTGTGGGCATTGGGTCTGTTCGGGAACGAGGGGGGCAGCGCCGACGGCCGGCCGGGCGAAGTTTCCCGGTGACGTGCGGCCGTTGGCGCCGTTTGGGAGGAGGTTTTGTCGATGCGTTCTCTGCTGCGGATGCTGGTCTTGGCCTGGATCCTGTCGTGTACCCCGGCCCTGGCCGACGAGGCCGTGAATGTGGCCGGCCGCGCCATGGGCGTTTTGCAGTATCCCACGACCAATACCATCTGTTTGCGTTTCGAGACCAAGGAAGGACAGCGTTTTTGGTTTGTGACGATGTCACCGCCAAGGATATCATCGAGCAGCTCTTTGCCTTTGGCAAGAAGGATGCCCCCTGCCGGATCGAGGGGACGGTTGCCAAGAAATCCGGCGAAGACGTCTATCTGCGCGTCACCCGGGTGGTCGCCCAGGGAAACTAGGCGTTTTTCCGCGCACAACCAACCAGCGATCTCGCATCCCATGCACGAACACGCGCATCCCCCCCTTCGCCGGCCCACCCGGACCGTCCATATCGGCTCCGTCAGCGTCGGCGGCGCAAGTCCCGTCCGCGTCCAGAGCATGACCAACACCGACACCCGGAACGTGGCCGCTACGCTGGCTCAGATCAATGCGCTAACCAGGGCCGGTTGCGAAATCGTGCGTCTGGCCGTGCCCGACGCGCAGGCCGCCGCCGCCCTGACCGCCATCCGGGCCGAATCGCCCGTGCCGTTGGTGGCCGATATCCATTTCGATCATCATCTCGCCCTGGCCGCCTTGGACGCGGGCGTGGATGCCTTGCGCATCAATCCCGGCAACATCGGCTCCGAGGCCGCCGTGGACGCGGTGGTGGCCGCGGCCAAGGACCATGGCGCGCCCATTCGCATCGGTGTCAATTCCGGTTCGGTGCAAAAGGATCTTTTGGCCAAATACGGGGGCCCGACCCCCGAAGCCATGGTGGAAAGCGCGCTGCTTCACGTGGGTTACCTGGAGAAACGCGGCTTTTTCGAGAGCAAGATCTCGCTCAAGTCCTCCAGTGTGCCCGATACCGTGGCCGCCTACCGCCTGCTGGCGCAACGGGTTGACTATCCGCTGCACATCGGCGTGACCGAGGCCGGCACGCCCCTGCGCGGCGCCGTCAAATCGGCCGTGGGCCTGGGGATCCTTCTGGCCGAGGGCATCGGCGACACGCTCCGCGTCTCGCTGACCGGCGATCCGGTCACCGAGATCGGCGTGGCCTACGAGATCTTGCGCGCCCTGGATATCAGACAGCGTGGGCCGAACATCATTTCCTGTCCCACCTGCGGCCGGACGGAAATCGATCTGGTCGGTCTGGCCGAGGCCGTGGAAGAGCGGCTGCGCGACGTGACCGAAGTCTTTACCGTGGCGGTCATGGGTTGCGTGGTCAACGGTCCGGGCGAGGCCCGGGAAGCCGACATCGGCATCGCCGGCGGCCGCGACTGCGGCATCATCTTCCGCAAGGGCACGATATGCGGCAAGGTGCACGGAGCGGACAATTTGCTTCCCGCTTTTATGGATGAACTGGAACGCTATCTTTCCGAAAAAAAGGAATCCTCATGCGACTGAGCCGTTTCTATGCCCCCACCTTGAAGGAAACCCCGGCCGAAGCCGAGGTCATCAGCCACAAACTGCTGCTGCGCGCCGGCATGATCCGCAAGCTGACGGCCGGCGTCTATACCTATCTGCCGCTTGGGCTGCGGGCATTGAACAACGTGGCCCGCATCGTGCGCGAAGAGATGGATCGGGCCGGGGCGCTCGAAATCCTCATGCCGGCCGTGCAGCCGGCCGACCTGTGGAAAGAATCGGGACGCTGGGAGCATTACGGCCGGGAACTGTTGCGCTTTGTCGATCGTCACGACCGGGAATCGTGCCTCGGCCCCACCCACGAAGAGGTGGTGACCGATCTCGTGCGTCATGAGGTCCGGTCCTATCGGCAGTTGCCGCTCAACCTCTACCAGATTCAGACCAAGTTCCGCGATGAGATTCGTCCCCGTTTCGGACTCATGCGCGGCCGGGAATTCGTCATGAAGGACGGCTATTCCTTCGACAAGGACGAAGCCGGGTCCGAGACCAGCTACGCGGCCATGTTCGAGGCCTATACCCGCATCTTTACGCGCCTTGGCCTCAAATTCCGCTCGGTGTCCGCCGATTCCGGCTCCATCGGCGGCTCGTTTTCCCATGAATTCATGGTCCTGGCCGCGACCGGCGAGGATACCATCGTTTCCTGCCCGGCGTGCGCGTATGCGGCCAACCTGGAAAAGGCCGAGGCGGTCTATCCGCCGGCTGGCGAGCACGCCCCTTGCCCGCCCGTCGAGACGGTGTCCACGCCGAACGTCCATACCGTTCCCGAAGTCGCCGCTTTCCTCGGCGTCGCGCCTGAGCGCATCATCAAGACGCTGCTCTACATTGCCGACGGCATCGCCGTGGCGGCCCTGGTCCGCGGTGATCGCGAGCTCAACGAAATCAAGCTCAAAAATCTGCTGGCCGCCATCGACCTGCGCTTGGCCACGCCCGAGGAAGTCGCCGGAATCACCGGTGCGCCCGTCGGCTTCGCCGGCCCGGTCAAGCTGCCTATCGCCCATATCTTCGCCGACCAGGAACTGACCCTGGCTTCGGACTGGATCACCGGCGCCAATGCCGGCGACACCCATTTGCGTCATGTGGACATCAAACGCGACGTGCCCCTTATGGCCACGGCCGATCTGCGGCAGGTGGCCCCCGGTGATGTCTGCCCCAAATGCGGCCAACCGGTCACCTTCTCCAAGGGCATCGAGGTCGGCCATATTTTCAAGTTGGGCTTTAAGTATTCCAAGGCGCTTTCCGCCACGTTCCTGGATGAGAACGGCAAGGAGCAGTACCTGTTCATGGGCTGCTACGGCATCGGTGTCTCCCGCGTGCTGGCCGCCTGCATCGAACAGAACAACGACGAGCACGGTATCGTCTTCCCGCCGCCCATCGCGCCCTTCGAAGTGGTCCTGCTCAATTTGAATCCCAAGGATGCGGCTTCCAATGCCGTGGCCGAGGAGCTGTATACGACGCTGACCGCTGCCGGCATCGAGGTGCTGTTGGACGACCGGGAGGAACGGCCGGGCGTCAAATTCAAGGATGCAGACTTGCTGGGCTTTCCCCTGCAGTTGACCCTCGGCGGCAAGGGGCTGGCCCGGGGCGTTGTCGAAACCAAGGACCGCCGGACCGGCGAAAAGGGCGAACTGCCGCTCACGGGATTTCTCGCCGCCTTTATGGTTTGGCGTCAGGCCGTGCATGAAGGTTGGGGCCTGCCCGCCTAGGGAGCGGAGAAGAGAACCGGGGCGCCGCCCCGGACCCTGCCGGGGGGGAGTCACTCCTCCCGGTCCCCCCGATCGGCTTGGTCTGTTGTGCGGGTGTCCCATTATTTGCCCCCCTGTTAAAAAGTTTCGGTAAAGGAGAGGGTCCGGGGGAGGGAACCCCCTTTGCAAAGGGGGTTCCCTCCCCCGATTCTCCGCTTCCTGCAGGTGAGCCGATGCCGCATGTTTTTGAAGTCAGCGAACTGACGCGGGCCGTTAAGGACGTCATCGAGTCCGAGTTTCCGTTCGTCTGGGTGCGCGGGCAGGTGACCAACGTCTCGCGGCCGGGATCGGGCCATCTCTATTTTTCGGTCCGCGACGCCGAGGCTTCCCTGGCCGTGGTCTGGTTCAAGGGTGCGCAGGGCGGCAAGGTGCTGGCCGGCGGCGGCCGGTACAATCCCCTGACCGGCGAGGTTGACGAAAATTCTCTGGCCGACCGTCTGGCCGACGGCATGGAAGTCATGGTGGCCGGCCGGCTCTCGGTCTATGCCCCGCGCGGCGTCTACCAGCTCGTGGCCGAAGTGGTTCAGGAAGTGGGTGAGGGCAGGCTCTGGCTGGAGTTCGAGGCGCTGAAAAAGGAGCTGGCGGCCAAGGGCTATTTCGATCCGGCCCGTAAGCGTCCCTTGCCCCCGCATCCGAGCCGGGTAGCGGTGGTGACGGCCCCGTCGGGTGCGGCCATCCGGGATTTCATCCGCATCGGCCGGGAGCGGGGGCGCCGCGGTGCGGATCTATCCGACGCTCGTTCAGGGCGAGGCGGCCCCGACCGGCATTGTCCGGGCCATGCTCCGGGCCGTAGCCGACGACTGGGCCGAAGTCCTGGTGCTTATCCGGGGCGGCGGATCGCTGGAGGATTTGTGGGCCTTCAATACCGCCGAAGTGGCTGGAGCCATTTTCGCCTCGCCGCTGCCGGTGCTGACCGGCGTGGGGCATGAGGTGGATGTGACCATCGCCGACATGGTGGCCGACCTGCGGGCTGCCACGCCGAGCCATGCGGCCCAGGTCCTGTGGCCCGAACGGGCCCAGCTCGTGCAGCGGTTGGATGATCTGGAGATGGGCTTGCGACGATCGGCGGCGCGGCTCGTGTCGGCTGGCGACCGGGAGCTGCTCGGACTGGCCCGAGCGCTGTCCTGGCTGTCTCCGGAACGGCGGCTTACACGCCTGGAGGAAGCTTTTGCGGACGGGAAGCGGCGTTTGGCCCGGGCCGGGGAAGGTTGGTTGGCCGGGCTCGCCCGGCGTCTGGAGACGTCGCACGAACAGCTTGTCCGGCGTTTCGGCCCGGCCAGTCTGGCTGCACGAGGGGAAGCCTTGGAACGACGGGAAACGTCGTTAAAGTCCTCCTTGAAATATTTTTTGGCCGGTCGGGAACGACAGATGGAACTGGCGGCGGCGCGGTTGGCCGGGCTTGATCCCATCGGACCGCTCGCGCGCGGCTACAGCCTGGCGACGCTTGTCCGTACCGGAAAATTCCTGCGTCGATCAGCGGATGCGCGCGCGGGCGACAAGCTCGACATCATGGTGTATGCAGGCCGCATTGCGGCTACGGTGACGGAGACGGCGCCCGAGAGCGGGGAGGACGCATGAGCGAGAAAGAGGAATCCTTCGAAAAGGCCCTGGAACGCCTTGCACGCATCGCCGCCAAGCTGGAGGCCGGAGACGTGCCCCTGGAAAAGGGCGTGGCCCTTTATAAGGAAGGCATGGGGCTGGTGACCTCGTGCCGTAAACGCCTGGACGCCGCCCGGTTGGAGATTTCCCTGGCCGGGGAGGACGGTGCCGTGCGTCCTTTCGATGCCGAGGCCGCCGATGCGGCCAAGGAGGAAGACGGTGACGGTTAAGGAACGGTTGGGCGCGCTCGCCGTCGAGATCGACGGGTATCTGCGGGATCGGTTTGGGGCATGGCAGCGGTCGCGCAACGTCCCCGACGGGCTGCTTTCCGCCATGGAATATTCGCTTCAGGCCGGGGGCAAGCGCTTGCGGCCGGCCCTGTGCCTGACCTTCGCCGAACTGTTTGGCGCTGATCGGGCGGCGGTCATGCCGTTTGCCGCCGGTTTCGAATGCATCCACACCTATTCGCTCATTCACGACGATCTGCCGGCCATGGACAATGACGACCTGCGCCGAGGGAAACCGTCGAACCACAAGGTGTTCGGTGAGGCCGGCGCCATTCTGGCCGGTGACGGGCTGTTGACCGAGGCCTTCGGCTCCATGGCGTTGGCCTTTCCGGCCGTGGCGGCCGATCGGGTGCTGTCGGCCCTGGCCGAGGCGGCTCGGGCGGCCGGTTCGGCCGGCATGGTCGGCGGCCAGTACCTCGATATGGACTATACGGCCCGCCCGGGCGTTTGTCTGGACGATGTCGCCCGGATGCAGGTGCTGAAGACCGGGGCGCTGCTCACCGCTTCCTGTGTCTGCGGGGCCAGGCTGGCCGGCGCGGACGCGGACGGACTGGCCAGGTCCCGGCGTTACGGCGAGGCCGTGGGCGCGGCTTTCCAGATTGTGGATGACATCCTCGACGAGGTGGGCGATGCCGCTACCCTTGGCAAACCCGTGGGCAGCGATCGGGAACAGGGAAAAAACACCTACCCGAGCTTGATCGGTCTTGACGCCAGCCGGCGCTTGGCCGAGGAACGGAGCCGGGAGGCTGTGGCCGCTTTGACGCCCTATGCCGGGCCGGCGGCGGTTTTTTTGCGGGAATTGGCCCGTTATATCGTGGAGCGCCTGCAATAGGCCCTGCTCCCGGCGGGGAAGGGGGACGGAATGGATGTCGCCCAGGATTCCACCACGCGCCGGCGGTTGCTGCGGCTCCTGGCCGGGCTGCCCTTGGTCTGTTCCTTCGGTGCGGGTCGCGCCTTGGCCGAAGAGGGCCCGACGGCCATGCCGGCCATTGCGGCCATCAAGACCCGGCGGAGCGTCCGGCGTTTTACCGCCGAAGCGGTTTCCGACGAGCTGCTGCACACCATCCTGGCTTGCGGCATGCAGGCTCCCTCGGCCTGCAACGAGCAACCCTGGCAGTTCGTCGTCCTGCGCGACCGGGCGCTTTTGGCCAAGGTTGGCGGTATCAATCCGTACGCCGCCTATGCCAAAAACGCTCCGGTAGCCATTTTGGTGGCCGGTGACACCCGCCTGGAGAAGTGTGCCGGCTACTGGCCGGAAGACTGCTCGGCTTGTGCCCAAAATATGCTCCTGGCCGCCCACGCCTTGGGCCTGGGGGCGGTTTGGACCGGCATTTATCCTCTGCCCGAGCGCATTGCCGGCTTTCAGAAGTTGTGCGGCCTGCCGGATACGGTGATTCCGCTGGCCTTGCTGGTGCTGGGATATCCGGCGGAAACGCCGGCTCCCCAGGACCGTTTCCGCCCTGACCGCGTGCATCGCGACCGCTGGTGACGCCACCTCTGGCGCCGGGAGGACGCGGTTTCGAGGAGTTGCTTTTTCCCGCTTTCGGTTGTCATGGAGACGGCGTCGAGGCGGACAAGGAACACGTTGCATGACCGCATATTCGGACAAGGCGCTGCGTATCCTGACGCGCATCAAGGCCCCCCATGACGTGTCCGGGCTTTCCCCGGAGGAAAAAACGCTGCTGGCCGACGAAATCCGTCGGGTCATCATCAGCACGGTCTCCATGAACGGCGGCCATCTGGCCCCGTCGCTCGGGGTGGTGGAGCTGACCCTGGCCTTGGTTTCGGCCTTTGATCCGGCCAAGGACCGCCTGGTCTGGGACGTGGGGCATCAGGCCTATGCCTACAAGCTCTTAACCGGCCGTCTGGAGCGGTTCCATACCCTGCGGACCCTGGGCGGCATCAGCGGTTTTCCGCGTCCGGTCGAAAGTCCCTACGACCACTTCGGCGTGGGGCATTCCAGCACCTCCATATCCGCCGCCCTGGGCATGGCCATGGCCAGGGATCGGCTGGACCAGAAACACAACGTGGTCGCCGTGATCGGTGACGGCTCCATGACCGCCGGCTTGGCCTACGAGGGGCTCAATCAGGCCGGCGGCTGGGGGGGGCGGATCATCGTCGTCTTAAACGACAACGAGATGTCCATCTCGAAAAACGTCGGCGCCCTGTCCCTCTATCTCAGCCGCAAGCTTGCCCAACGCTGGGTAAAACGATTCAAGCGGGACCTGGAGGGCTGGGTCCGCTCCCTGCCTTACGGTGGCGAACTCATGGGCTATGTCCGACGCGGCGAGGAGTCCTTCAAGAGCTTTTTCACGCCCGGCATGCTCTTCGAGGCCTTCCGTTTCAATTATCTCGGCCCCATCGACGGCCATGACGTCGGCCGTATGGAAGAGGTCTTCCGCGAGGTCAAGGAGATCGACGGGCCGGTGCTCGTGCATGTGCTCACGAAAAAGGGGCGGGGGTATCCGCCGGCCGAGAAAAATCCCACCTTTTTTCATGGCGTGGGCTGTTTCGAGCCCGAGACGGGGCTGGTGGAAAAGTCCGGTGCCTGCCCGCCGAGCTATACGCAGGTCTTCGGCCGGACGCTCCTCGGCATGGCCAGGGCCAATCCCCGGATTATGGCCATCACCGCCGCCATGCCCGAGGGCACGGGCCTGTCCGAGTTCGCCACCGAACTGCCCAACCAGTTCGTGGACGTCGGCATCTGCGAACAACACGCCGTGACTTTTGCCGCCGGCTTGGCCAAGGAAGGATTCCGGCCGGTGGTGGCCATCTATTCCACCTTTCTGCAGCGTTCCTACGACCAGATCGTCCACGACGTCTGCCTGCAAAACCTGCCCGTGACCTTCTGTCTGGATCGGGGCGGGCTGGTCGGCGAGGACGGAGCCACCCATCACGGGGCCTTCGATCTGTCCTTCCTGCGCCACATCCCCCATCTGGTGGTGATGGCCCCGCGCGACGAGACCCAACTGCCGGCCATGTTGGCCACGGCCTTGTCGCATCCCGGTCCCGTGGCCATCCGTTATCCCCGGGGGGCCGGCGAGGGCGGCACCATCCCGCAAACGGTCGCGCCGCTTCCCCTTGGCCAAGGGGAACTTGTCCGGGAGGGGACCGACGCCCTGGTCGTCGCCATCGGCAGCCGGGTGATCCCGGCCATGGCGGCGGCCGATGCCCTGGCGGCAGCCACGGGCAGGCAGGTGGCGGTCTTTGATGCCCGGTTCGTCAAGCCGTTGCCGGCCAAGCAACTGCTGGAACTGGCCGGGCGCTTTTCCCGCTGGCTCACCGTGGAGGAAAACGTCTTGCAAGGCGGATTCGGCTCGGCCGTCCTGGAATGCCTGTCCGACGCCGATGCCCTCTCCGGCCTGGTCGTGCGTCGGGTGGGCCTGCCGGACGCCTTCGTGGAGCATGGGCCGCAGAGGGCCTTGCGGGCCCTGTGCGGCATCGACGCCGAAGGCATCGGCCGGGCCCTACGGGGCCTGCTTGGTCTTGAAAGTTCTTCCGGAGAGACTCGTCCGGCATGATCGACTGGCTGGTGCGGGCGCCATTCGCCCATCGGGGGCTTTTCGGTCCGGACACCGGCCCGGAAAATTCCCTGCCCGCCTTCGCCGCTGCCGTGGAACACGGTTTCGGTATCGAATGCGACGTGCGGCTTTTGGCCGACGGGTCGGTGGTCGTCTTTCATGACCGGGACACCTTGCGGCTGACCGGCCGGCCGGGCGTGATGGCCGATGTCCGCGCCACGGATTTGGCCGCCTTGTTTTTAGGCGACTCGCGGGAACATCCGCCCCTGTTGCCGGATGTCCTGGCCCTGGTGGCCGGGAAAGTGCCCCTGTATGTCGAACTCAAGACCGATGGTCGGCCGGCCGCACCTCTTGTCCGTCGGGTTTTGGCCTGTCTGGCCGGTTATACCGGGCCGTGCTGTCTGGCCTCCTTCGATCCCCGAGCCCTGGCCTGGGTGGCCCGCCTCGATTCTTTGCGCATTCGCTGCCTCATTGCCACAGATTTTGCCGGCGAGGCCATGCCCGGCTGGAAACGTTTTGTCTACCGAAACCTTTTGCATGCCGGGTTGGCTCGTCCGCACTGCATTGCCTACGATGCGCGGGCCCTGCCCTGTTTGGCCGTGACGGTGGCCCGGCGGATCGGCCTGCCGGTTCTGGTCTGGACGGTGCGGACGAGAGAGGATAGAAAGAAGGCTTTACGCCTCGGGGACAATATCGTTTTCGAGGGATGGATCCCTCCGTCCCCGGACAACACGTAGGGAGCGGCCCGTGGCGGGTATCGCCCCGGCACAACCAAGGAGTCATAATGGCTACCATATCCCGTTTCATGGAAACCCATTTCCGTCACTTTAACGCCCGCGAGACGCTGGATGCGGCCAAGGCCTGGAATGAGCTGCTCGCCAAGGGCGGGAAGATGTTTTTGGCCATGGCCGGCGCCATGAGTACCTGCGAGATCGGCATTTCCCTGGCCGAAATGATCCGCCAGGACAAGGTGCACGCCGTCAGCTGCACGGCCGCCAACCTGGAAGAGGACCTCTTCAACCTCTTCAATCATAATGAATATAAGATGGTGCCCGAATATAGGGATCTTTCTCCCGAGGCGGAAAAGGAACTTTATAACAACGGCTTCAACCGGGTTACGGATACCTGTATTCCCGAAGGCATCATGCGGCAGGTGCAGCACCGCATCTCCAAGCTCTGGGCCGACGCTGAAGCATCCGGCCAGCCCAAATTTCCCTATGAATTCATGTACGCCCTGCTCGATCAGCCCGACATTTCCCAATTTTTCCAGATTCCCAAGGAACATTCCTGGGTGCTGGCGGCCAAGGAGAAGGGGATTCCCATCTTTACGCCGGGTTGGGAGGACTGCACCCTCGGCAATATCTTCTGCTCCGAGATCATTCGCGGTCACCTCAAGGGCCATACGGCCATACGCCGCGGCACCGAGCAGATGGAATTTTTGGCCAAGTGGTACCGCCAGCAGGCCGCGGCCGGCACGCGAGTGGGCTTTTTCCAGATCGGCGGCGGCATCGCGGCCGATTTTTCCATCTGCGTCGTCCCCATGCTCATCCAGGACCTGGAGCTGACCGATACGCCGTTCTGGGCCTATTTCGCCCAGATCGGCGATTCCACCACCTCCTACGGCTCCTATTCCGGGGCCGTGCCCAACGAAAAGATCACTTGGGGCAAACTCGACGCCGACACCCCCCGGTTCATGATCAATTCCGACGCCGCCATCGTGGCGCCGCTGATTTTCAGTTACGTGCTCGGCTGGTAAACTGGCGTCAGGTAACGAGGCAACGAGCCGGACGTCCAGTCGGACGTCCGGCTTTTTTTGTTTTTCGGGAAGAATAGTTCCGGAGACAAGGGCGTCAGCTATGATGCGTTGTGAACGTCTGGGACCGGACTATCAGGTCAGGTTTTCCAACGGGACGTTGGAGGCGACCTGCGACGCCACCCCGGAAGGGAGGGCAGGGCCTGGGCTTTCGGCCCCATGAATTGCTTGAAGCGTCCGTCGGTTCCTGCACGGCCATGATGCTCGCCATGGCGGCCAAGGCGCGCGA
>JGI2065J20421_1001845_pt1 | contig 13232 bp, 18 predicted proteins | sample Biomet5_FD_20421 | JGI IMG/M metagenome (IMG submission 20421)
GGAGGCGAAGTGGTCTTGATTTCGAAGCAGGAGTGTGTCGACCTTGCCCTCGGTGCGGTTGAGGATGGTGACCTGCAGGGCCTCGTACTTGTCTGCTATGCCGGTGGTGACGAACTCGATGCGCGCTCGGATGTGCTCGTCCAGCGTCAGGAATGCTGCGCGGCCGACGTAGACCGGGCTGGTTGATTTGAAAGCCGTGTTCCTGCCGGTGAGCGCTCGGAGCTGCTGTTCAAAGAAATTCATGGTGTTCCCCCTCAATATGATTTCATAGCTTGCGGCTTCCCGCGACGCGCTTCGCGTTTCGGCCCGGAGCCACCGGGCCTCGTCAGGCGGGTGTGCTTGATTTCAAACCGGCTGTCAGCCCGCCTGTCTCCAGGCGGCGTTGCCGGGCAGGTGCTTGAGCAGGTGTTCGCGGGCGGTCGCGAACTCGTCGCCGATGAACCCCAGCCTGAGCAGCCAGCATCGGAAGGTGTACTTGGGGTTGTCCGTCTCTGGGCGGTGCGGCGAGGCCGAACTTGATTCCAAAGCTTGGTGGGAAATCGCCAGGCTCAGCTGGATGAAGGACTTGATCTCGCCCGCGTGGAGTGTGCTGTTGAAGGCCCGGAACTCGACGGTGCCCTTCTGGAACACCGAGTGGAGGTTCAAAAGGTGGTACCGACTGGGATCGTAGTGCTCGTGGGCATGGCGTTCCCAGTTCCGGTCGTCGTACCACACCCGGGCGAACTCCGGAAGGGTTTTCGGCTTGAGCCGATTCAGCCGGGCGAGAAAGTACGCGTCCACCGGCTGGCACCAGCGTGTGCGGCGCTCCGGCGAGATCTGCAGCGCCTGGGTCAGCAGGTCCTCCTTGGCGTTGACGATGTTCACCAGATTTCGGAGCGTTTTCGGGGTGTGGCTGCCCAGCCCGATGTGCACGTGGATCCCGCAGCTCTCGTGTGCCTTGGCGCCGGCCCGGCGGAGCTTGCGCACCAGTTCCTGGACCGTCTCGATGTCCGCCCACCGGCAGATCGGGCTGACCAACTCGGTGCGCTCCTCGTACGGGCCGGCGATGCTGGCGTCCGAGACCAGCTTCCACGGCCGGCCTTCCGGGTCGTACACCGCCCAAGTGTCGTAGGAACCGCCCACGTGGGTAGGCTGGATGTCAAAGTGTGCGGCGATGACCTCCGCGGCCTTCGCCCGGGTGATGCCGTTCATCTCAATCTCGATGCCAAAGGTCTGGTCCTTCATTGCTGTTTCCTCCTATGTGTGCTCGGGCTCAGCGCTTGACCCGGCGGGCGGCGGCCGCGGCTTTGCGGGCCTTGGCGGCGGCGAGGTAGGCTCGGCCGTGTGCCTGCATGGCGGCTTCCAGGACCTCGCTGTCTTCGTCGTCCGACCCCATGTCGGCCGGGATCTCGTCGGCGAGGAGCTCGGCGGTGTCGGCCGCGACCGCGGCGTGAAGCGCAGCCTGCTCGGCGGCGGCCCGGTACAGCCGGGCGGCGTTGGTGGCGGCGACCAAGGCGGCCTCGGCCTCGGCGGCTTCGCGGGCAGCCCGGTCGGCCCGGTCGGCGGCGGCCTCGGCCTGGGCGGCGGCCCGGAGCGCGTCCCGGGTGGCGGTGTGGAAGGCAGCCCTTTCAGCGCAGATGGTCATGGGGTACCCCTTTCGGCCCGGCGGCTTGACCCGCCCGCGGCGGCGGCCCGGTTTGCGGCCGCGACACATTCATCGCTCGGCCCGGCCGGAAACGCAAGATAACAAACGCCGTCGTTTTTGCGTTGTTTGGGATACGTTGCCCGGCCCACGCGCTATAGAGGAAGCGCGCGCCACCGCCCACCACACCCCGCCCGGTCACCCGCCAAAACCCCGCCGCCGGCTTTCGCACGCCACTTTGGAGAAGTCCAACCCGCCCGGTGGACTTTTGGGGTTTGCTTCGGAGAAGTCCGACCGGCGAGGTGGACTTTCGCACTCCGCTTTGGAGAAGTCCGACCGGCGTGGTGGACTTTCGCGCTCCGCTTCGGAGAAGTCCGACCGGCGTGGTGGGCTTTCGCGCTCCGCTTCGGAGAAGTCCGACCGGCGAGGTGGACTTTCGCACTCCGCTTTGGAGAAGTCCGACCAGCGTGGTGGACTTTCGCTCGCCGCTTCGGAGAAGTCCGACTGGCGTGGTGGACTTTCGCGCTCCGCTTCGCAGAAGTGTGCTGAGAAGGGGGGATCGGATCTCTAGGAACCCCTCGCCGGAGACCGCAGCCCCCTCTCGCGTGAATTTTCGCGAAATTCGGGGGTGGGGGTATTGGGCCCCAAAAAACAAAAAGGCCGCTCTTTTCGGCGGCTTTTCGAGTTTTGTACGTACTTTTCAAAGGAGGAGTCCATGAACACGCAAATGAACCTGCAGCGAGTCCCGGTCGAGAAGCTGAAGCCCGCGAAATATAACCCGCGGAAGGACTTGAAGCCCGGCGATCCGGCTTATGAGAAGATCAAGCGCAGTCTGCACGAGTTTGGTTATGTCGATCCCGTCATCTGGAACGAGACGACCGGCAATATCGTAGGCGGCCATCAGCGGTACAAGGTGCTGGCCGCGGAGGGTGCCACCGAGATCGACTGTGTAGTCGTGCAGATCGAGAACCCACAGGATGAAAAAGCGCTCAACATCGCGCTCAACAAGGCGGTCGGCGAATGGGAACCGGTGGCGCTGGCGGATCTGCTGACCGACCTTCAGACTTCCGGGTACGATTTGGGCGCAACCGGATTCGATATGGCCGAGATCGACGACCTGTTTTCCAAGGTGCATGACAAGGATGTCAGGGATGACGACTGCGACATCGACCCAGATGCAATCAAGCCCTTCGTACTGCCAGGCGACGTCTGGGCGCTGGGCAGGCACCGGATGGTCTGCGGCGACGCCACCAATGCAGATCATGTTGCGCTGCTCATGGACGGCATCAAGGCGAACCTCGTCGTGACCGATCCCCCGTACAATGTTGCATACGAAAGTGCGGATGGCAAGTCAATTTTGAACGACAGCATGGCAGACGGCGCGTTCTTCGAGTTTCTGCTTGCTGCGTTCCGCAACATGGCAGCGCACATGGCGGAGGGTGCGTCGGCCTACATCTTCCACGCGGACACGGAGGGGCTCAACTTCCGGCGCGCGTTCAAGGAAGCAGGCTTTCACATCAGCGGCGTGTGCATCTGGGTGAAGCAGTCGCTGGTGCTGGGCCGGAGCCCTTACCAATGGCAGCATGAGCCGATTCTTTTCGGCTGGCTCCCCAACGGCAAGCACAAGTGGTTTTCTGACCGAAAGCAGTCGACTATCTGGAACTTCGACAAGCCCAAACGCAGTGCGGAACATCCGACGATGAAGCCCATCCCGCTGCTGGCGTATCCTATCAAGAATAGCTCCGCGCCGAACGGCGTGGTGCTCGACATCTTTGGCGGCAGCGGTTCGACGCTCATCGCCTGCGAACAGACCGACAGGATCTGCCGGACGATGGAGATCGACCCCAAGTATGCGAGCGTCATTGTTCAAAGGTTCATCAATCAGATACAGGGTAGCACCGGTGTAAAAGTCATGCGGGACGGGCAGGAGCTTTCATACGAGGATGGCGTGACCATATAAAAGCGCCCTGCTTTCGCAGGACGCGATGTTGAAGAAGATGTAGTTAGGTCTTGATGTATCGCTTCAGTTGCTCGTAGAAATTCTCACGAGTACCGGCAAGCACGACAACAATCAACTGACCGCTTTCTTCATAGATGCGGTAGGCGATTTCATAATTGGTTCGGGCGTAGTTTACATCCCGGCCATAAAGACCCGCTAAATCGCCCTTCTTTTCATCTCCGGCATAGGGGTCTTCGGAGATGGCTTGCAGTGCGCCTTGAAACGCCTTCTTCAGTTGTTTGTCCTTCAACTTCTTGAAGTACTTCTCTGCCTGTGGCAAAAAGCGAATCTCATACATCAATCGTCCTCCGAGCCAAACACGTCAGCCAAGGTGACTCCCGTTGTTTTGCCGGAGGCGATATCGTCCGCTTCGGCTAGCATCTTTTCAACGGCAGGGCGAACAGCGCGATTCGTCTGTTTGAAGCGCTGCAAAAGCGCATCCCCCTGAAAACCCTGAGCGATCAAGTCCGCGAGAATCTGCTCCGCAAACTCGCCGTTGGTTTCGGGAATTGCCGGACGAATGATTAGGCTTCCGTTCCTGACATAACACTCGACTTCCTTTTTGATGCCGAGCTGACCAAAAAACTCAATTGGGATGGTAATCTGCCGTTTCCCGGATACGGCAATACGTTTCTTCACCATTATTTTTTGCTCCATAACCGCCTGCATGATTAGCCCTCCTCCGCAGTGTATGTTAACAGGGAGTCTTTTATTCCATGACAGCATTATATCACGGAATCAAAGAATAGTAAAGAATCAAGGAAACAAAGAAAACAATTTTACAAAGGAGGTGAGCCAGCTGGCGACCCGAGGCAGAAAACCCAAGCCCACCGCACTCAAGCTGCTGGAAGGCAATCCGGGCAAGCGCCCGCTCAATGAGAGCGAACCTATCCCGCCCAAGGTCGACTTGAAATGCCCAATGTGGCTTCTGCCGGAAGCCAAGAAGGAGTGGAAGCGGCTGGCATCCTCTCTGGAAGCAATGGGTGTGCTGACTATGGCCGACTTGACCGCTTTTGCTGGATACTGCCAGGCTTATGCACGCTGGCGGGAGGCTGAGGAGTTTATCACCCAGCACGGCTCCATCTTCAAGACGCCATCCGGGTATGTGCAGCAGATTCCGCAGGTGTCCATCGCACAGCAGAACCTGAAGATCATGCAGTCCTTCTGCACCGAGTTCGGCCTGACGCCCGCCACCCGCGCCCGCATCATCGCGTCCGGCGGTGGATCAGAGGACAGCCTGTCAGAGGATCCGCTGGAACGGCTCCTGAAAGGGGGCTGGCGGGATGGCGTTTGATGAGCGAAAGGCCCGGCGTGTGATCGACTTCATCCAGTGCCTGAAGCATACGAAGGGCGAATTCCACGGTAAACCCTTCACCCTGCTGCCGTGGCAGAAAAAGATCGTATCTGATGTGTTCGGAACGGTTCGAGAAGACGATCCAGCCACTCGACAGTATTCCAGTGCGTACATCGAAATCCCAAAGAAGAACGGAAAGAGCGAGCTTGGTGCGGCGCTGGCGCTCAACATGCTGGTCAACGACGATGAATGGAAGGCCGAAGTTTACAGCTGTGCGTCTGACCGCCAGCAGGCGGGCATCGTGTTTGATGTGGCCGTCGATATGGTCAAGAAGTCCCCGGCGCTTTTGAAGCGGGTCAAGATCATCCCTTCCACCAAGCGGATGATATACCAGCCCACGGGGAGCATCTATCAGGTGCTCTCGTCGGAGGTCGCCACCAAGCACGGCTTGAACGTTTCGGCCTGTATCTTTGATGAGCTGCACACCCAGCCCACACGCGCGCTTTATGACGTTATGACCCAGGGCTCCGGCGACGCGAGAAGGCAGCCCTTATGGTTCTTTCTCACGACCGCCGGAACAGATCGAAACAGCATCTGCTGGGAGGTCCACCAGAAGGCCATCGACATTCTCGAAGGCCGGAAGCGTGACCCGCGGTTCTACCCGGTGGTGTTCGGCCTTCCAGATGAAGCCGACTGGCAGGATGAGGAAAACTGGTACAAAGCCAATCCGTCATTGGATCACACGATTACCATCGACAAGGTGCGTGACGCCTACCATAAGGCGCTGGAAACACCGGCGGATGAAAACATGTTCCGGCAGCTGCGCTTGAACCAATGGGTCAAGCAGTCCATCCGCTGGATGCCCATGGACCGATGGGACGAGTGCGGCGACGTGGTGGACGCAACGACGCTCGAAGGCCGCGTCTGCTATGCGGGGCTTGACCTTTCGAGTACTTCCGACCTGACCACGCTGGTGCTGGTATTCCCGCCGCTCGACGAGGACGAGGGGTACAGCGTGCTCCCGTTCTTCTGGCTGCCGGAGGAAACGCTGACCCTGCGCGTTCGGCGCGATCATGTGATGTACGACGTCTGGGAGAAGCAGGAGTTCATCCAGACCACCGAGGGCAATGTGGTCCATTACGGATTCATTGAACAGTTCATCATCCGCCTGGGGGAAAAGTACAACATCCGGGAGATCGCCTATGACCGGTGGAACGCCACGATGATGGTTCAGGCGCTGGAAGATGACGGGTTTACCATGGTCCCCTTTGGCCAGGGGTTCAAGGACATGAGCCCGCCGACGAAGGAACTGATGCGCATCGTGCTGGAACGGAAGCTGAATCATGGCGGTCATCCGGTGCTCCGTTGGAACATGGACAACGCATTCGTGCGCACTGACCCCGCGGGGAACCTGAAGATTGACAAGGAGAAGTCCACGGAAAAGGTGGACGGCGCGGTGGCATTAGTGATGGCGCTGGACCGGGCAATGAAGAACCAGAATGGCGGCAGCATATACGATACGGATCGCGGTCTGCTTTTTATTTGATGGAGGGACGGATGCCGCGAACACCAAAGCGACCCTGTCGATATCCCGGCTGCCCCAACCTGAGCGACGAGCCCTATTGCGAACAGCATCGTAAGCAGTACGCGCGCGAAACGGCGACGCGACGCGGTTACGACGGGCGCTGGCGGAAAGCGCGGACGCTCTTCCTGAAGAAACATCCGCTCTGCGCGGAGTGCCTGCGGGCGGATCGGCTGACGCCCGCCACCGTAATCGACCACATCATCCCGCACCGTGGCGATGACGGATTGTTCTGGGATCAGTCGAACTGGCAGCCGCTCTGTAAAGCCTGCCATGACAAGAAGACGGGCCAAGGGCTGTAGTGGAAGGCTTCCCAGCCGGCTCTCGCGTTGATGGGTAGACCAGCTGGAGATTCATTCTCTATTTACCTTTCAAGATAGGTCTGATATAATATGTAGTAATAAACTGGAATTTGCGGAGGAAGAACTATGCAGAACAAAGCATTCGTCGTTGTCGACATTCAAAACGACATTACAAAGAATTATAAGGAAATCATCGGCAATATCAACACAGCTATTGATTGGGCTGTCGCTCACGACATTCATGTGGTTTATATTAAGCATAATAATATATCTGCCGGTACAAGAACCTTTAAGCCCGACACACATGGTGCCGAATTGGTTCCGGATATGAAAATTGTATCTGAAAACATTTTCACAAAAACCAAGGGTAATGCATTAACAAGCGAAGGTTTTGCTGCTTTTGTAAGCGAAAACGAAATCGGAGAATTCTACATTGCCGGTGCGGATGCCATAGCCTGTGTAAAATCCACTTGCTACAATATGGCTAAAGAAGGCTACATCGTTCACGTTCTGTCTGATTGTATTACCAGTTACGATAAAAGAAAAATCGATGAGATGCTTCAATACTATGCGAGCAAGGGTTGTATTGTCGAGAAACTGAGTGAAGTGATGTAACTGCCGCAATAAGAGGAAAGACAAATCCAAATTTTTCTTCAGAACTCCTTAACGTCCATCGCCCGCTGATGGACGTTTTCTTATGCCCATATAGGGGAGGCGTAGTATGAACAATCCCTTTGCCCGGCTGTTCCGATCACGTGACAAGCCCGGGGGGCGACTTTCGCCTACTGACAGCGTCAGTTCTGCGCTGACGTTCTACTTCGGCGGCAGCGCGGCGGGGAAACCCGTGAACCCCAGGACGGCGGTTCAGATGACGGCGGTGTACGCCTGCGTGCGGGTTATCGCAGAAACGGTTGCCAGCCTGCCGCTGCATGTCTACCAGTACACGAACCACGGTAGCGAAAAGGCGGTGAGCCACCCACTCTACCGCATCCTGCACGACGAGCCCAACTATGAGATGACTTCGTTCATCCTGCGGGAGACGATGCTCTCGCATCTTCTTCTGTGGGGCAATTCCTACTGCCAGATCCTGCGAAACGGGCGTGGCCAAGTCCTGGGCCTGTACCCGCTGCTGCCCGAGAAGATGCAGGTGGACCGAGATGGTGGAGGGGCGTTGACCTACGACTACACTTCGCGGGACGGCGGCGTGGTCCGGCTCCGGCCGGAGGACGTCTTGCACATTCCGGGCCTGGGGTTTGACGGGATCGTGGGCTACAGCCCGATCGCGCTGGAGAAGAACGCCATCGGCCTCGGCATCGCGGCGGAGGAATACGGCAGCCGCTTCTTCTCCAACGGCGCGACCCCCAGCGGCGTCTTGACCCACCCCAACACCGTCAAGAACCCGACTTCGCTCCGGGAGAGCTGGAACGCGGCCTACGGCGGATCCGCCAACTCCGGCAAAGTGGCCATCCTGGAAGAGGGCATGAAGTTCGAAAAGGTATCCATCCCCAACAATGAGGCGCAGTTTCTGGAGAGCCGGAAATTCCAGGTGTCGGAAATCTGTCGGATCTACCGGGTCCCGCCCCACCTGGTGGGCGATCTGGAGCACGCGACGTTCTCGAACATTGAACACCAATCCATCAGCTTTGCGATGCACACCATTCGGCCTTGGTTGGTCCGTATCGAGCAGGCCATGAACCGCGCGCTCTTCACTGAAAAGGAGAAGAGCCGATTTTATGTTCGGATTAACATCGATGGGCTGATGCGCGGCAGCTACAAAGAGCGCATGGAGGGCTACGCTATCGGACGCCAGAACGGTTGGCTGTCGGCTGATGACATCCGGGAACTCGAAAATATGAACCCACTGCCTGACGGCGCCGGTGGTGGCGTGTACATGGTCAACGGCAACATGGTGCCCATCATAGCGGTACAGACCACGAATGGGAGGGATGCCCCCTGAGAGAGCTACGTTTGAACGGCTACATCGACGAGGAAGAGTTCTTCGGCGACGAGATCACGCCGGCAGGCTTGCATGAGGCGCTGTATGGGGCCGACAACCAATCCACGGATGATGTCCACATCCGTCTCAACAGCTATGGCGGCAACTGCAACGCCGCCACCCGGATGTTCGACGATGTGCGGGCGTACCCCGGCAACGTCTGCATCACAATCTCCGGTACCGCGGCCTCCGCAGCCACGGTACTATCCATGGCGGCGAATCGACTGGAGATGACCCCGGGCAGCCTCTTCATGGTGCACGATCCTTCGGTCATCGCCTGGGGCAATGAACGCGACCTGTCGGAGGCCATTGGCCTCCTTCGCGCCTGCAAAGAGAGCATCCTGAACATCTATGGCACCCGGTGTAAAAAGGATCGCTCGGAACTGGCCGTCATGATGACCGCCACCACATGGATGGACGCCAAGGTTGCGGTCGCAAACGGATTCATCGACGGGATCGCCGATGAAGATGTGGGCCCCAGCCCCGTGAACGCCGTTAGCGCCCGAAATATCGACCTCGCAGAGGCGGAAGCCAGGGTACAGGCTTGGTTGGACCGCCACAGACAACAGCCGTCCCGCCCTGCAAAGGGCGATGACCATACAACTTCTGTATTGCCTGACGATGATCAGGCCAACCGACCCGGAACGCGGGACGGGGCGGCGCAAACAACGCCAAAGGACAGCAGTCCACCTGGGTCCAACATACCAATCGAACAGCCGGCGGAGCCCGGCACCCCCATCGCCCAGCTGCAAAAGCGGCTGGGTTTACTCATGCCCACGCGGCGATCATAGGAGGAGTATCATGAGCAAGGTTTTGGAAATGCGCAGCAAGCGCGGCGAGATCTGGGACAAGGCCAAGGCGTTCCTGGATTCCCACAAGGATGAGAGCGGCCTTTTGTCCGCCGAGGACACCGCCACTTACGAGCGGATGGAGCAGGAGGTCGTGGACCTGGGCCACGCCATTGAGCGCGAGGAGCGAGCAGCGGAACTGGAGCAGGAGATGAACGCGACGGTGAACGCGCCGTTGTCCTCTCGGCCAGATAAGGCGACCGATAAGCCCGGCCGCGGCGGAAAGGCCTACAACGACGCGTTCTGGAAGCTGATGCGCGACGCGGACCGCCGTGGCTATGAGGTTCGCAACGCACTGCAGGTGGGCGAGCTCAGCGAGGGCGGGTACACCGTGCCGGACGAGTTTGAGCACACCCTGGTGCAGGCACTTCAGGAGGAGAACATCATGCGCGGGCTCGTGCATGTGATCACCACTTCTTCCGGCGACCGCAAGATTCCGCTGGTCACCAGCAAGGGCGCCGCGTCCTGGGTGGAAGAGGAAGCGGCCATTCCCGAGTCCGACGACGGGTTCGGCCAGATCACGCTGAGCGCGCACAAGGTGGGCAGCATGATCCGGATCTCGGAGGAACTGCTGCGCGACTCCGCGTTCGACCTCGCCGCCTACATCACCGGCGAGTTCGCGAGGCGGGTGGGCGCGGCAGAAGAAGCGGCGATCCTCGCGGGTGACGGTAGCCACAAGCCCACCGGCCTCCTGCACGACACGCTGGGCGCGGAAACCGGCGTGACCGCTGCCGCTGTCGCCGCGATCACCTCGGATGAATTGATCGACCTGCAGCACGCACTGAAGTCGGGCTATCGCCGCCGCGCCGCGTTCATCATGAACGACGCCACCGTCAAGTTGATCCGCAAGCTCAAGGACGGGAACGGCCAGTTCCTGTGGCAGCCGGGCCTTCTGTACGGCCAGCCGGACACGCTGCTCAACCAGCGGGTATTGACCTCGAACTTCATGCCGCTTCCAGCCGCGGGCAACAAGGCAATCCTGTACGGTGACTACAGCTACTACTGGCTTGCAGACCGTGAAGGCCGCTCGTTGCAGCGGTTGAACGAACTGTATGCCGCGACGGATCAGGTGGGGTTCAAGGTTACCCAGCGCGTGGACGGCCGCCTGATTCTGACCGAGGCGGTCAAGTGTCTGAGGATGAAGGCCGCCTAGTCGACGACGGGACTGTCCGACCGGGCAGTCCCTTTTTTCGGAGGAGGAGTTTCTATGAGTATCGATACAACCAGAATGACGCGTAACTACCACGCCCATGGTGGAGACGAATGGGTCATTGGGGGCAAACTGACCTTCCTGCCGGACGCGACGGTGGAAGGTCTTACGCAGACGGCCGCGGCAGCCAGCGCAGACGCGCTCGGCGGCATCAAAGCCGAAGCAAAGGACGAGCTCTACACCGTAGAAGTGAAGATTGGCGCTGATGGCAAGCTGTACATCCCCACATACCCGGAAGAGTATGTCTTACCCGCCGCAGCTGCGGAAACCCTCGGCGGTGTGAAGGCCGCTGCCAACCAATCAGATAGTGCAGCGACGACCATCGCGGAACTGAAGTCGGATCTGAATGCACTTCTGGCGAAACTGAAGGTAGCCGGCGTGATGATCCCTGATCCCGAAACGCCTGAATCGTAACGGGTGGTGATGTCGGATGGTCGTAACTGTTGACGAGGTCAAGGCGCATCTGCGGATTCAGCATACGGATGAAGACGCCTACATCGGGAGCCTGATCGAGCAGGCGCAGGCGACGGCGGAAGATTTCTGCCGCGTTTCCTTTTCAGAAGATGCACCTCCGGCTGTTCGACTGGCCGTGCTCCTCATGATCGGGCACTACTTCGAGAACCGGGACAACCCGGGCAAGCAGGTGTACCTGGCGATGCGGATGGCGTTTGAGAATCTGCTCTACCCGCACCGGGATGTGACGAAGTTCTTCTGATGGAGGTGAATCACCTTGCGCGGCTATAAAAACTTCGAGAGTGACCCGCACCCCGGGGACTTGAAGCATCTGGTGGAGATCGGGTACACCGAGAACACCATCAATGAAAATGGCTATCCGGAGCCTACTGAGGTCGTCGTCTGCAAGGTGTGGGCGGCGGCCACGGACGCCGGAAACCAGCACTTCCGGGCTGCGGATACCATCAACGCTGAAGCGGTCATCAACTTCACCATCCGGTTTCGGGAGGATATCCAGCCGGGCATGTGGGTGAAGTTCCGGGGCGCGCGCTGGATCATCTCCACACTGGGCGAGTACGAGTTCAAGCGCCGGTACCTCGGCCTGAAGGCGTCGATTGTGAAGGGGGTCAGCTGATGAGGCAGGTGCAGCAGGCGCTCTCCGATCTGGACATTCCCGTATATGCCGGCATCTGGCGCCCCACTCCCGGCCAGCAGAACCCGCCCCCGCAGTACGCCGTGTACGCAACCACCACGACGGAGGATGTGCACCTGGACGACGCCGTCGTCTCCCTCAAGACCTTCGTGTACCTGAGCCTGTGGAGTGATGGGGATCCCACTGACACCGCCACGCGGATCCGAAGCGCCATGTACCGGGCCGGGTTTATCATGGTCGAGGAGACGGACATGGGGTACAACCAACCCGCCTACGACAGCGCGACCCGACAGTACAACCTACACTGGACCTGGTGCCTGCGTTCGGGGGTGGCCCCATGAGTATGAAGCTCGATGGGGCTGAGGGATTGATAGAAGATTTCGCTGCCGTAGCCGCACGGTTGGATGAGGATGGTCCCACCTGCAACGGCATCCTGGAGGCGGCCGCGGTTCCGATCCACCAGCAGATGAAAGCCAATGCCTCATCCAATCCCAAGATTATCACTGGCGCGCTGTACCGGTCCATCAAGGTCGGGCGCGCGAAAAGACGCAAGACGGGCCGGTGCATCACCATCGGGGTGCACCACTCCGCAGAGGGTGCGTACTACGCAAATGCTGTGGAGTGGGGGCATGGCGGACCTGCTCCGGCGCCCGCGCATCCCTTCGTTCGGCCCGCCTACGACACCAAGGCCGATGAATCTTACGACATCATCCGGGCCGGCCTTCGGAATGCCGTCAGCCGCAAATCATAATCAGAATTGGAGGAAAAACGTATGCCGAATACCGCTTCCCCCGCCGTGGCCAGTACGGTGGGCCTCAAGAACGTCGTCATTGCGCCACTCGTGTCCGATGCTGATGCAGGCGTTACCTATGGCACATTGCAGGATTTTGCGGGTGCCATTGACGCACAGATCGCACCCGAGAACGCTGATCCTGAGGTGCAGTACGCTGACGATCAAGAGTTCGACGTCGTGTACCCGGACCCCGAAATCAAGCTGACGATGGAGATGGCGGACATTCCGCTGCTCATCCAGGAGATGATCCTGAACAACGTCATTGACGACAACGGCGTGCTGATCCGCGCTGCGGGCGACACCCCCGGCTACTTCGCACTCGGGTTCAAGAGTGAGAAGGCGGACGGCTCGTACCGCTATGTGTGGCTGTTCAAGGGCCGCGCTGCACCCATGACCGAGCAGTATCACTCGAAGGAAGGCACCACACTGACTCGCCAAACTGGCAAGCTGGAATGGACGTTTATCAAGCGTACCTTTGACAA
>JGI2065J20421_1001867_pt1 | contig 13090 bp, 11 predicted proteins | sample Biomet5_FD_20421 | JGI IMG/M metagenome (IMG submission 20421)
TGTCAAGAGTAACTTTGAAACTCTCCAGATTATCACTTTCTTCTAAGCAGGTATACTCCGGTAAGCCCGATTATCCCGTAAATCATTTCGAAGCCCGGAATACCTTTACTTTCCTCTTGTTCAGAAGTTTGTTCAACACCTGTTGTTTCATTTCCGGTATTGTTTCCAGTATTATTACTGAGGTTTTCAGTATTGGGTTCAGCCTGTGTTTTATTTACGGCTTCCTCTGTTGTTGCCTTACCGGTTATTGCAAAGAATGAGAACACCTGGGGTTGTGCCGTGAAATACAGGTATTGGTCGTCTTCTTTTAGCAGGGTTACTGGCAGTTGTGACCATTTCTTGTCGCTGTAGCTGTTGAGCGTGATTGAATTCTGGTCGATCTTCTTATCCTGCAGCCAGGACTTTTCAACCTTGAAACATACTTCAGGGTTTTCAATGTTCTTTTCGGTTGCAAACCCGCTGTTTCCAACCCAGAGGTTGAAGTACTTATAGACCTCACCCGAGTTCAGTTCTGAAACCAGAGTGGATTTGCCTTTGAGCTGTTCGGCAATGGCTGTAATCTTACCTGCATTCTTCTTTGCATCAAAGCTGACATATACAACACAGGTTGCGTTCTTTTCAAAATCAAACATTACTGGCTTTCCGTTTAAAACCTGTGCCTGTGAAAGTTCCTTGACTTCAACGTTAGTTTGAGGTTCAGGGGAACCACCGCCGCCACCGCTACTTCCACTGCTGTGGCTGCTTCCACCAGAAGTGCCATCAGAAGTGCCATCAGAAGTGCCATCAGAAGTGCCATCAGAAGTGCCATCTGAACTGCTATCAGAAGTGCCACCGGAAGTACCATCTGAACTGTTATCTGAAATGCCATCAGAAATGCTGCTATTATTACCTACAACTTCCTCTGAAGGAGTCTCTGTTACGTTTTCGGAAGGAGTGACTGTTGAATTAGTTGATGCCGGAGGTTGCTCAGGCGTTGAAGAATTCGACGTTGCAAGAGCTGCATAGTCGATCTCACTTTCGCTAAAGTTTGCTGTCTCCTCTGCTATACCGTCTCCGTCTACATCGTAATGTGTTTGAGAAAAGCCTGTTCCATCAGGTTTAGCCCAATAGTTTCCTGCAATATAGGGGCCACCTATGATGTTTTTTCCTGTTGTTCTGGTAGTGTTCCAGATGTTAGGGTAGCCATAATAGCCATCAAAAATTACATTTACTGTGTTATTGAAATAATTGTTATAGATTTTGCTACTAGCATCTGCTTTATCGTAAAGCCCACATTTCTTATTAAAACTTATAGTATTACCGGCAATATCAGCAGCGGCCTTCGTACATCAGGGCTATACCCTGATCATTTTCTGTAATTGTGTTATTCTCAATTTGGCTATTTCCTGAATCTCCTACAATGACTCCTATTTCACAGTTAGAAATCCTGTTGTTTTTGACAGTAGCACCGTAATAACATTCCCCAACAGAAACTCCTGATTCACAATTTGAAATTTCATTATTATTTATAGTAAAAGTAGAGTACAGATTTGTGTCAATGCCTGTACCATAATTCAGGATTTTATTTTTTTCAATTATGCAGTTAGAGAACTGACCGAGATTTATTCCATAAGAAGTATCAGTACCTTTTAGGGTAAAACCTTTAATAGTTATCTCCTGTGCATCACCTGTAAGGTAAAAACCATCTCCTTGAATTATCGTGTCTTCAGGATTGCCTGATTGGGACATAATAACCATATCGTATGTACTGAGAGTAACATTCTCATAATAAGTACCAGGTTCTACAATTATAGTATCTCCGTGCGTTGCATTATTCACAGCTGACTGTATTGATTCACCGTTGTGTACTATTATGTCAGTTGCAGCACCTATTCCAGATCCTGTTATAAATATAAAAATTGACAATAATAATGCAATAAAGCGATTTCTCATTTCCTACATCTCCAATTTAAGATCACTTTATTATTTTTGATATATAAAGTATATTATAAGGTACATCTTGAATCCTAATAAATTTACAGGTCTTCAAAAACCGTGAAAAAAGATTTTTTACTTGAAAACAAGCCCATATAGTGAAATTACTTGAAAATCATTCTCATGCCAAAGAAAACAATTGATTAAATGGGAGTTTTAAAAGAAAGAGAGGTCGACTTTCGTAGGATTCCAGTTTGATGATCAGGAAATTTAGGAGATTTGGAAGATTTAGGAGATTTAGGAGATTTAGGAGATTTGGAAGATTTGGAAGATTTAGGAGATTTGGGAGATTTGAGATAGATGGTGACCTCGCTACCTGCATGAATCCAAGTGTACCGATTCCAAAATAGATCTCTTTTTGACAGAAAATTCGTTAATTAACAGACAGATCAATTATTGTTGAGTCATCCACAAAGTGTCGTATAAAATCGATTGCAATTATTTGGAATTATTGAATCCTTGATGATTGACTCGACACTATGGTATTAACCTGACTTTCACCTGGCCTTCACCTGACCTTCACTTGTCCTTCACTTAGCCTCCACCTGTATTACCTTTGTACGAAAATAAGAGATTATATATTTATCTTCCTGCATATGTATTCAAAAATGGTATCTGTGAGCCTGCATACCAGCTATACTTTTGCGATCTGTTAGGGTATGTTTGCAAGAGAAATGCAGGAGCACTGCCCTTATAATTGGAAGGTTACGGCACATGTATGAAGATTTTGGAACAACACTTAACAGAGGATTTTACAGCTGGTTTAGAAATTTAAATATCTGTATTCCATTCGTCCTTAATTTTCTTATCAATATGATTATTTATGTCCTTTTCTTTGGCTTGATGGGCATCTTGTTCTTTACCTCTAATACAGGAAGTATTATCGATCCTGCAACCCTTTCCAACAAGGAAATTCTTTCCATATTATGGAACGGTTTTTCTGAGAACCTTGGACTGTCCTTATTTTTGATTATCGCGTTTTTCCTGTTTGCATTGTTCGTGCAGTCCTTCTTCACAGCAGGAGCAATAGGAATGGCAAAAAAAGCCTCTGAGACAGGAGATACCGGGATCTTTGATATGCTGGTTTCGAGTTCAAAAAACACCTTCAGGCTTTTCCTTGCAGTCCTGCTGATTAACCTGCTCTTGCTTGTAGGAATCATATTTATAGTGCCCGGAGCCTTTGCAGTAGGGAACCTGAATACGTTTATCCAAAATCCAGAAGCCTCAGTAAACGGTATGAAGGCACTCGGTATAGGAGTCATTCTCTGGATCATTTATATACTACTTCTCAATCTCGTGCTTTCTCTCAGCAGCTATGCCCTTGTGATCGATGAACTTGGACCCCTTGAGGCTTTGGGTGAAAGTTTTCGTTTCTTTACTAATAATAAGCTGGACGTTTTCATTATCTGGATAATCACTATCGGATTAGCTATAATCAATGGTTATGTCAACGAATTTGTAGACTCGGGAAACATCCTGTTTACAGCAATTATATCTCTGGTTCCGATTGTGATTCTGCAGCCTCTCACGGCTGTCCTGTGGACACGCCTCTATCTGACAAGAAAAGGAAGAAAGCTCTATGACCCTTCAGATCTGCTCTCCGTCCCGGATAGCTTCTGAAATGTTAGTTTTTGAAAGGTCTTTCGAGAGGTTAGTTTCTCGAAGATCTTTCTGAAAGGTCTTTCTGAAGGATAATTTCTTAAAGATCAATTTTGAAAGGTTAATTCTGAGAGGCTAGTGCTTTTATTTTTATTTAATGTTTTTAGTTTCTATTTTTAAGCCCGGCCGAGCAACTTGCAAGTCTGGCATACATCTTCAGTGCAGGTCTCCCCGCAAATCCTGCACTTCCCGATTTTTGCGGGTGGCATTTCCTTGATAAGTGCTCCTGCAAGCTTGTCAAAGCCCCTTAGCAGGGAATATTTGGTTCCAGGGTGCTTTGCCTCAAAGTTGTTCAGAAGCTCCCTTATCTCCCCTCGTAAAGCTTCTCCTGCATACGGGCATTCGCTGAAGTCCACAGGGAGGGAGTTTACAAGAGCATAAAGTGCCACTTCTTTTTCAGGGATATTTCTCAGAGGTTTTGCCCGCAAGACCAGGCCTTCAATAGCTGCAGGCGGGGCAAGCCTGACCATGCGCTCCACATCTCCCCTTAAGTGGTTGAGAAGAATTGTCTGGGCTTCATCATCCAGGTTGTGTCCTGTGACGAGTTTTGTTGCCCCGATTTCAAGCGCGGTTCTATTGAGAATATTCTTTCTGAGGACGCCGCAGTAGCTGCATGCGCCTTTTTCCCGGTCCATTGCAGCCAGCTCGTCCATAGTTACTCCGTGTACATCTTTGAAGGATTTTATGATATGCCTCACCCCGAGCATCTTCGTGAGGCTTTTTGCAACTTCGAGGGAATGAGGGCGGTATCCGTTTATTCCCTCGTCCACTGAAATTGCAACGATTTCAATGTCCGGCCTGTTCCCCAGAATTTTGTGCACTATATAGAGGGCAACTGAGCTGTCCTTACCCCCGCTTAGAGCAACAGCTATCACATCATTTTTACGGATACTATACTCTTTTCGTATTGTCAGTTTGATTTTCCTTTCGACATCTTCTACAAAATGTTTCTTGCAAAGGTGCATCCCGGAATATTTCTGAAAAATGATGGCTTCATGATTGCATTTTTTGCATTTGATTGTCATTTGAATCCTTTTTTCTGCCAATTGCCTGAAAATAATCTGAAAAGCTGAAATCTGACAAACAGATATAATTTAATTATTTTCAATTATTCTATGCCAGAATTCATTTAGAAAAGGAACCGCTCATATATATTGCTTTTTATGTATTTTTACGGAAAAGCGTTTTTACAGCTTTTTTGCTTATTTTCAGAATTTTTATGAGGTCGGTCCCACTTGTGAGATCAAGTTTAATTCTACGACACATTCTAAGCCCGTTAAAACCATGTCTTGAATCTGAAAGATTGCAAGTTTTTTAATAGAGAAGCCGCTTTCCATCTTTCTCTTCCGTCTCAAAAGTTTGGATTTTTAGTTAGAAAGTTGAGCTATATATAGAAGGTCAATATAAGACTAATATAACATTATAAGCAAAAGCTTATAAAAATAATTAAATTTGATAATTAATAGCTTTTGTTTTTTTAAGTGTGCAGTCCAAGTGGACAATGCACATTTGATAGGGGGAGCACTATGTCAGTTAAAATCGAATGGCAAATTTTTAAAGCCGAGACCCGGAGCGATGGCACGTGGAGCTCGAACAGCCCTGCCCTTGCGGAGCTGCTCAACGCCATAGCAAGCCCGGACAAAATAAAGGAACCTGCTCTGGATATTGAAGACGCTATGGCCCATCTGGCCATCAAAGGGTTGCCGTATTTCAAAATAACCGAAGTCACTTCCGGGAATACCAGGGAGAATAACAGCATTAAAAAGCCTTCAGTGGCCATATGCTAGCATAAACTCACAGGTAAAAACCAGTAAAAATCGACAACTTGTGTTCGGTTAAAACGCGATCTGAAGAAAATGTGTTATTTTCATTGCATTTCTGTAAATCTGTAGTATGGAAAAAATAGAACATTGTAATCTTTATATTAAATTATATTATGTTACATTCTATTATTTTTATTTTATTTTTATATTATTTAATTGTATGAGACATCTTTTACACATATTCTGGTTTTTCTTAACTCTGTGTCTACGCTGTTTTGAGTAAGGGACAAGTGAGAGACAAGTGAGAGACAAGTGAGAGACAAGTGAGAGACAAGTGAGAGACAAGTGAGAGACAAGTGAGAGACAAGTGAGAGACAAGTGAGAGACAGCGATAAACTAAACAAGCAGTAGATCCCTGATTCAATCGTTGAAATTTACCTGAAGACCTTGTTGACACAGGAAGCGCATAATGATTCAGCTAGGTTTTATACAAAATCCTTTTAAAATAATCTCCCATACTTAAATGGGGGACAAATGCTGCATATGGGGGACAGATGCCGTATAAAACTAATTTTGAACTGCCGAAAACAGTCAGGGAAAAACTGACGGAGCACGGCCAGGATATTTACAGGGAAGCTTTCAACAGCGCCTGAGAAGAGTCTAAAGAACCTTCCGAACAACGGGGAGATACTACAAGAGAAGAGACTGCCCACAAAGTTGCCTGGAGCGTTGGAGAAAGTATATGAAAAAGATTCTAAAGGAAACTGGGTAAAAAAATGAATTTTTGATTTTTGAAACTCTGCCTGTTTATCTTTTGAATCCTTTTTTATGAATGTTCCATACTTATCAGCAAGACAACCAGCTAGAAGATAGCTGTGGTGCTCTTACTGTAAAATAGATAGCAATCGCCTTCCTACCCGCAAGATAACCAGCTTGAAGATAACTGTAGAGCTACCTAATTATTAAAGGCCTGAAAATTGGGGTTACATATTTGGCATATAAGGAAAATAAGAAAAACGCACATTTTAAATATTTGAATAAAGTATTTGATATAGGTGGGAAGGTGTAAAAATGAATATACTATCCTTTATAATAAACACTAAATGTAAATACCGTACTTCATGTCCATATTTTCAGAAAGGAAGTAAATACTGTGAAGGATTGGACTACTGTAAGTGCGGGCTATTTTTGAAAAGGAAAAGAGGAGTCTAAACTTTTTCAGTTCTTGCTCTTGAAGTACTTGCTTTCAGTCGTTATTCTGAATCTCTTTTGCTTCCTGTAACTTCTTCCTAAAAGCTCTTGCTTTTGCTTCTACTACCTTTTCTGCAAAAATTCCGAGAAATAAAAGTACTTATTACTATTTGGCTTAACGATTTCTATCCTATGAGTTCATCCCAAAACCAATTTTATTCTCAAAAATTAGTAAAGTTTCAGAGCTATTTTCCATAATTTGAAGCTCGATTAACTATTCAGAATCTGGATTCAGAGAAGCAGTTTTGAGTTTTGGGATTAACTCCATATATATCTTTTTTGAATCGATCGAAACCGTCAGGTTCAGTTTTGTACCTCGTTGTCCCCTTAGCTTTGCACAAATCCGTTGCCATAAATGCACATTAGAGTAGGGACATTCTGAATGGATAGAATGGCGGGTTGTTTCGCAATCGTCGGGTAAGTCGGGAGGATTACTCCTCCTTTCTCCCCTAAGAACTGTACATGAAACTTTAGCTTCATACAGCTCAAGCATCTCATAACCCATATGTAGGGCGGCAATTATTTAATTGGAATTTATTACATGACATTGTTTGTAGCAATGTATATGTGTATAGACAAAGTTAGATACTATGTGATTTTTTTAATAATTTCCATCTTTGTGATGTAAAGGTCTTTCTTTTGCATCATTGTTGATGTCTATCATTAAATTGTAAAAGGGGAAATATCCCTTTTTTTTATCCCATACTTTTATACATCCCCATTAGTTTGCGATTTCTTTCTTTGGTTTTGTATTCAATCCAATAGTCTCTATCCAGATAGGGATTTTTATTTATCCAGTTTTATAGGTATAGTTCTTATAATTCTTGTGTTTGATAGATATTTAAGCTGAATATTTCCGCTAGCGAATACCCATTTCCTTTTTCCTATGGTTTGCCAGTATTTGCTTGTGATCCATTTCTTGGACTTATGTGGATGCCTTCTTTTTGCCCATTTCCATAACATGTTCCATACTCTGCTGTCTATTTTCCTGAATATGGATTTTGACACTACTCCCTGATGGTAATTAGACCAGCCTGTTATGATTGGATTGAGAGTATTTATTAGGTCTTCTTGTGTCCATGTCTTTCCATTTCTGATTACATCACTGATTTCTCTTGTGATCTTTTGTATGGATTTCTTGGAAGGTTTTATTAGGAGTTTTCCATTGTATTTTCTGAAATTCCAGCCTAAAAAGTCAAAGCCATCGTTTATATGGGTTATTTGTGTTTTTTCGTTGGATAGTTCTAGTCCTCTTTGTTTTAGAAAGTTTCCAATATGGACTTTCACTTCTTCAGCAATTTCTTTGGTTCTGGCAGTTACAATGAAATCGTCCGCGTATTTTACCAAGTTTACTTGGTATTTTGAAGCTATGCGACGATTGATTTTATTGTTTTTACTGTGATATTTTATATCGAGTATTTTCTCAATTCCATCGAGTGTGATGTTAGACAGAATTGGTGATATGATGCTGCCCTGTGTTGTTCCTGAATTTGTTGGAAAGAGGTTATGCTTTGAAACATAACCTGCTTTAAGGAATTGTTTTAGAATTGATTTGTCCATTGGAATGTTATCTAGAAGCCATTCATGACTGATGTTGTCAAAACAACCTTTTATATCCCCTTCTAATATCCATTGTGCATCGCATTTTCTACTTATTCTGTTGAAGATAGTTGCACAAGCGTGTTGTGCCCTTCTATATTTTCTAAATCCAAAGGATGTAGAGTCAGCAGTGGCTTCAGCGTATGGATTTAGTGCTAATGTATAGAGAGCTTGCATGGCTCTGTCGTACATTGTTGGGATGCCTAAAGGTCGTTTTTCCTTTTTCCCATATTTTTCAATGTATATTCTCTTTAATGGTTTGGCTTTATATTGTCTATCAGTTAGGCTAAGGGCAGCTTTCATCTTGGCTTCTGGTGTTCTCCATCGAATTCCATCGATTCCTGCTGTTCTTTTGCCTTTGTTTTGGATTACTTTTCTTACCGCTAATAGTTTTGCATAATGAGAATGGGTTAGTAAATAACTCAACCTCTTGACTAAATTCCATTTCTTTTGAATAACTGCCTTCGTAATCCTGACTTGCAGACGATTAACGTGTTTTTCAACTTTATTCCACTCGATGCTGTTCCAAATGGCTTTTAGTTGCATGTTAGTAAGCTTCTCATTAGGTGATTCGACAGGTAGACTCTTGTTGGTAATTTCTTTGTTGTGGAAACTGATACATTTGTGTTCGTTCCAGGAAGATGGATTTCCTATAAGTTTATCCGTTTCATCATCTAGCGTAATTGAAGGTCTTACTTTCATCGTCCTGCCTCCATTCTTACGTTTCGATACCATGAAGCAAGTCTGCATCTTTTCAGATTAGAGCAAATTTCGAACCCTTATGTAACTCATTACAAGTTACCATTCGCTTTTTGCTTCTTCCTTTACCCTCTATGCTATTGTTGTTTCTTACGAAACTTCTACCCTTACGGGAACATGTAGGGCTTACCAAGTTTTATAAAACGTATAATTATGAATGCTTTAGAAGCCGCCTATAAGCCGGGAGTCATTTGTCTGTTTCCTGTAATGTACCATGAGCCATTACAGTCCTGATTCCATACCTTTTTGGTGAAGCGTGTCAGTCCAGTTTCGCTTGTAAGCTTGACGACTCTTGCAGCGGTTCATCTTATGATTCTTCTTTGCATCCTTATCCTGGCAGATTGTCTGGTTTTGGACTAGAGACTTTCCACGTTGTCCTAAGAGCTTCACATATTGACGTTACCATCAACACATGTCTTAGTAGGATTATCTCAAACAGAAGAGATAGCGTCTAAGCAATACGTTTTATAACTTCTTGTCGCACCATAGTATAGCTTCTTGTCGCACCTGTGGAAAGTGGGACAAAAACAAAAAATAACGAATTTCCATGTATATGAGATAATGTAATAAGGTATACAGAAAGCAGAGACAAATAAATAACTCAGCATAAAAAACAATTTATTTTGTTTTTTTACTTAAAGTATGCAAAAATGTTTCATAATCAATAAATAAAAGAAATATTTTTATACAAGTAAAGTTAAGTTTGGATAACTCAAGTTAACTTGTGTTACATAGCACATCATACATATGAACTGATCCTAAAACTTAATGTTGTTTCTCTAAATCTCATATTCCAAATAATCAATCGAGTTTCAGATAGTGAAAAAATGGTTTTGTAACTTTACTGATTTTGAGAACGTAATTGTTTTGGGATGAGCTCTATCATTGAAAAATTTCTCTCCAAATGACTGTTTTTGGATATTAATGGACAGAAAAAGCATAGACAGGGATAAAAGACACAGCAAAATGTCAGATGTAAAAAGAAATGATCAAAAATGATTGCTAGAATCTTTGCTTATGATGGACTGAGGCAGTGCTCTACTATTACCAATATTCAGTATGCTTTCATGACAGTAATTCGGTATAGTCCAGGGAAATTCTGTACAGTTTCAGTGGTTATTTAAAAATACTACAGGAGATGGGTAATATAAGAGCATTGAATACGACAATATCTGTTGTGTCATATCGATGGATGTTAATAATTGTCCTTAGCGCAATAGCAGTCATTAGCGCCATAGTCTGTACTTTTATTGGGCCTTCTAATATTTGTGGAATACAAATAATGGAAACAATGGAAACCTCTAAGATGTCCCTTATCCTTACCCAAATCAGGCTACCACGTGTTATCACAGCATTTATTGTTGGTGGAGGGTTAGCAGCAGCAGGAGCAGCAATGCAGGGCTTATTCCGTAATCCGTTAGCCGATCCTTATGTTATCGGCACATCATCAGGTGGAGCGTTGGGTGCAGCAATTTCTCTAGTAATTTTTCACAGTTACCTACTTCCCCTTGCAGCATTTTGTGGAGCGTGCAGCTCTACCATCATCGTGTATATTATATGCCGACAGAATGGAAAGGTAGCAGTAGAGACGCTTCTTCTATCCGGTATCGCCATCTCATTATTCTGCTCGGCTATGCTTTCGTTCCTCATGTATATATCTGGGGACGATTTGCACCAAATCATGTTCTGGCTCATGGGGGGTCTGTGGAATGCTACATGGGATAAGGTACGCATTGGACTTTTAATTATTCCAGCTATTGGTGTACTCTTTTTTACTGTCCGCGAGCTCGATATTCTTTCATTGGGCGATGATGAAGCATCATCACTTGGTGTAAATACAGAACGAATCAAGATTGTATTACTTGCAGTTACGTCATTTATTACCGGGATTGCCGTCTCACTTTCAGGTTCGATCGGATTTATTGGACTTATTGTTCCTCATATGGTCAGATCCATTTCAGGGTCTTCGTTTCGTTTCTTGCTTCCAATCTCAGTTCTTGCCGGTGGAATTCTCTTAATGTGGGCAGATACTCTGAGCCGGACGTTCATGAATGATATGCCAGTTGGTATCATTACGGCATTCTTTGGAGCACCATTTTTTATCTACCTTATAAGGAGGAGAATGTGGACATAACAGAATCAGTGATTAACGTTACGGACGTTGATGTTAAGATAGGAACTGCGGAGATCCTGCATAAGATAAGTGCTAGTGCTGGTCAAGGCATGTTTGTTGGTATTATTGGCCCAAATGGTTCAGGAAAGAGTACACTCATCTATTGCATGAGTCGCACCTTGAATCCGACAACAGGCAAGATCCTTATCATAGGAGAGGAAATTGAAAAATATTCGCGTAAAGAACTAGCCAAAATGCTTGGCGTGGTACCTCAGGAGTCCACACGGACGTTTGATTTTTCCGTAGATGATATTGTTATGATGGGGCGCTACCCGTACCAGAAGCTTCTCCGTCCGCCTGAGTCTCATGACAGGGAAGCATGCCAGAAAGCAATGGCATTGACTGGCATCTCACATCTTTCCGGAAGGAGTATCTCTACGCTTAGCGGCGGTGAATGGCAACGTGTCTTGATTGCCCGGGCACTGGCACAGGAAACACCTTTACTCCTGTTGGATGAACCCATCAGTCAACTCGACATAAATCACCAGATTGAGATCCTATCTGTCTTGCAAAGCTTGACACGCCAGGGTTCAACAGTAATCTGTGTGATCCATGATCTGAATCTTGCTTCTCAGTACTGTGATGAGATTATTATGCTAGACCAGGGAACTGTATATGCAGTTGGAACCCCACACAAGGTAATGACTCCAGAAAATATCCGTGCTGTCTTTGGTCTTGATGTACTGATAAAAACCCATCCAACAACTGGCAAATTGTACCTGCTTCCTATCTATCACAAAAGACCCATCAAAAACGGTGGCCGAAAGGTACATCTTATTTGTGGTGGCGGATCTGGCACCGAGATTATGTTTGCTCTTCATGCAGCCGAATGTAATGTCAGCACAGGTATTCTCTCTATGAATGACGCTGATTATTCTACTTCAATCCAATTAGGTATTCCCTGTATTGCTGAACCCTCCTTTTCTCCAATCACTGATGTTTCACGCTCATTACTTGAAGAAAGTATAGGCACAGCAGATCTTGTTGTATTCACATCAATGCCATTTGAGCAGGAAAATGTGGACAATCTACGCATCGTGTCTGAATGTTGTAATAAACCTATCCTGCTTGTAACAGATTGTTTTTCCAAAAGTATTGAAAATTGCATGGCAGGCGAAGCGGCAGAAATCGTTAATCGTATGATAGCAGATGGCCAAGCAGCCATGGTCACCAGTATAGAGGCCCTGGATCAGTGTTTGGGGAAAGAATACTCATCATGATAAATAAATGCACAGGATGGGGCTATTTGACATTCTAATCTGTATTTTCATAAAAGTACTAGAAAAAAATCTGGTAGAAAAAATCTGGTAGAATAAATCTGGTATGATGTTGTGGTCGCTGGTGATTATAGGATTTAGGTGTCAATATCCTCAAGCCACAGGGATTACTTCGTTAGTTCCATCCACGAGACTACTACTGATAGAGGAAAATTCAATGATATCCCTAAAAAATGAAACAATAGAATGCTATGAACATTCAATCGAGCATTACGAACATTCAATCGAGCGTTATGAACGTTCTTTTGTAGTCCGACTTCCGGGTAAAAGAAATGTGTTCAGTAATTCATGGCTTAATGGTGGCTACCGAGAAGATCTAACTGCGGTATTTAACCATCAGGTTTCACTAGACGTATGTGAAGCGTGCCAAACTACCGAGGATGTGAAGACATACCTTAAAGGCGTTGCAGAATCTCTCGATCTAGATCCAAACACAGCTTGCGGTCTGATGACATGTGCATATATGCAGAATACAGCCATAGCCCCTATATCTTACCGGGACCTTTATGTCTGCGCGATAGTAACTGCGGGGATTGACGAAAATGGTGGAAGAGCCGGCGACCCTGCATCATATTATGAGAATAACGAAAATTATGAACCTATTGGTGGCACGATCAATACTATCTTAATCATCA
>JGI2065J20421_1001899_pt1 | contig 12890 bp, 9 predicted proteins | sample Biomet5_FD_20421 | JGI IMG/M metagenome (IMG submission 20421)
CACACCTTATACTGCTGGTTGCGCACCAAATGGGAGCATGCCTGCTGCAGGTATGGCAGCAGCCACTCCCTTCGGCTTTCGGGCTCCTCCATAATTAGGCGTACGGCCTGCCTGGAGGTGTGGGTTTTGAAGTCGCGGAGGAAATCGGGCAGACCGCCCTTGCCCTCGGCCCGGCAGAGGAGGTGCAGGTGGCTGGGCATAAGGCACCAGGCAAATATTACCAGCTCCTTGTGCTGCTGGCAGTAGCGCAGCGACTCTACAATGGCCAGTTTCTGGTTGAGCCGGGTAAAAATATCGACCCACCCAACGGTGGTGAGGGTTACAAAGTAGGCTGCGTTCACATCCCCAGCCCTATACCTATCGGACATGGCAGTGGCTTTTTCCAAAGTTACTGTTTTTTCTCTTGGCTAGCTTAGCGTATGGGCAGCATGCCCATGCCACCTTATTGCTCTTTTGGCATAGCTGCAGTTATGCTACCTTATTGCGAAGCACCTGTTTCACTGCATTTGCAATGGTTTGCAGCACACGGACAGCATGTCCGCGCGATCAGTGTCTCATTTTTTGTCCGGGCTAGCGGAGCTAACTAGGTTTACAAATTCCCTGTCTTTCTATAGTTGATAATGAAACCCCAAATAGTCCATGCACTTGTGAATATGGCAACAAATAATAAAACCAAGAATCCCTTGGTATCAGCATATTCGTCAGGGAAAATTCGTTTATGGTTAATATTTAGTTCACTTATTCGATATCCGTATGTAGATATTATCTCTTCTTTATACTTAAAGCTAATCTTGTGACCTACTATGTTATTAATTCCAAATTGATCAATGGCTTCAATATTATAAGTATAAAACTTATCTCCCCCCTTTATCTTAACGTAATAAACATCATAAACAGCACTAGTTAGTTTTAAATGTTGGACGATGGCTCCCTTATCAATCCTATCAACAACGCCTTCACATTTTGGGTCAAACCAATTCGGAGTAAAAACAAAGCACAGAAATATTGCAAAAGTTGCAACAACACCAACGTAAATAAAAGTCTTCAGAACTATTTTTTCAATAAAACTAGTATACCACATCTTCACTTTCTGTTTTTAGCTTTAGCAATACATGTGTGATTTCGTTTCTATTATCTTCACTCATCTCATTTGCAATATTATCAGATTGGCACAACACCATCCCGCGCCCGCTCGCGCGGACATGCTGTCCGTGCGTACCAGCCCTACCCAAGAGCAAATATAGCAAAAACCTAGTAGCCATTTGGCAAAAAAGCGGCCTTGGCACAAGTAAATAACGTTGATTAGGAACCGTCGAAATAGCCGGTCAAGCTGTTCCGTCCGGCTGCAGCGGCGGTGGCAAAGGCGGTTATGCCGTTATGAGCTCCTGTGGTTCTATAACAAAATGTGGTTAAGGTTAAATACCAAGGATTCCCTGATGCCAAACTTCGAGTTTCTGGCATGGGGAGCATAATCTCCACTCATTTTTTCCTATCTTTCCCATCAAATTACAATTGGAATTGCTATGGTTAAAAGGTTATTTCTTTTGGCAGTGCTAATCCTCTCCGTTGGAGGAATTCAAGCACAGGAGATTTCGAAAAATGTACAGCGGGCCGATAGGATTTTTGAGGATGGAAACTACGACAAGGCGCTTGACCAATATTTACGGGTAGCCTCCGACGAGGTTGTTACGGCTCATATTGCCCGGCAAATTGGCAGCTGTTACCGCTTTCAAGGCAATATGCCTCAAGCCGAAATCTGGTATGAAAAGGCGCTACAGCAACCCGATCATAGCTCTGGCGACTACCTCCTGTTGGGATATGCCCAAAAGGCTAACGGAAAGGTGGAGCTGGCTGCCGCTACGCTAAATAAGCTCTATGCACTCGACATGCTCCCAAATCTGGCTCAACAACCTGGCGGTGGCTCGTCGTTTGATGCCTTGCTGCGGGAGGGTTTCCTCAGCCTAAATGTTGTTCCGGTAAGCATTAATAGCCCGGAGTCGGACTTTTCGCCAACCATCTATCGCGATGCATTGGTGTTTGCTACTTCTCGCTTCGACCGCGAGCTGGCCAATCTCGACCGTCAAATTAATCCACAGCAACACCTGAGCCTTTACACCGCGCGCCTAAGCAATAGCGGGGAGTTGGGAGCACCTTTCGTTTTTTCCAACGATCTGCTCAGCCGCTACTATACCGGCCCCATTGCCTTTTCCCCATCGGGCGATACGGCCTACTTCGTGAGAAAAAAGTATCTAAAGGCTCGCCGTGGCGACGAGAAGCAGATGGCGGAAAACAACCTTAAGATACACCGCGCCATATATAACCATGGGGAGTGGATTGACCAGGGACCATTACCATTCTGCACCGACAGCTACTCCGTTGGCGATCCAGCTGTGAGCCCCGATGGGAAACGGCTTTACTTTACATCCGACATGCCAGGTGGAATGGGAGGTGCCGACCTCTACTACCGTGATATTCGGCTTGGTGGATCCTTTGGCGATGCCGTAAATCTTGGCGCCAAGATCAATACGGCCGGCAACGAAATGTGCCCCTTTGTGGCTAAAGATGGAACGCTCTTCTTTGCCTCCGACGGCCTTCCCGGCTTTGGCAACCTCGACCTCTTTGCTGCCTACCCTACCGCCAACGGGTTCGACTATGTTACCAACCTTGGCTATCCGGTGAACGGAGCCTACGACGATTTTGGTCTAACGCTATCGGCTAATGGTACCATAGCATTCTTCTCCTCCAACCGTCCCGGTGGAATGGGCGATGACGACATCTATAAAATCGAGGTAAAAAAGATTGTGGTTACCCACACGTTGGATGGACAGGTTATTGACGACAAGGGTGCGCCGGTAGTCTCTGCAACCGTAAAAGTTATGGATGGCGATAAGGTGGTGAACACCCTCTCGACCGATGCGGCTGGAAAGTTTGCCGCTAAGCTGGATGATGGCCTCAAAGTTTCACTTCGTGCTGAACGAACTGATTACTTTCCGACCTCTGCGGAGGTAAATACCTTTGGGCTTGGACTTAAGCCAACAACTATTCCTGTTAAAATTACCATGACGCGCGATATTGGCTATACTCTTACGGCCACTATCCTTTCTATGGACAACAATTCTCCGGTAATGGGAGCAAGGGCCATTGCTTTTCCTCCCGATACCACCAAGGCATTGGTTGGCAGTGCCGACCAGCTGGGGCGTGTTCGCCTTAAGCTCGACAAAGATACCGACTACCGAGTTCGTGTTGAAAAGGAGGGTTTCATAAGCAAGTGGTTTACTCTTTCCACTAAGGGACGTGAGCGTGGTGACCTGAACCTTAGCACAATGTTCGATACCCGACTACAGCCCAATGTAAAACCTGGCCTTTCAGGTAGGGTTACCGATGCCAAAACAAGTCTGCCACTGGGAAATGTGGTGGTTACACTTACCTGCGACAAGCTCCCACAGCCCCTTCGCATAGCTACCGACAACTCAGGCCAGTTCAACAGAACAGATTTGCCGGAGGGTGTTTACGCGGTAAAGTTGGAGAAGGATGGCTACTCACCAATGCAGATTAGCCTAACACTGGGCAGTACTCCATTTAACGTTAACTCCCAGTATAGCCTAGCACTTCAGCCGGCCAACGGATCGTTCACCGCCGTAGGATTGGTTACCAACAAGGATGACGGCACGCCAATCAAGGAGGTGGTTGTTACCCTGCTCGACAAGGCCACCAACGAGAAGGTTCAGAACAAAACCGACGACTTTGGCAGCTTCGACTTTAGGCTAGATGCTAACCATATTTATATTTTAAAGTTGGAGAAGGAGAAGTTCTTTGCTAAAACGCTAATGATTTCAACGCAAGGAGTTCCTGCTGGTATGTTCAATTTAAATACCGCTTACGACCTTAAGATGGAGCCCATTGTGATGAATAAAGCCATTGAGATTCCAAATATCTACTACGATTTGGGCAAGTGGGACATCAAGCCGGAGTCGGCAACAGAGCTCGACAAGTTGGTTACGCTGTTGGAGGAAAATCCTACCATCCGTATTGAGCTTAGCTCGCACACCGATGCACGTGGCAGCTCGCAGCAAAATATGGTGCTTTCGCAGAAACGTGCACAATCTGCCGTGGACTATATTGTTTCCAAAGGTATTGCCGGTTCGCGCATTGTGGCCAAAGGGTATGGCGACACCATGATTAAGAATCGTTGTAACAAGGGTGTTCAGTGCACCGAGGCTGAGCATGCCGTAAATAGGCGAACGGAGATTAAGGTGATAAGTTACTAAAAGAATGGGGCGATGAGCCCCATTCTATGTTTGAAAAACCAAAGTGAATTAAGCATTCAGTTTCGATCACTTTTTTATGTAAGTTTTTTATTTTTCCTTTGAACTATTAATGAATGAAAATATATGCAATCAACCAGAGCGTTAAATATTTGTATTGCAACCTCTTTCGTTAGCGCTTCATCATAAAGATTCATGGGAATTATTCGGAGTCAGAGTATAAGGTCAGCGTCAATCACATATATAGCCTTTGCACTTGGGGCTGTAAATGCTGTATTTGTAATGCCTCATTTTTTGTCGAATACCCAAATAGGTCTAATTTCGGTTTACATTGCATTTGCGGCTCAGGTTGTAACCATAGGAAGCATTGGGGTGGGCGTGGTAATTAATAAATTTCTTCCCTACTACAAGGCACATCTTACACCTCAAAAAAACGACTTGCTAACCTTTGCTTTGGTTGTAGGTACCATTGGCTTGCTGCTTGCCTTAGGAATTTTCACCTTAAATAAGGAACTAATTATTAGAAAATTCAGCAAAAACTCCCCTCTGTTTGTAGAGTATCTCTACCTATTCCCCCTCCTTGCCTTTGGATATCTCTACTCCTATATTCTGGAGTCGTTCAATACCAACTATAAGTTTTCTGTTTGGAGTTCATTTGTTCGAGAACTTTTCTATAAATTTTTCAACCTCTTCATTATAATACTCTTTGCTCTTCACTGGGTTAGCTTTAGAGGAGCAATGAATATTTACTCCATAATGTATGTACTGGGAGCATTGCTGTTAATGATGAACTTGATCAAGCACAAGTTGTTCCACCTTACATTCACCATCAGCAACTTAACTAAAAAGCTGAAATCGAATCTTTTGAAGTATTCATTATCAGCATGGGGAATTAGCATTTTGGGAATAACTTACCAGTTTGTGGATATATTTGCCATAACCGGACTGATAGGCTTGGGTTCCGCTGCCATTTATAACATTCCCAAATTCTTAATAACTGCCATTGTAATACCCAGTTCAGCGGTGATCAGTATCTCCGTACCACTCATCTCAGAGTCGTGGCGGCAGAACAATCTGGCCAAGATTGAGGAAATATATAAAAAAAGTGCGCTGGTTTTGGTACTACTGTGTGGAGCCATCTTCTTTTTAATTTGGTCCAACATCGACGATATTCTACATCTGCTTCCCGACAAGTTCTACGGTTCTACGGACGCATTTACCGCAGCCAAATATGCACTCCTAATTCTGGGCATTGCAAGAATGTTCGATCTTGCAACCAGCGTAAACTCCCATATACTTCAAAATTCCAGAAAGTATTACTGGGTAGACCTAACCAGCAATATCGTCATCACGGTCTTTTCTATCCCGTTAAACTACATGCTGATCAAGGCATTCGGGATTCTTGGAGCAGCTACCTCCTATCTTGTTTTAGCCTTTTTGGTAAATTCATTTAAGGCATTTTACCTTTACTATAAGGAAAAAATTCACCCTTTTTCACAAAAGTGGAAGGTGCTATTGGCCGTTTTTGCCACTGCTGTCACGGTTGGCTACATACTCAACATTTTCCTTCAAGCTCCACCCATCGATGCAATGGTATCAACTATTCCAGCAAGAATAGGACGAATCATCATTCGAAGCATTATTTTATCTGCTATTTTTGTTCCTATAGTGTATAAACTCAACATTTCAGAGGACATCAACAGCTTAATCAAGTCTCTACTGAATAAGATATTCCTAAAACCTAAGCAATAACATTCATGAAGATTCTTCTCACTTCGGCTGACAATCCCTATCAAAAACAGGTTGGTGGAAAGCATATTCATCAGCTACTATTTGAAAAGGCTCTAAAGGAATTAGGTCATGAGGTCGACATTTTTTACCCAATCTACCCCAAAAGAAAGAAAATCGACACTGCCATAAAGCTTATAGAACATGCATTACCGCTCAACAGTTACGGATTTATGACCTATCGATTAAAGGTTGATGCAGTAAAAATCTTTAAAGATGGGCAGAAAAATCTAAAAGAACGTTACGACGTTATTCACGCTCAAGATCCCATTAGCTTACTTCTTACAGCAAACATCAGCTGTAAAAAAAGAATACTCACCTTACATGGATATTTTACTAAAGAATGTATCAACTATGCCAAGATAACCGAGAAATACAAGGACCGTTTTAGCATTTTGGGAACTGATTTCGAACGAAAAGCATATGGACTAACCGATGCATTTATTTGTGTTGATTCCAATATTTCCAGCTACCTAATAGATGAGTACATGATTCCGAAGGAAAAATTATCGGTAGTATTCAACGCAATTGATACCAAAAGATTCTCTCCATCGTCGCAAGACGAAATACATCAACTAAGAACACAATATGGTTTTGGCAAGGATGAATTTTTAATTCTTGTTCCTCGACGGCTAGTAAAAAAGAATGGCGTTCACTTTGCAGTATTAGCAATGAAGCAAATTCAGGACAAAAACACCCACCTTCTCATTGCCGGTGATGGTCCGGAGAGGGATGCTATTGAAAGAGAAAGTGAAGGGGACAATCGTATACACATTCTAGGGTCGGTAAATCACGACCATGTGCTTGATTACTTTAAAATCACCAATTGCGTACTCATTCCATCCATCACCTCCGACGGGTTCCAGGAGGCTACATCATTAGCCATGCTAGAAGGAATGAGTATGAGCAAGCCTACCGTATGCACAGCAATTGGAGGAATGAAAGAGGTCATTGAGCACAAAAAGACAGGTTTTCTTATCGAGGAACAAAGCCCTGACTGCATAGCGAAACAAATACTATGGATAAGGGAAAACAAAGAAGAAACGGAGAAAATCGTAATAAATGCCCGAAACTACATCCTAGAACACCATCACTACCTATCGCATGCTAAAAAAATTCTTGAATCCTATTGATAATCTTCAAAGATGAGAGTATCCATTTTAATGCCTACTTACAACGACGATCTTTACATTGCAGCAGCTATACAATCTGTGCTTAACCAAACATATTCCAACTGGGAGTTGCTCATTATGGATGACGGTAGCACGGACAATACTGCATCGATTGTCCAAAGTTTTACTGATTCTCGAATACGTTTTTTTCAACAGGCCAACCAAGGTCAACTTAAAGCACTTAGTAACCTTGGAGACCACATTACTGGCAATGTGGTAATGATGCTCCATTCCGACGATTTGTTATATACTAACTTAGTTCTTGAACAAAATATTAAATACTTTGATAATCCCGCTATCGATGGACTGTATTGCTCTATTGTTCAATTTTATTCCAACGGTGAATCAGATAGGCAAGTTGTAAATGCTAACGCATTAACAAGAAAGGCACCCAAAAAACTATTAACGCTTCTTGGTTCTAATTTTATACCTGATCCTTTTTTTTTAAGAAAGGAATGCTTCTTTAAAAATGTAAAATACAACTATCTAACATGGAACTACCCATACTGGCTTGACTTCAAGGACAAAAATGTAGCAAGTCTTAAGTTGCAGTATTCCGAATTTCCTTGGTATTACTACCGAATCTATTCGGAGAACTACGGCAACTCTATAATTGGGAATTTTGAAACATTCTTAGGAAGAATGCGCTCAATATACCTTCTTTCATCATACTATTCTTTGCCTCTTCCAAAAATTCAAAAAGAGTTGGCACGCAGGTTCAACCTAGTTGGGTGTGTTTTATCAAAGCAAGCCTCAAAAAGAAAAGTTGCAAACCTTTTAAAAATCTTAATCCAAAACATGCAGGGACGAACCCCTGGAGCATACACTTGGTATCATGAGCAGCTCTTGAGTTTTTATTCGAAAAACTCAAGCGATACTATTGAACTAAAATCACCTATTGAATCGGCTTACTATGGCTTAGATGGAAGAAGATTTTTCAATGATATTATACATAATAATTTACCCGACGTTTATAAGGAACTAATATCTCAATTTAGAAATGGCTTTTGTGCTGTTCGTGTTAATAGCGATAAAGAGAAACAATCATTGGAAATTATTCTCAAATTTTTGTGCGTTAGGGCCACCGTAATCATTAGTAGATTATAGTAGTAATTATTTTCTGAAATTAAATTTCATAATATTGATATTGTATTTTTAATCACTACTGTCCGACAAAAAAAAGCAGTTTAAAAGTTAGTTGAATAAATAAAGGGCTACTCCCCGAAGGTTTCGCCCCGATGTTGTAGATTTGTTTTGCGAATAAAACCACAACATGGGCAAAAATAAAGAAATAAAATTAGTCGGACAGCCGATTTTCAAGCAAGCCATCAACTTAATCGATGCCATTAGCCTAAACCGCTTGGTCAAGCAGCACAATGCCGACCATTACTACAAAGCGTTTAAGGCAAGAACGCAGCTGATCACCATGCTGTTTGGCATCCTCAGCCGGTGCGATTCTATGACCGAAATATGCGAAGGCCTGCGCGCCATGGGAGGAAAGCTGAACCACCTAGGGCTGGAAAAGGCGCCGGCCAAAAGTACGGCCTGCGATGGCTTGCGCAACCGCGATAGCCAGTTCTTTGAGGCGGTATACTTCGATTTGGTGCACCACTACCAGAGCTTTTTGTCGGACAGCCGAACCCTTGGGTTGACTTTTAAGGAAGTTTTGCTGATCGACTCGACCACCATCCGGCTGTTCAGCGACCTGCTGAAAGGGGTTGGCCGCAATCCCAAGGGGGATGGGAAGAAGAAGGGCGGGCTAAAGGTGCACATGCTCATTGATGCGGTTCAATCGGTTGGCCGGTTCATAAAAATTACCGAGGCCAAGGTGCACGACAAAAACTTTCTGAAGGAGCTGGACTTGACCGCGCACAGCATGGTTGTTTTCGACCGAGCGTACAACTACTACCACCAGTTCGCCCGGTGGACTAAAAAAGAGGTTTACTTTGTTACCCGTATCAAGAAAAATGCGGTTTACACCGTGGTAGAAATCCTTCGGGAGCATAAAAGGGAGAAAGGCAAGGCGATGGTGCTTCGGGAGGATGCCATCGAGGTTGAGTACTGTCCGGAGGATGAGAATGGCAAAAAGCTAGCGAAGGGCAAGCAAGCGCTCCGGCTGAAAAAAGTGTGCTACCAGGATGACCAGAACCGGTATTTTGAATTTATCACCAACAGCATGGACAGCATGGCCGAAGAGGTGGCGTTCCTTTACAAGAAGCGCTGGGGCATTGAGCTGCTGTTCAAAAAAATGAAGCAAAACTTTCAGCTCCACTACTTTTATGGGGAGAATGAAAATACTATCCGAACGCAGGTTTGGTGCACGCTGATCGCCCAGCTGCTCATGACCGTGATCCAAAAGATGGCAAAAACCCAGAAAGCGTTTTCGGTGGTGGCAACGCTGGTCAGGATATACCTGATTAGCCTGCTAGACGTTTTTGAGCTGCTCCGCAGCACTAAGCGAAGCTACTTAAACAAGCGGGGTTCGCCAGCTTTAGACGCTCAAATTAAACTTGCTTTCTGAGGGGTACCTTTTACGTAGCAAGAATACTGCCTGTGTTTATTGGTGTGCAGAGACAAAAACCTGATATTTTAGATTTAGTCGGACAGTAGTGATTTTTAATATTTCTTCTTAACTTCGTTTTAAGAATCACACTAACTATATTCTTTATGAAACAAATTTTACTGTTTTTCTTTTGTACGATAGTAGTGGGTAGTATAAACCCAATTATGGCTCAAACTGGCGGACTGAGCTGCGCCAGCGCTGTGGCCATTACCCCCGGCGACTACCAGTGCGACCACACCGGTGGGGTGGACCGGTGGTTCAGCTACACCGCCCCCGAGGAGCAGAAGGTGACCGCAACCACCTGCGGACTCACCGATGAGAATACCTACCTGGAGCTCTACTCCAGCTGCTCCAGCCTGATGGCCTACGGCGAGAGCTGCGGCGGCCAGGCCTTCCGCACCAAGGTGCTCAAGGCCGGTGAGACCATATACTACCGCTGGGTGAACAACGGAGGCAGCTACCCCTGGCGCCTCTCAACCGAGCCCTTGACCACCGGCGACAACTGCGCCCTGGCCAAGGACGCCGTCCTCGGCCAGAACACCGCCGATTACACCGACGGCTGGTACGACTCCTTCAAGTACACCGCCCCGGCCAGCGGAACCCTCCGGGCCTCCAGCTGCGGGGTGACCGACGTGGACACCTACGTCGAGATTGGGGAGCTCTGCGGCGCAGCCCTGGCCTCCTCCGACAACGACTGCGGCGGACAGAGCTCCGTGGAGATTCCCGTTGTGGCAGGACAGGCATACGGCATAACCTGGCGCTCCAAGTCCGGCCTTACCTCCTTCCCCTGGATGCTCACCTTTACACCAACCCCGGGAGGAACCAGCTGCGCCAGCGCCGTGGCCGTCACCCCCGGAGACTACCAGTGCGACCACGCCGGTGGCGTGGACCAGTGGTACAGCTACACCGCACCCGAGGAGCAGAAGGTCACCGCCTCCACCTGCGGGCTCACCAGTGAAAATACCTACCTGGAGCTCTACTCCAGCTGCGCCAACCTGATGGCCTACGGGGAGAGCTGCGGCGGACAGGCATTCCGCACCAAGGTCCTCAAGGCCGGGGAGACCATTTACTACCGCTGGGTGGACAACGGAGGCAGCTACACCTGGCGCCTCACAACCGAGCCCCTGACCGCCGGAGACAACTGCGACCTGGCCAAGGAAGCCGTCCTCGGCCAGAACACCGCCGACTACACCGACGGCTGGTACGACTCCTTCAAGTACACCGCACCCGCCTCCGGAACCCTAAGGGCCTCCACCTGCGGGCTCACCGACGTGGACACCTACGTCGAGATTGGGGAGCTCTGCGGCGCAGCCCTGGCCTCCTCCGACAACGACTGCGGCGGACAGAGCTCCGTGGAGATTCCCGTTGTGGCAGGACAGGCATACGGCATAACCTGGCGCTCCAAGTCCGGCCTTACCTCCTTCCCCTGGACGCTCAGTATTACAACTGACATTGTGGATGTTTCCTCACAATCAAATGTGATAATAGTTTATCCAAATCCAAACGATGGAAATTTCACAATTTCCTCAAACAGTAAGGAAAACTTCAAAAGTGTAGAAATACTAACCACAACTGGTATACTGGTCACAACATTAAATGCAGAAATAGAATGTAGTCACACTTATTCTGTAAAACTGCAGTCAGGTATTTACATTGTTCGCATAACACTTGAAAACAATAGTAAATTATCAACCAAACTGATAGTTAAATAGGAAAGAAAAGAGGGAGGCTTAAATTGCCTCCCTCTTATTATTAAATTTCTAGATCAAACAACTATTTCAGCCAATATACAATCTACTGATATTTTTGATAAAAGATTCAGGGCTATAAATCTTCGAACTCTCAGATATGGTGAACCTATCATATTTGTTTGAGGTTATATTCTTTATGCCCTCAACCCAATCCTCAACTGTATTGTCACAAAGAACTCCATTATCTATATTAATAAGTTGAGGTAAAGCCCCTACCCGAGAAGCAATAACAGGAAGACCACACGCTAATGCCTCTGCTACCACAATAGAGAAAGTTTCAATATTTGAAGCATGAATAAAATAGTCTGAGGAGCGTAATACATTTCCAAGAGATGATTTATCCAAATAGCCATGTTTATTGATAATTAACTTATTGGATAGCGGAGTTTTCTCAATATAGTTTAAAAGAGAACCTTCTCCAACTATATTCAAAATCACTCTCTTTTCATCCTCTCTCGCTAACTCATTTAAAGCTGCAATTATTAGGTCAAGTCTTTTCGGTAACTCCCATGTAGCTGCACAAGAAAAATAATAATCATTACTTAGATTAGACGAGGGGCTTGGATAAAAGTAGTGATCAGATACAACATTTGGAATAATTTGAGTCTTTGAAAGTGGTGAAATTTCATGAACTAAATTCTGCAACCACTCAGAGACACATATTACAGTATCCGCACTTTCGTATGTCTTCTTAATTTGATGTCTAAAAATGGGATTGTTTACCTTGGACTTAACTTTAGACCAATGTTCAGAAATAATTAATCGTGCCTTCGTTTTCCTTGCTAGAGATGAACAAACAATTCCGCAGGGAAAAACCACATTACCATGAACAATTTGAATATTGTTATTCAAATTGTTCCTTTTAATCTCCCTCCAGATAATTACCTCACTAAGTTTAGGTATTTGGTAAATTAGTTTCCACAGTAGCGAATTAATCGAGATTTTCAACTTGTAACCGCTCTCGAAAGAGGTCAATTCGGAAGATACTTGAAACAGGTTATTGTTCTCAGAGCCGATATTGACTTCAACAAAGTAGAAGTTTTGAAATGATTGTGATAGCAATTTCGCCTGTTCGTGAATAAATATACCTTTCCCAGGATTTGCAATAGTTGGGTTCCAATATGAGATAAATAGAATCTTATTCATTGTTTTATGAGAGAGTCATTATATCCAACTGAAAAAAGCCTCTTTTGTAACATGATCTGCTATGCCTTATCGCAGATAGATTAATCGCTACGTGTGCCACATCATTAGTAAGCCACCCAACCTTGAGCTTTTAGCTCAATGTCTCGGCCGTCGGGGGTAACCAAGAATTCACCCGTGGATGCTCCGGTAATATGGCCAATAAAGT
>JGI2065J20421_1001923_pt1 | contig 12707 bp, 9 predicted proteins | sample Biomet5_FD_20421 | JGI IMG/M metagenome (IMG submission 20421)
CGGCGGCATGGTGGCGCTGTCGGTGAACCCGGTGCTGGGGCTGATCGTGACGCTTTTAATCGGCGCGGCGTGCGGCTCGTTTAACGGGTTCATGATCGCGAAACTGAAGCTGCCGCCGCTGATCTCGACGCTGGCCACCATGTACCTGTTCAAGGGCATCACCGAGGGCGCGATTCTCGGCACCGGCTACGGCACCAACGTCCCGGCGACATCGATCGCGCTGTTCATGGGGTCCGGGCAGGTGCTGGGCGTCGTCACCCAGCTGTGGGTGTTCGTGCTGCTGGCGGCGCTGTTCCACGTGATCCTCTCCAGGTCGGTCTACGGCCGCACGCTGTACGCCATTGGCCTCAACGAAAACGCGACCCGCTTCGCCGGCATCGACACCGTGGGCATCAAGTTCCGCACCTACCTGATGTCGGGCGTGGTGTTCGCCGTCGCCGGCCTCGTGCTGTCCGGAAGGTTCTCCACCATCCAGTTCGACTCGGCCGACCCGTACCTGATGCAGGTCATCATCGCGTGCGTGCTGGGCGGCGCCGACATGAACGGCGGACGCGGCAACATCCCCGGCACGGTGCTGGGCGTGGCGATCATCGGCATCCTGAAGGGCGGCATGAACGTGGTGCTGCTGCCGCAGACGCAGCAGAAGATCATCCTGGGCATCGTGCTGCTGGCAAGCCTCATCACCTTCGAGATCATCAACCGGCTGGAACTCGCGGCCAAGGGCAAGGCGCGGCTCGCCTCCCGGAAGGCCGCCCTGTAGGTCATGCACACGCCGGGCGTGCCGGCGTGGGATGAATAGAAATGGAGGTATCACCATGAAGAAACTGGTCGCCCTGCTGCTGGTTGTCCTGCTGATGATCCCCGTACTCGCGGTCGCCTCGTCCAAGACCTACAAGATCGGCATGCTCCCCAAGTTCAAGGGTGAGAACTACTTCGACGGCTGCTACGTGGGCGCCAAGAAGGCCGCGGATGAACTGGGCATCGACCTGGTGTACGACGGCCCCAACCAATCCGAAGCCACCAACGCCAAGCAGGTCGAGATTCTGACCGGCTGGCTGTCCGCCGACTTCGACGCGATCATCGTCTCCCCCTGCGACGCGGAGGGCATCGCCCCGACGCTGCGCCAGTTCCAGGACAAGGGCGTCAAGGTGCTGACGTTCGACGCGGACACCGTGTCCGACGCCCGCTCGTTCTACGTCAACCAGGCGACGGCGCACGACATCGGCGTGGGGCTGGTGGACGTGATCGCAAACGGTTTGAAGGCGGAAGGCTTCGGCCCGGATCAGGGCGCGCGGCTGGCGCTGATCTCCGGCTCCGGCCTGGACGTCAACCAGAACGAGTGGATCCTGGCCATCGAGGCCTACCTGAAGGATACCTATCCCTGGATCACCGTCAAGTGCGACGAAGTCGGCTACCTCGGGCCGGACATCTGGACGCCGGGCTCCGATGAGACCGCCGCGCAGAACGCCGCCAACGAGGCGATCGCCAAGTCCGGCGACGCCAAGGACGGCTCGCAGATCAACGCCGTGATCGGCACCTCCTCCATGTCCACCCCGGCGCTCGCCGCCGCCTGGAACGCCGTCGTCGGCAACAAGCCGAAGGTCGTGCTGACCGGCCTCGCGACCCCGATGGGCCTGGTGGACTACATCCTGGATCAGAACAACCCGCTGAAGTACGGCGTGCTGTGGGATGTCAACGACCTGGGCTACCTGTCCGTGGAGTCCGCGGTCGCGCTGCTGAACGGCACACTGGATCCCAAGGAAGGCGCGGTGTTCAAGAGCAAGCTGGGCGACAAGAGCTTCGTGCTCAATAAGGACGATCAAGGCCTGGAGCTTCTGATGGGCAAGGCGCTGACCTTCGGCCCCGACAACGTGCAGAACTACAACTATTAAGGAAAGTTCCCGTTTTACGCGCGGGGCGGGGCGACCCGCCCCGCGCGCATCGAAGGAGGTCTGAACATGTCCGTTATGACGGTGGCGGGCCGCGTCGACAAAAAGGACCTGGGGATCGTCACGCCGCATGAGCACATCTTCATCGACATGAGCGTGTTCTACCAGGAGCCGGAGGAGATTTCCGCCAAGGTGCGCGCGTCCGGCCCGGTGACGATCGAAAAGCTCGGGGTGCTCAAGCGCAACCCGTTCGCGGTGCTGGACAACGTGCGGATGATGGACTTTGCCACGCAGGTGGAGGAGATCGGCTTTTTCAAGGCCGCGGGCGGGCGGACGATCGTCGACGCGAGCACCGTCGGCCTCGGGCGCGACCCGGAGCTGCTCCGCGAGGTCGCGGTCAAGACCGGCCTGAACGTCGTCGCCGGCGCGGGGTTTTACGTCGCCCCTGCGCAGAGCGCGCGGACGATGGAGCTTTCGCTGGAGGAGATGGAGGATCAGATCGTCCGCGAAGTCGAGGTCGGCATCGGGCACACCGGCATCCGGGCGGGGATCATCGGCGAGATCGGCGTCAGCCACATCCTGTACCCGTTCGAGGAGAAGTCGCTGACGGCCGCCTGCCGCGCCGAGGCACGCACCGGCGCGCCGCTGATGATTCACATCAACCCTTGGTCCACCCAGGGGCGCGCCGCGATGAAGATCGTGAAGGCGCATGGCATCGCGCCCGAAAAGGTCGTCATCTGCCACTCGGATGTGGAAAACCGCGAGGACTACATCTTCGAGCTGATGGATCAGGGCGTGTTCCTGGAGTTCGACAATTTCGGCAAGGAGATGGCCACGGATTTGTGGGACGTGAAGCCCGGCTCCGGCCGCTTCGCGACCGACTGGGAGCGCGTGCACCTGCTGAAAAAGATCGTCGACCGCGGCTACGGCAGGCAATTGCTCTTCTCCTGCGACGTGTGCCTCAAGACGCTGCTGCACGCCTACGGCGGCTGGGGCTACGACCATGTGCTGACGCACATCGTGCCGATGCTGCTCGAAGTGGGCGTTCCGCGGCAGGCGATCGATCAAATTCTGACCGATAATCCCGCAAGGTGGCTGGACACTTAAGGAGGACACATGGACAGACCGCGCATACCCGACAGTGAATTTACGCTCAGAGCGCGCAATGTGCAGCGTTTGATGGCCCAGCGGGGCATCGACGCGCTGCTGGCGTTTGGCAACGAGGCCGAACCGCAATTTGCGCGCTACCTTTGCGACTACTGGCCGTCGTTTGAGACCTGCGGCGTGCTCCTGATGCAGCAGGGCGATCCGGCGCTTCTGATCGGGCCGGAGAGCTATACCTTCGCGGCGGACCGCTCGCGCATCCCGGACATCCGAAGGCTCGCGGCGTTTCGGGAGTCGTCAAACCCCGAGTATCCCGGCGAGAAGCTGGAGACCATCGACCAGGTGCTGGACGGGATCTCGGGTGGCGTCAAGATCCGGCGCTTCGCGATCGCGGGGTTCAACCTGATCCCGCAGGTGACGTTCGCCGAATTGAAGGCCTCGCTGGGCCGGTTTGGCGACGTATCGATCGAGCGCGGCGACGAACTGATGATGGAACTGCGGATGGTGAAATCCGAAAACGAGATCGCCTGCCTGCGGCGCGCCGGGCAAATCACCCGCAAGGCGTTCGATTATGTGCTGGAGAACATCCGCCCCGGCATGACGGAATTGCAGGTGCGGGGGCTTGCGTGCGCCTCCCTGTACGAAAACGGCGCGGAGAACGAGGCGTACCCGATGTGGATGCTGGCGGGCGACGGCGGCAACCAGGCCATCAGCCGCGCGCGCCACAAGGCCATCGAAAAGACCGACGTGGTGATGCTGCAGATCGGCGCCCGGTACGAGGGCTACGCGTCCTCGATCGGCCGCCCCGTGTTCTTCGGCGAGCCCGACCCGGTGCTGCTGGGCGCGGTCAAGGCCGGGTACGAGGCGCACGACGCGGTGACGGCGCAGCTTTGCGCCGGGAACAGCGCGGCCAACGTGGCCAAGGCCTACTACGACTGCATGAACCGGAACGGGCACCGGAGCTGGCTGCTCTACGGCCCCTGCCACGCCACGGGCCTGATGGAAGGGGAGCCGCCGTGGATTGAGAGCAATTCGGATTACCTGCTGCGGGAGAACATGACCTACTGCGTCGACATCTTCATGGGCAACAACGCGCTGAAGCGCGGCTTCCGCATCGAGGACAGCGTGCGCGTCGGCAAGGATCACTGCGAGAACATGACCGATTATCCCAAGGTCATCCTCCGGAAGTGAGTTTCGGGGGCACGCAATCGCCTTTGCTCGCCCAATCGGCAAAGAGCCTTTGCGGCAGCTTCGCCTCACTTCCCAACCGTTCCCGGCGGCCCGCACGCCGGGAACGCGTTTAAAGCGTCAAAAACCCCTTGCGGGTTTTTTGACGCAATGAGAAAGGGCTGCGCAAGCCTGAAATCCTTCGGGATTTCCGGGCGGCTTGCTGACTTAAGACCAGCTATGAAAAGTCAAGGGGTTAGTTGGGGAGGAGTGGCCGGGGAATAAGGTTTGTTGTCGCGAAGGATGGCGAAGACGATATAAGTCAGTTTTCTGGCGACAGCGCCAATGGCGGTCATATGGGCTTTACCCTCAGCGCGTTTTTTCTGGTAGAAGGCGGCGAGGGTGGGATCGTGGCGGTAGGCGACGGTAGCGGCGAGCCAGAGCGCACGGCGAAGGTAAGGAGAGCCACGCTTGGACATGCGGTTGTGGGAGCCGGTGAAGCCGCCGGACTGCTTGACGGATGGGTCAATGCCAGCATAGGCGACGAGTCTGGCCGGATCGGAGCCGAAACGGGTGATGTCGCCGACTTCGGCGAGGATGGCGGCGGCAAGAACCGGGCCAACGCCGGGAATGGTGTGCAGTTGGGTGTCGAAAGAAGCGTAGATTTCGGCGACCTGCGCGTCAAGCTGATCGATCTGGGTCTCGACCAACTGGATCTGCGCCAGGAGGGAGCGAATCTGGAAGGTGAAGGCTTCCAGGCCAAACTTGACGCCGAAGGAATTGGCGGCGGCAGACTTGACCTGTTCGGCCTTTTCCACTCCGAGCCGGCCACGGGAGCAGCGGGCGAGGATTTCGGTCAGCGCGTCGGTATCGAGGGCGAGAATATCCTCCGGCGTGGTGTGGGAAAGCAGCAGCTCGACGGAGGTCTTGCCGAAGGTATCGGAGAATAGCGTCTGATACTCGGGGAACACCTGATCTAGCAAGGTGATCACTTGCAGCTTGACCTCGGCGACGGAATCGACGAGGGAGAAGTGAAAGCGGGTCAACTGGCGCAAGGCGATCATGTCCTCGTCAGCGATGTGGGTAACGGAAAACCGCCCAAAGCGGATGGTCTGAGCGATCAGCTCACAGTCGATGACGTCGGTCTTGCTCTTGCGGATGGTGGTGGCGTGGCGCATGGCGTCGGTCTGTATGGGGTTGATGACATGGATCGTAAAGCCAAGCGGCAAAAGCGCCGAATACAGCGCGAGCCAGTAGTGCCCAGTGGCCTCCATGCCGACGATCACTTCGGAAGGATCGGCGGCGGCCTGCGCGATGGCGTCCGTGAGCTTCTTCACCCCGGCATTGGAATTGGCGAAAGCGAAGGACTTGCACAGTGCGGCTCCCCGTTCGTCGATGATCACGGCCTGGTGGTTGTGCTTGGCGATGTCGATGCCTACGATGATCATGCTGTCCATCCTTTGTGTGTTGGTTGGCAGAGGAAGAACTCTGGCGTCTGCGTGTCACAGCCTCGCGGGATATGCGAAGAGAGAGCGTGTGCTCCCCAACATCCAGCCAATTCGTGAAATCCCGCAGCGCAAAGGCGCCACTCTTAAGTACAGGTTCTAATCCCAAGGAATTGTACGGCGGCCTCTGCCACTACCGGATTATATCATCAACCCTTGAGGGTTGGCGATACCGGAAGAATCGGTGATCAAGGGTTTGCGCACTGAAGCGCGCAAACACCTCACTCCATTTTCTTTGACTACCCCTGTCAAGGTCGGGTCGTATTTGCTTCGCAAATCTCCACCCTTCCCTTGACAGAAACATCGACTTTATTATACGAGGTGTTGTTACGGCCATCAGTGTTCGCACTGATAGCCGTAACGCGTTTCCGGCGGCAAGCCGCCGGAAACGATTCGAAGGTGCGGCGGAGTTTATCAATAGGTTGAGTCCCTGCGGAAATAGTATTACTTTTGATCGTGCAGGTGGCAGGCGCAGAAGTGGCCGGGGGCGATCTCCTTCATCTCCGGCGCCACCTCCTTGCAGACGGGCATTGCGTGGGGGCAGCGGCGGCGGAAGCGGCAGCCGGAGGGCGGGGAGATGGGGCTGGGCACGTCGCCCTTCAAAAGGATGCGGTGGCGCTCCCTTTCGTAGTCCGGGTCGGCCACCGGGATCGCGGAGAACAGCGCCTTCGTATACGGGTGCTGGGGGTTTTTGTAGAGTTCGAGGCTGTCCGAAAGCTCCATTGCGCGGCCCAGGTACATGACCATCACGCGGCTGCTGATATTTTTGACCATCGAGAGGTCGTGGGCGATGAACAGGTACGTCAGGCCCATCTCCCGCTGCAGGTCCTCGAGCAGGTTCACCACCTGCGCCTGAATGGATACGTCAAGCGCCGAGATCGGCTCGTCGCACACGATGAAGCGGGGCTTGATGGCCAGGCTCCGGGCGATGCCGATGCGCTGGCGCTGGCCGCCGGAGAACTCGTGGGGGAAGCGGCTGGCGTGCTCCCGGCTGAGGCCCACCTTGGAGAGCGCGTCGTAGATGGCGGCCTGCCGGTCGGAGGCGGACAGCTTGAAATGGGTGTCCAGCCCCTCGCCGATGATGTCGCCCACGGTCATGCGGCCGTCCAGCGAGGCGTAGGGATCCTGAAAGATCATCTGCGCTTCCCGGGTGTAGGCCTTGCGGCCGGGCTTGTCCAGGCGCACGATGTCCTTTCCATCGAATAAAATCTCGCCCTCGGTGGGGTCGTACAGCTTGACCAGCGTGCGCCCGATGGTGGATTTGCCGCAGCCCGACTCGCCCACCAGGCCGAATGTCTCCCGCGGGCAAATCTCGAAGCTGACGTCGTCCACCGCCTTCAGGCAGGCCTTGCCCGCGGGGAAGTACTTCTTCAGGTGTTTGACCGATACCAGCGCGCCCGCCATGCGTTTTCTCCCCTTTTCCCACGTGGACTGTCGCTCATTTTACCATACACCTTTTGCAAAGTAAAGCGCGTGCTCATGAATCCGTTGGTTTTTTCACGGCTACGAAATGCAAAAAACGGCGCGCAGGGGCCGTTTTGGCGCCGGCCCTGCAAAACCGGGCCGGACTGCAGGAAACCGCATCTCCAAGGCGTTGGCCATGCAGAAACTTTGCGATATTTCGGTTCTCCGGCTTGAAGAACGGCATTTTTATGATATAATGATTCATACATTGTTTTATCCTGCTGAAACGGGGTTCGCCGTTTATGAATCGGCGGACCCATCGGCCATTCTTGCGGCGCGACCCTCCGGGATCGGAAGCCGTTTCGCTGGAATAGGGAAAGCCCATGAGAAAAGGGAGGAATCGGTACCATGCGTAAGACCCTCTGTCTCCTTCTGGCGCTCATGCTGACGCTCGCGGCCCCCGCCGCCTTTGCGGAAGCGCAGGCGGCCGCCGCGCCCGAGACCTTGAGCCAGGATCAGGACCTGACCTTCTCCCTCACTTCCGTTCCGACGATCGACCCGCAGCAGTTCAACGCCGCCCCGTCCTACGACGTGATGAAGGGCATCGGCGAAGGCCTGATCCGCACCCACGAGGGCCAGGTGACCCCGGGCGTCGCGGAAAGCTGGGAAGTGGCCCCCGACAACCTGAAGATGACCTTCCACCTCCGGAGCGATGCCTGCTGGTCGGACGGCTCGGCGCTGACCGCCGGCGACTTCGTCTACGCGTTCCGCCGCCTGGCGGACCCGGCGAAGCCCCGCGACTACAGCTGGGTGCTCTATGAGATCAAGAACGCCGGAGACGTCATGTCCGGCAAGCTCCCGCTGGATCAGTTGGGCGTGTCCGCGCCGGACGATCACACCTTCGTGATCGACTTCACCACCCCCGCGCCCTACTACCTGGGCTTTTTGGATTTGCCCTGCTTCTACCCGGTCAAACAGGAACTGGTCGAGAAGTACGGCGACCAGTACGCGATGAGTGCCGACTCCATGCTGACCAACGGCCCGTTCACCGTGACCGACTACCAGGTGGATCAGTCCATCAAGATGGCGCCCAACGAGCATTATTGGAACCGCTCCGCCGTCAAGCTGAACTCCGTGACCATCCTGATCATGGAGGCCGAGGCCGCCTTCTCGATGTTTGAGACCGGCGATCTGGACATCGCGGACATCCCGGTGGCCATCGCGCCCACGTACCTTTCGGACCCCAGCCAGCTGCCCGGCGCCACCGTCAACTCCTACGCCTCGGGCGCGGTGGACTGGTTCTGCATCAACCTGGCATCCACCGCGAATCCCATCCTGGGCAACCAGGATTTCCGGCTGGCGCTCAACTATGCGCTGGATCGCGAGGAGTACGTGGCCATCGCCACCAACGGCCTCTACGCGCCGGCGACCCGCTTCGTGCTGCCGCTCGTGGCGGGCGCGGACGGCGGCTACTACACCGAGCAGTACCCCATCGACGTCTATAAGAGCACCGCGGAACCGGACAAGGCGGCCGACCACCTGAAGAAGGCGATGGACGCGCTTGGCATCGCCGATCCCTCGCAGATCTCGATCAAGCTGAGGATCTCCGACGCCGCGACCAACAAGCTGATCGCCGAGAACTGCCAGGATCAGTGGCAGCGCAGCCTCGGTATCAAGGTGGAGATCGAGACCGTCACCTACAAGGCGATGCTGGCCGACCGCGTGGCGGGCAACTTTGACCTGATCTACGCCGGCTGGATGCCCGACTACAACGACCCCTACACCTACCTGTCCTATTTCGTGTCCACCAACTCCCAGAACGGCGGCAAGTTCTCCGACCCGAAGTACGACGAACTGGTCAACACCGCCAACACGTTCGCCGACGCCAAGACCCGGCTGTCGATGTACGCCGAGGCCGAGAAGATCCTGATGGAACAGGCCGGCATCGTGCCGCTGCAGGTTCGCCAGGTGCCCTACGCGACGAGCGACAAGCTGAAGGGCGTGGTGCGCTTCTACCTGGGTTCTGACTTGGATTACGCCTACGCGTATTTTGTCGAGTAACATCTGAACCAGCGCGCCCTGCGCAAGCCGGAGGTTTCCTCCGGCTTGCGGGGCGAACCCGCCGTGCCGCTGGTTCAGGCACGCGGCTGTTTATTTTATCCCAACCCCTCTGTGAGGGGTCCCTGGCGGGGCTCCGGGGGCGGAGCCCCCGGTGTTCCCCCGCCTCTTTCGTTACTCTGCATGGGAGGCTGAGGCCATGCTCAGGTACATTCTGAAGCGGACCGTGATCGCGCTCATCACCGTGCTGGTGCTGATCACGATCATCTTCGCGCTGGTTCGGATGCTGCCGGGCGATCCGTTCATCAGCGAAAAGACCAATCCGGCCATCCGGGATAAGATGATGGCCTATTACGGCCTGGACAAGCCGCTGTGGCGGCAGTGGCTGACCTACGTGGGCAACATGCTGCACGGCGACTTGGGCGTATCGCTCAAGTACCCCGGGCGAACCGTCAATTCCACCATCCAGCAGACGTTCCCCTACTCCGCCGGCCTCGGCGTCCGCGCGCTGCTCGTGGCGCTGTCCGCCGGGCTGTTCCTGGGCACGATGGCCGCCCAGAAGGCCGGAAAGGCGCTGGACGTAGTCTGCGTGCTGATCGCCATCATCGGCATTTCGATGCCGGACTTCATCATCGGCACCGTGCTGCAGCTGGTGTTCGCCATCAAGCTGAAGTGGCTGCCCGCCGCCCAGTGGGAGAGCTGGCGGCACATGATCCTGCCGGTCGTCGCCCTCAGTTTGTATACGCTTGCGCTGATCACCCGCCTGATGCGCTCCAGCATGCTGGAGGTCACCCATCAGGATTATATACTCACCGCCCGCGCCAAGGGGCTGTCCCCCCGGCAGGTCATCTGGCGGCACGAGATGCGAAACGCCATCCTGCCCATCGTGACCATCATGGGGCCGATCACCGCGGCGGTATTGACCGGCACGTTCGTGTTGGAGCGCATCTACGCGATTCCCGGCATGGGCAAGTTCTACGTGCAGTCCATCAGCGACCTGGACTATACGATGGTCCTGGGCATGACCGCGTTCTACGGCGTGTTTCTGGTGGCCGCCAACCTGATCGTGGACATCCTGTACGGCATCATCGACCCGCGCATCAAGCTGGCCGGGGCCCGCGGCCGCATCGTCGCAATGGACGAGGACGAGGAGGACTGAAATGCAGATCGACGACATGAAGGCCTTCCTCCAGGCCCCGCTGGACCCCGCACTCACCCGGGCGCTGCTAAAGGACGATTCCGGCCTCAACCGCATCGTGCGCCCCAGCCTCACCTACTGGCAGGACGCGTGGATCAAGCTGCGCAAGAACAAGGTGGCGATGCTGGGCCTCGCCATCATTCTATTGTACCTGCTGCTCGCCGTCTTCGCGCCGGTGTTCGCCCGCTACGACTTCGCCTCCCAGAACGCCAAGGCGATGAACCAGTGGCCCAGCGAGGAGCACCTGTTCGGCACCGACCAGGCGGGGCGCGACCTTTGGGTGCGCAACTGGATGGGCGCCAGGGTTTCGCTGTTCATCGGCATCGCTGTGGTGCTCATCAACACCGCCATCGGCTGCGTGGTGGGCGGCGTGTCCGGCTACTTCGGCGGCAGGGTGGACATGCTGGTCATGCGGCTGATCGACGTGCTCTACGGCATCCCGATGATCATTCTGGCGATTTTGATTCGCACGGTGATGGACTCCGGCGTCTTCCCGCTGGTGCTGGCGATGGTGGCGCTGGGCTGGATCGGCAGCGCGCGCCTGGTGCGCGGGCAGGTGCTGCAGCTCAAAAGCCAGGAGTTCGTGATGGCCGCCCGCACGCTGGGCGTGTCCGACGGCAAGATCATTCTGAAGCACATGATCCCCAACATCAGCGGCATCCTGATCACCAACATGACGATGGCCATCCCTCAGGCGATCTTCACCGAGGCGTTTCTGTCGTTCATCGGCATCGGCATCAAGTCGCCCAGCTGCTCCTGGGGTTCGCTCGCCCAGAGCGCCATCCAGGTGTACCGCATCCATCCCTACCAGCTGCTGATCCCGGCGTTTTTCATCTGCACCACGATGCTCTCGCTGAACATGCTGGGCGACGGGCTGAGAGACGCGCTTGACCCCCGCATGAGAGGTCGATGAAAATCCGCTGCGGCGTCTTTTCATCGAGGGGGAAGAACTTCGCGCGCCTGAAACGCTGCGGCGTTTCCGGGCGGCGCGCTGACTTAGGGTATTGTTTCCTCCACCAGTGTGCGCACTGGTTACGGAAACTTGATTCCCACCGACAAGTCGGTGGGAATGAATGAAAACGGAGGGGCGCGCGAGTCGATGGGAATGAATGAAGCCCGGGAAAGCGCGCGGGTTGCCGGGGACGATTGAGTGGAACGAAGGCCCCGTGAGTACCGTATGGATTCTCCTCGGAAGGAGCCAGTGAAATGTCCGAAACGAGCGCGCTGCTGGACGTGCGGAACCTGAAGGTGTCCTTCAAAACCTACGGCGGCCGCGTACAGGCGGTGCGGGACGTCAGCTTCCGCGTGGACGCGGGCGAGTGCGTCGCGGTGGTGGGCGAAAGCGGCTGCGGCAAGTCGGTCACCGCCAAGGCGATATTGCGCCTGGTCGAGAGCCCGCAAGGGTCCATCGACAGCGGCAGCATCCATTTCGACGGCCAGGAATTGACGGCGCTTTCCGAAAAACAGATGCAATCGGTGCGCGGCAGCCGCATTTCGATGATCTTCCAGGACCCGATGACCAGCCTGAACCCCACCATGACCATCGGCAGGCAGATCTCCGAGGTCATGATGAAGCACGGGAACTTCTCCCGGGGCGAGGCGCGGGAAAAGACCATCGAGTATTTGAAGCTGGTCGGAATCGCTAATCCCGGGAGGCGCTTCCGCGAGTACCCGGACAGCCTGTCCGGCGGCATGCGGCAGCGGGTGGTGATCGCCATCGCCATGTGCATGAACCCGCGGCTTCTGATCGCGGACGAGCCGACCACCGCGCTGGATGTGACCATCCAGGCGCAGATATTGGAACTCATGCAGTCGCTGCAAAAGAGCTTTGGCACCGCGATCGTGCTGATTACCCACGACCTGGGCGTGGTCGCCAACATGGCCGCCCGGGTGCTGGTGTTCTACGCCGGCAAGATCGTGGAGGAAGGCCCCGCGCGGGACATCTTCTACCGCCCCGGCCACCCGTACACCCACGCGCTGCTCGGCTCCATGCCCAGGATCAACAGCCAGGCCCGGGAAAAGGTCGCCAGCATCGAGGGCGCGCCGCCGGACCTGTTCGCGCCGCCGGAGGGCTGCTCGTTCGCCGCCCGCTGCCCCTACGCGATGGCCGTGTGCAAGGCCCAGCCGCCCGAGATCGCGCTCGGCGAGGGCCATCGGGCCGCCTGCTGGCTCAATCACCCCGGATTGCCCGCCGAAAAGAAGCCCCAGTGGATGCAGCCCAAACCTTGAACTCTTGGATGGCAACAGCCCGCTCTCCTGCCGGAGAACGGACTGTTCAAGCTGTTGACAAACCTCGCCGTGCTTTCAATTCGTTCCCGGCGACCCGTGCGCCGGGAACGCGTTTCTTCCATCAGTGCGCACACTGGTGGAAGAAACAATCCC
>JGI2065J20421_1001931_pt1 | contig 12677 bp, 15 predicted proteins | sample Biomet5_FD_20421 | JGI IMG/M metagenome (IMG submission 20421)
TTTCAACTGCCAGCCAGAGGTGACGCTCCCGACGCCCATTGGGGAAAGAGCCCCCGATCGTTCGTCCACGCCAAAGGTCGTGAACGGAGAACGCGCCGGAGGAGAATGGCTGGCTGGTGAAGCAATATGGTTGGGAGGTGAGAGGGATCGTCTCACGCGATACGCCCCGATTTTGGAAAAGGTGGGGACAGGAGTGGGACAAAAAGTCAAAGCGAAAAAAGCGGATGCGCCCCTCATGTTTGAAGGAGCGCATCCGCTTAGAGTATGCTGGTACCGGGAGGGGGAATCGTACCCATAATCATCATAACATACTGATTTAATTGAAAAAATTCTAAAAAATCACGCATAGAATTCGATTCCCTCCCGGTTCCTTGTACCCCAAGTTTGTACCTTAACAAATCAATAAAATCATCGTGTTAGCTAAAAAAGAACTCAAGGATATAATCTTACACCACAATTATCAACAAACAAATGGCACTTAAAAAATAGTCAATTAAATAAGTGTATTAGGTATATTCGATTTTAAATATTTCTCTTGACACACCCCCGAATATCGATAAGTTGTCGAAAATATTCGACAATATCATTTCGTGCAGATGGGGGGACTATGCATTCTATCAATGATGATGAAAAATTACAGGCACTTATTGACATTTCACTGAAAGCAGTTGAAAATAAAAATTATGAAATAGGCGTAATTGCTTCGGATTTCGTTTTACAAATAAACCCGCTACACTGCCAAGCAATCACTCTGAAATGTATTGGATTATACCAATTGGGACATTACTCGTTAGCTCTTATTATTTTGAAATACATGTTTAATAATTTTGACAAACAAGAAATAATCGCAATGAAAAATTTGATGAATCAATGCGATTTACCGAGTAGCATTATCCACACACAACTAATGATCAATATTTCAAAAACAATCAATCGCAAAAAGTTAATAGCCAACATCACAAAACTAGGAACAGTCTCTAGTTGTATCGCAATAATATTGATTAGCATAAGATGTATATTTTGATAAATTCACAACAGAAATGATTGCCGGTAAAGTGGATTGACCCTAGTGTGAGTTTGAAAATTAAATTTTTCTCTATTGAAAATGCTTGAAGAATAGTTGGTTTTTGCGAAAAATCACTTACACCACCGATGATTTTCAATATCGAATAAACGTTTAGTATTTCCAACATATCGAACTGACCCAATATTTTTGATATCTTTTTTCCCGTCTCTTGATGTATAATACGAACATTGCCCACTAAAAAAAATCTTCCAGGATGAATCTTTTATTTTTAAAAAACCAACATTTGCACGTTGCGCCATCCGTTCTACAGTAACGCGGAATGTCTGCTTTTCAATATCCACTGATGGCGATTGATTTTTATTTGACTTTTCCAAACCAATAAAATCATCGACCGGCGGATACAAAAGAACAAACGCAAGATGTCTACCATCGAATAATGACAAGCTATAGGTATGCGCTTGGAAAACAGCATCTATGAATTTTGATTCCGGTTTTTTAGATGTAGGCGATTTCACTTCAATGCCAACATAGATAGGTTCAAAACCTTTTTCAAGTAAGTGATTCTTAGGGAAGACAATAAAATCAATAATCACCTTAATATTGCCAATGGGGAAAACACCTTCAACTTGTTCATATATAATAAAATCATTTCCCAAAACAGACAATACTTGTTGTTTGTAAAAAGATTCATCCATAATAAACCCCATAAATCTACATAGAAATAAAAAGTTATAAACTACAGCAATCCAAATCGGCGATTTAGAGGCGCTATTTTTTTAGGAGTAACAAACTTATAATTTTTCGCAATAGAAAATGCATTTAAAATATTTTTGGTTTTTTCAAAATCGATATCTTTCAACCCACCCCCACTCATCTTATCAAGTTCTTCTTCACTATAACATCCACAGGTAGGAATACCCTTAAATGCTATATCGATTTTTAAGCAGCGTGGGCACTCGCTCCACCACCAATCATCACGACTATATATAGGCGACCCTTCCGAACTATACGACATCTTTCTGCCGTTATTCGGTGCTAATTCGTGAAAAAAAACAACATTACCCATAACATTTGCCCAAGCAGCAGCCTTGCGAAGCTCTTTATCAACTGGCAATCTTGGTTTTATCTCAAGGTAAAGCTCAATTTCATCTAAGAAGAAATCTGGGATATATGTGCATTCAAAAAAATTGACTCCCACGACAGCTTTTTCAGGCTCATATTTATATGAAACACAAAGCAAATCCATAAAAACTGCCCATTTTGCTTCTAGCTTGGATCTAAATAAATAATCCCCATATCGAGTTTTAACCGATGGTATATCATAGTTTTCATTACGCATTCAACACCATCCTAAATCATCGTATATAGCAATTTTAACACACATATAAATAATTACGAAAAACATCGCCACAGAACAATGACCCCATATCATAATACAGCTTACGATACGGGGTCATTAAAAATAATCAACCAAAAGCGATAAACCAGCTATTACAGCCGATCTATATCAATCTTGGGCCGAATTCGTTATATGAATCATTTTTATCTCTTTACCTCTTTCACTTAATGCGGGGACAACAACTGAATCATACAAAATTCGTTGCTTCTGAGACAAGCTATCGTAACCGCTGTGAATAACTTGTTGAGCTACACCATACGCTGGCGATTTATCTTCAATATATCCTTCATCAACTAAATCAGTAATCGCATAGTGTAAATCCATATCAATATGGTCATTGTGTCCCACGGCTCTTCCCCTTTTTTTATTTTATTGACAATACTACTAAAATTCCTCCTTAAACTTCCCTAAACAAATAAAATAATAACTATACTATTCTTGTCAACCGCCTTTGCTGAAAAAGGTGGTGCCGCTACCCGGACAAGCGTTGTGGCCTCACTAATGGATTTGCCCCCTGCTCGAGGCGATGGCATGGCGACGGCGACCATTTTCACCTGAGCCAAGACCAGTACATTTTGTCAAATTCTACAGAAATTGATTGACAAAACATATATAAGCCATTAAAAAAAATGGTAAATAAGTCGTTGGAGGAAAAATAAATGGCCAAAAAACAAGCTGAAAATCGCTCCGGTGTATATGGGTATGTGCGTGTCAGTGGAGCCGGTCAGATCACCGGGGACGGCTTCGACCGGCAGAAGGATGAAATCACCCGGTACTGTCGGGAAAATAATTACGAGTTGGTCAAGGTGTTTGAAGAGTACGGCGTGTCGGGCACGAAGGGTGAAGAGGACCGCCCCGCCTTTCTGGAAATGGTGGAAACAATTCTATCCAATGGTATCCGTATCGTTGTGGTTGAGGGGCTTGACCGTTTAGCTCGTGAAGTGAGAATTCAGGAATCATTGATATTATATCTTGCAGCCAAGGATATAACCTTACTATCAGCACGAACCGGAGAAAATGTTACTGATGCTTACTTGGGTGACCCAATGAGAAAAGCTCTAGTTCAAATCCAAGCAGTATTTAGTGAACTTGAAAAAAATCTACTGGTAAAAAAATTGCGGCTATCCCGCGAAAGAAAAAGAAATGCCGGAAAAAAATGCGAAGGGAGAAAAAGTGTCAAGGAAGTATCACCAGAAACCATTAACTTGATTAAAAAATTACGTCGCAAAGATAAGTATGGTCACCAGAAGATTTTTCAACAAATTGCAGATGTTTTAAATAACGATGGAATCGCATCAATAAGCGGCAAAAAATGGACGATGAGCAACGCATATAACGTTTATTACCGCAACACGGCGAGGAACTAACGATGAACGATTTACCATTCAAAACGTCTTGGGCAGGCCAAGACGATGAAATTCATCGGCCCAAACCATCATGGTCAGTTGGAAATTTTGAATTGACTCAATCCGATCAACAAACAATTAACAATAAACACAAAATAACACCCATTGAAAGGGAAAAATCGGTTGAATCCATTTCACCCACACATAAATGGCTTATGCTTCATTATCTCTTGAAAATGCTAAAAAAATACTAGTTATCAGCTTGTTGCAGACCTACCCTTGCCCTCCCCGGGCCACCAAACCGCGATTTCCGGCCCTGTGAGCGTTTCTAACCATCCGACCGACCCGAAGTAACCCCCGCGTCCATTCCGTCGCTCAGGGGCGGGCTAATAGCGTCACCTTCCGGAAGGGTTGTGACCTACCACCATTTCCCTGACCTCGGCCACCATCAGGACCACCACGCCGATCAGCACCACACCATTTCCCGTCTTCGTGCTGGTGGTGGTATTTTTTACCATTCAATTTCATCAATTACCATGTTTTGTATCTATCACTATCTTAAAAATCATTTATTTTCACTGACTTTCACTTTTATTTGTCACTTTCACTTTTAAATTTAGGTGGTGGTAAAAACTAATATAAACTAACTGGAGGTCATTAATGGGCAAAGAAAATGATATTTTTATGCATGTAGATTTGATTGATAAAGTTGTATGGGAGCAATCAACATCAAATACCGACACCATTATAATAACATCGTCGCGTGACGATACATATAACATAATGAGTTTAACTGGATATAAAAGCGTATCGCATTTTACAAATTATAAAATCAATAAAGACCACCTTGCTATTCTAAAAAAGTCAAATGTTGAAAATATTTTATTATTTGAATTTTCAAATTACCAAGAATTAGCAATAGAGTTAATAAATAGTGGATATAACATTACCATTTTAAATCAACCTACCAAAGAACTTATCAACTCCACTAAAGATGAAATCAATAAAAGTATTAAAACAAAATCAACGCCGTACTATGATCATATATATACAGAGTTTGCAAAAGCCAATGACACTCTAACATTCCCGTCAAAACTAGAGATTTTTTTGACTCAACTTATTGAAAAAATTGATTTTAATCGTCTCAATCATATACCATTCAATAATTTTTTGATTCGCTTGATCGGCTTGGATAATGGTTGCGGAGAGCCGTTGTTATTCAACTTAATGAAAAAATCCTTGATATACTATACTGCCAAAAATGGAGAATAAAACGATGAAATTAAAAGTAAAAAACAAAAATAAAGTACGTGAAAATATCAACAACAAATACAAATTAAGTCCACTTGCAAATGCGAAATTATTAAGTGCCACAAAATTCAATATAAAAGCAAAGGTCTTAAATAATCTTATTCAAAAATATGGTGAATCAATTATTTCTTACCGTCAAATATGTGATTTTATCAATGCATTAGAAACAGTCATTGAAAAACATCAGGATCGGATTAAAAACAAAGGAGTCAAAAATGCCACTCAGCAGAAACAAGGTTAAAGTTAATGTTTATTTAACTCGTGAACAACACAAATTGATTTCCAATTGGGCAAAAGATAATGGGGTTTCTGTGTCATCTTTATACTGTACTTTTACAAAAAATTTTCTTCAGCAAGAAGAAAATGGTGAAAACAGTTGGATTTTAGTCAACAAAAACAATAACAGGAAAATATCAAATTTCAAAGCAGAAACTCAAAAAGATGAATTTGACATTATAAAAGATAATTTTAATAATAATGAGTTTGACATATTGATGTATAACATAGAACATAGTGAATACATGAACGGTTTTTAAAAAGTAAAACCGTGGTATATTGTGTCATATATCACGGATTATACAGTATTTATTGAAAATGCTGAAGGTATAATAGTTTTTATGAAAAACAAAGAAAAATTTGAAAATAAACTTATCATTTCATTGTCCTTGACGAAAATGGAATTTTCAAACGATATGAAGTCATGGAATCTTCCCTCCATTTTCGGCAACGACTTCATATCGTTTATTCCAATAAAGTTGCAATCTGGTTATAAATATGATACAAATACTCGTAAACAATTCCCTGTAAATGAATACTTTTACAATAAATTTTCCAGAACAAGTATCGTTAAAATGATAGGAAATTGTAAACATAATTTATCATGTATTTCTAAAAGCACGCAGTGCAAAGGGGGTCCGGGGTTCGCTCCGGGACATATATGTACAAAATCTAAATATATGTATATATACAATAATTATAAGTAACAATGAAATAGAAAGCATATGTACACTAAATTGCTAATAAGTTAATCAAAAAAGGTAGATGATAATGATTGAAATATAATTACATAAAATTACCGCCACAATCTGCAAATTATGGCGGTATAAAAATAGGAGCACAGTATGATTAGCAACAAAGATAAATATAAAGAATGTTTTAACATTTGTCAACAATTATCCGGAAACAATGGTTTTAATTTTCATATCGGCATAGATCATATTGAAGGAATCATGTACTTATCTAATGATACTGTTATAAACATAATCAATAACATAAAATTCAATGAATCAATTAAAGGTCATTTCAAATCAAAATTAACAAGAAAAAGTAAATATATTTGCATTTTAACAAATTATCCCGACGTTAAGATTGAATTACATGATGATATTGTCTCTTCAATTGTTTTCTCCTTCACGTCAAAATTTTTGAGATACCATTCAAACGATGATACTATTCGCGCAATCCATGAATTCTTTCAAATTATTGGACTGGATTACGGCGAAGAATATATAATATCTCATCTGAAAATACATTATGCTGAATGCTTCGTTGACATATTTTCTTGTACCGGTATCAATAAAAGCCTTGTAAAACTTGTTGATCTAGTTGCTACAACTCATACGGGCGGCAACAATGGTAAGCTTCCGCAAATTCGTGCCAAAAGAATGCTCAACAAGCCAAAATTATCTGATAAGTCATTTACTTCACATCGCGGAATAAAATTAAAAAACGATACAATAATTAAAGAAAATGATTACTTTGAAATTGAACAATCATTTATGGACAAAAGAAGCAAATTCCATATTTACAATAAAATGCTTCACATGACTGACGATCCAATTTCTTGCCGGCACTGGTGGCACCATTATAAAAATTATTTTCAATTTCCAGATGATGATTTCAAGGTTTTCAAAGAACACATGGGCATATTGACCCCATCCTACCGGGACAAAATTTACTACAAATTAAAATCATTCGGATTCTCCATTTTTAGATTTGAATACAAACTTGAATCAACATTTCTCCATGATTGTATTGATAAATCTGAAAACGAAAATTCCATTCATTTCAAGTCATTTTTTACCTGTTTGAATAATCCAGTACATTTATTCTTATTTTGTATGGATATTTTTGACATAGAAGTAATAGGAAATGAAGGAAAATGGATTCAACATCCATTGTTTTCTTTAGTAAAAACTGAATTATTAAATAACAATACCATTCAATTTAACCCAGGTCCGATAGATGAAGAAGACGAAAAATTGTTAGAGTGTAAAAAGAATAGGACAACGGGACGTAGATCACGCCAAGCACTTTCAAATAGCATATACTTCTCAATTGCCAACGAGGAGGATAAGGATAAATTAAAAGAATATATGAATGAAATGAAAGAATTTTTGAAACCTGTAATGGCAATGATTGAATTATATTCATAGTAAAAATCACGGGCATCGTTTCCAAAAATGGTGCCACCATCCATTGCTTACTGGAATAAAAGGGGCACTTATTTATTCATAAAAAGATAATAGTGAAAATAGTGCCCCCAATCAACCATAGTTGATAGCACTTTGTGAAATTGTCAAAGAACAAAAAATGAAACACGGAAGAAATGCGGACAAACTCAAATACCCAACCTTTTTAGGTGCCCCCGGTGGCGCTAACCTGCCGGGGTTACCGTTGAAAAAAACAATGGTTAAAATCAATTATCTGTAATTGTTGAATTATTCTTTGGTGTCTGGCATTGATGGTTCCAAAATGCATCATCGTAAACACCATCAATGCCAAATAAACCTTTGAAAAAAATTCTAAGAGGTTTTCCAGATACTGGACAAAAACGATCTTCATCTATTGCAATGTCATTTATGTTCTTTTCAGCCTCGGCCATCAAACTATCTTCAACTGTTAATTCATAACGAACCATGAATATATCAGGATATTCAACCAGTAAATTTTCATAATGTTTGAATTTGTCTGGTGCATATCTCTTTATGATATCAACAATTTTTAACATTTCATCTTTTAACAATTTTTTATCATTTTCGTGAAGCATATTAAGTTTGTGTATTTTGTCTTTAAATTTAATAATTCCTTTTTCAAGACAATCACTATCCGACATATCATCTACTTCAACATTTGACATAATACAATCCTCCATTAGTATTTTTTAATCTGACATAGTCATTCTCAGGAACCATTTTAAACCATATTTTTGAAGAAATGTCAAGAATAAATTCCAGAAATAAGTTAAATATGCTTTGCAACATCAACATAATTACATGCATTGTAACGTTAGCGTTTAAATGATATGTCAACATCACTATGCTACATCACGATTGCTATCACCATAAATGTTATTGTAACCAACTGCAAAATGGTTTGCGTTCAATTCGCATCCCATGATCCTGCAACCGTGGCGTCTTGCTGCCTTCAATGCGTTGTCACTTCCAAACGACAAATCTAAAAGTGTCTGTCCTGATGCAATTATATTTGGTACGACATATTCACACAATTCAAACGGTTTTTCGCAAGGGTGCAATTTGCTTTCCGGCGATGCGCATTCAAAAAAATTGTTATTTCGTGTAAGCCATGTAGGCCGGCCTTTGGTAAATATCAGTGCTTGTTCATTGATGTTCAGTATGCTTGACGCAGTTAATTGCCCATGATTCAATTTTTTCCAAATAAAAAAAGAATCCAACTTAAATCCAACATCCTCAAACAATGTTGATATAGTGCTGACCATTATTGGCGAAAACCAAACAAAAACATAACTATTTTCAACCATTTTATCATATAACTTTGTAGCTATAACAGAGTGCAGCTCTGTAGCTTCGCGTTGTGTATCCCCATCAATTGCTCTTCCTTGTTGATGAATGGAATGATATCCAACACCATACGGCAAATCTAACCAAGCTGCATGTATAGAATTATCTTGAATGGTATCAATGAAATTTCGGGCGTCGTCATTTACAATAAAATCACCACTATGGTTGTCAGTATTGTTTTGCAGGGATAAGCATTTTGATTTAACATCACGAAATCTTACGAAAGGTCTATTTCCATCGTATTGTATTGTATTTTCTTTTAACCATTCATTCAGTTCATCAACTTTTTCAGTTTCACCATGTACGTTTAGAAAGTCAATCGTTTTTACCACATCTTCAACAACCATTTTCAATGCGCCTTCACCAGTATGATTACCTAAAGACATTTCAACAATTTGGGGAAAAGTTATTATATCATCCGTAATATATTGATGATTTGGAATTCCTTCTATTGTTTCAATAAGATTTTTACTTTTATCAATTCTGCTTGAATCACCACCATTAGCAATATATTTTGCAAATGGTATCCAACAATCTTCACGTGTATCACGAATTTTGTATAATTGTTTTGATTTTACAGCAAGTTCGTCTTTTTCTTTTTTGGAAAATTCACCATTTACGATTACATGATCGTAAATTTTTCTCCTTATCATAAATTTTGTTAAATTTGACCTATCAAGACCAGTTGATCGGCATAAATCTCCGAGAGGAGAAACATTTCCGCGACCATTATAAACATTACCGTCATCAATCAACAACCCAAGCTTACCAATCATCAAAGGCGTTAAATCGTGTTGAAGATTTTCCCTGATAAACTCGTATAATGCTTGTTTGTCGCTATACTCGTGGACAACACAAGGAACACTTTCCATCCCTTCCTGTTTACATGCAACAAGACGAGCATAACCATTCACGCACTCATATTCATTTTCGTTGATTCTACGAACTTTAATGTGTTTAGCTGCAGGCAAACCGCCCAAATCTTGAATATCACTGCGTATTGCTGTAATGATATTTTCTTGATAAAATTCCGACCTATCCCAGGGTCCAGGGGAAATGGAATCAACGGAAATCATAATTATTGAGGACATGGTTAAATCCATTTTTTTAATTTTTATTTTGTTGACAATTTCTGGAGATTTTATACTATGAAATTTGGCAGTTTGTCAAGCGTTATTTGAAAAGCCTGGTACGGTACCACGGTTTTTATTGGAAAACCATTCAAATTCCATTCATTTTTACATAAATTGATGTTACATATTTTTATAATATACTTTGAATCATAATAAATAAAATATAAATTTGAATGGTATTTTCATATGTCTGTCATTATAACAACTTGAAATAACTACTTAACAATAAATTTAGATCTCAAAACGTGCGAAAAATCAATAACTTCTTCAAAATTTATTTTTACCATTATATTTTCATACAATGATCGCGGTGAAAACTCATTTCCGTACACTTCGGCCGTCAAATCATTTAATGCGTGACCAATCACACGCTTATACATGTGTTCATCCAAATTTAATTCAACTTTGTTTTGTTTACAAAAATTTGCATACGTTTTTCTAAAAGAATGAAAGTTAACTTCATCTGTTAATCTAATTTTATCCTTGAAAAATCCAAACCATTTACTCGCCGCATGGTTGTATTTACCAGTAGCTTTTAATGGTTTAAGTTCAGGAAACAATCTTTGTTCTTGTTTTATTGTCAATTTTTCAACATAATTCAATATTTTCAGTTCGTTCAACAAGAAAGGATGGATGGGAACAAGCCTTTTTGACGCGATGTTTTTTATTTGCTTATCCGGCTTGTTGTCATTAACATCAAATACCCATACGCCATCAACTTCACGAATATCATCAAGGTATAATTGACAAATTTCATTCAATCTTGCACCGGTATACAACGCAATCAATGGTATCCAATACCTATATGCAAATTTATTACTATCGCTAACATAAATCGGTGAAGTAAAAATTTTATTCAGTTCGTCAATGGTAAATGGACGAACGATTTTTGTTTGTTGAATATTTCTTATTTTACTTCCAAATCCCTTTATTGGGTTATCATCTGTATATCCTAATGTTTCGGCGTACGTCCAATAACTCATTAACGCACAAAGATAGTTACGACGTGTTTTTTCTGTAATCTTATCCTCATCAGGAATATCAATTTCCATTATTTCTTTAGTTGTTTTGTCCCTGTATTTCTTATTTTTATTTTTATTTTTTGGCCACTTTAGCAATACCTCGCGAAAATTTCTGATATCACTTTTATCAACTTCTACAATATTAACATCTCCAGTTATCTCAACAAACAATTGAAAAAATTTTTCATAGTCTGTTACGGTATTCGCTCGTTTATTATCATTTTTAATTTTATCGTTTTTATATTTCTCCCAGACTTCACTTGATTTATATACTTTCTTTTGTGTTTTTGTTTTTTTTAATCCATGTGCATAGGAAGCAGGATTTTCCATTAAATTTTCGTCTAGTTTTAAAAGATATTTGTTAAATATCTTCTCTTCTTCCTCTGAAGTTGATTCTCCGCTATACCGTTTTACTAAATTTTCAAAATATTTTTTGTACTGAATGATGAACCCACGTTTTAGGATACTATATTTTTGATGTTCATGGTCTGGTTCAATTTCACATTTTTTTAAATACCCATCAAGCATAGACTCAAAACTATCATCAGACTGAAGTTTTAATAATGCATTTTTAAAATATGCCGCTTGTTCTGTTTTTGCTTTAATCAAACTATCGTACTCTTCTTTTTCAAGTATCTCGCTATCACTAATATCTGCCAATTCCCTAACGGTACGAATTTCATCAAAATACTTTTCAATCAGCATTGAAATTTCTTCACCAGATAAATCTTTCAGGTCTTTTTTCATTAGATCCCTCAGGTCCTGAAATAACGAATCAACTTGGTATGAAATAAACGAAGCCTTGATACGGGCCGTCTTGATGCCGACCACGGCAAGACTAAACTTTAATTCCGTTTTTTTGAAAATATCTCGGAGGTCCCAAGGAATCAAGCGACGAAAATAAAACCGGCCGCCTTTGCATAGAAGGTGATGGGCGGACTTGGGTAAAAAAGAAGGCACCGTCCTAACCCCTTCTTGTACCCAAGTGCTGTACCTGGGGGGTTAGGACGGTGCCATGAAGTTGAAAAATGTAACTGTACGAAATAGTTACATAAAAAATGGTACCGGGAGGGGGACTCGAACCCCCAAGGCCTTGCGACCGGTGGATTTTGAGTCCACTGCGTCTACCAATTCCGCCATCCCGGCCTGAAGCGGAANNTGATATTCGATTTTGGCTACGGTTGTCAATCAAAAAGTGCAAGCCAACGTGCCATGCCACGCCGATCGGCGAAATCCTATGCCAGAGACCGTATGATCGCGCAATCCGGCCGCCGGAAGCAAAAGCGGTTACGGCTGGCGAGGTTGTTGGGGCAGGGGCAGGCGTACGTAAAAAACACTGCCCTGGCCCGGCTGGGACTCGGCCCAAATCCGGCCCTCATAGTGGCGCACGATCTGGCGGCAGATGGCCAGGCCCAGGCCGGTGCCCTTGCTTGTGTCGTCCACGGTGTCGCCGTGACGCACTTGATGAAACTTGTCAAAGATGGATTCGAGCTGCCCGGCCGGAATGCCGATGCCGGTATCGCGCACGGCCACGAGCAGGGCATTGTCCTCCCGGCGGACGCTCAAGTGCACGCTCCCGGTCGGCGTGAACTTGACCGCGTTTTGCAGCAGGTTCGAC
>JGI2065J20421_1001933_pt1 | contig 12670 bp, 10 predicted proteins | sample Biomet5_FD_20421 | JGI IMG/M metagenome (IMG submission 20421)
TAACCTGTTTTTTTCGTCTCATTTTTATCGTATTCGGGCGTCTGTCTGTACCATGCAGACGCTCGCTTTTTGTAATGCCAGCTAAAGAAACAGGGTTAACGAATGGAAGGGACTTCCCCTAGATATGCGCCTGATTAACTTTCGTGCAATCATAGGATAAACATTGACCCAGAGGGATTCGTTATGACCATCACCACTGTCGGTATCGATCTTGCTAAAAATGTGTTTGCTGTTCACTGCATTGACCAAAATGGTAAAGCTGTTCTGGTTAAACCCAAGGTGTCGCGTGCAGCACTTTCTGAACTCATCGCAGGTTTACCTCCCTGTGTCATTGGAATGGAAGCCTGCTCGGGTGCCCACTATTGGGCAAGATTATTCAGGCAGTATGGCCATGATGTCCGGTTGATGGCTCCGAAATTTGTCTCACCCTATCGCATGGCGGGTAAGACCGGGAAAAATGATGCAGCTGATGCAATAGCTATTTGTGAGGCAGTGCAGCGGCCGCATATGCGCTTTGTACCAGTCAAAGACGAAAGCCAGCAGGCAATGCAATGCTTACATCGGACAAGACAGGGATTTATCCAGGAAAGAACAGCAACGTATAACCGTCTTCGGGGCCTGATATCTGAATTCGGGGTTATTGCCCCACAAAGCACTGATGCTCTGCGTCATGTTGTTTCTGACCAGAAGGAAACTCTGCCAGTACAGGTTAGGCTGTGCATTGATGATCTATTGACACATGTCACTAATATTGAAGAGAAAATCGCCGAATATGACAGGGTATTATCTCGTGTGGCCAAAACAGATCATCGCAGCCAGCAGTTAATGGAACTGAAAGGTGTTGGGCCCACCACAGCGAGTGCGCTGGTCGCCAGTATTGGCAATGCCCATGATTTTAAGAACGGGCGCCAACTGGCAGCCTGGTTGGGGCTAACGCCATCACAATACAGTAGTGGCGGAAAATCAAAGCTTGGCAGGATAACAAAAGCGGGTGATGCCTATCTGCGAACCCTACTGGTCCAGGGAGCCCGTTCTGTAATGGTAGGGGCAGAGAATAGAACGGACCCGTTTAGCCGTTGGGTCTGCTCGTTGATTGGTAGGCGGGGATACTGGCGTGCTGTCGTTGCAATCGCCGCCAAGAATGCGAGGTTGTGCTGGGCATCATTACATTACGGCGATGACTTCAGACTGTATTCAACAACATGAAAAATTTAACTGAGTAGTAACTGAACTGTAAATTGTTGATGGTAAAGGGTTAGACCCCCGTGAGAAGTATCTGCATATCCTACTGGATATCACTATCCGATTAACGAAGGAGGATCTCACGAGCGTCTTTCATCAGGGTCCGAATCACTAGCGATTCAGCATGACCGTTTATAGTAGCGCAGTCTTATCCCTTGCCTTTCATTGATGAACAGACAGAAATTAAAAACCGGCGTTGACTGTTCGGGGAAGCCCTTATAGTAGGGTAGCAGAGCCTCGCCAAACTGGGTGAGCGCCAGCTGGCGGGTGGTGCGCTCAAAAACCTTGAGGCCTACGCGCGTCTCAAAGTCAGAGAGATATTTACTCACGTTGGCCTGTGCCATTCCCAACAGGGCGGCGGCATCACCGATGCTGCGGGTTGCGGCAATGACAGAAATAATTTTTAACTCACGTGGCTTCAGTTGTAGTTTATTCATCATGCGCGCCGCATCTATATGATTTTATATATAGTATTATATAAACTGTATCGTTGCATGGGTAAATTTGTAACCATTATTATTATTCGCCTCGCTTGTCTGGCGTTTAAATGGATTGCATGGAATGAATATCAAAAAGAATTTACTCATCGCTGCCACGCTATTTGCCGCATCATCCGCAATGGCCAGTGATTTTTCACTTGGGGTAGGTGCTGTATTTAATGAGTCGCCTTACAAAGGGTATAACGAAAATACTACCGCAGTACCGTTAATTAGCTATGAAGGCGATCGTTTTTACGTACGCCAGACTACAGGGGGATGGATCCTGTGGAAAGATGCTAAAAATGAGTTAAGCCTCACCGCGTCGTGGATGCCTCTGAGCTTTGACCCTGATGACAATGACGACGATCAGATGAAACACCTTGATGAGCGTAAAGCGTCTGCATTCCTGGGTGGGGCATACTATCGCCACGAAAGCTGGGGCTCCCTGAAGTTTGCCGTCTCCGGCGACGCGATGGATGAAAGCGGTGGCATGGTGGGTGAATTGTCATACTTCCACCCTATCCGGATGGAGCGTCTGACCCTGACGCCATCTGCAGGCGTTTTCTACAGTGACGAAAGCTATAACGATTACTACTACGGTGTGTCCAGTAGCGAATCTCGCCGCTCTGGTCTGAAGGAATACACCGCAGGTGACAGCTGGACGCCATACGTTGGCCTGGCGGCGAAATATCAGCTGACCCAGAAGCTGTTCCTGAACGCCAGCGCGGTGTACACCGTGTTGCCTGATGACGTGAAAAACAGCCCGATGATCGACCGTGACGACAGCTTTGCGCTGATGACCGGCATGACCTGGCGTTTCTGATGGTTTAAAACTGTCCCCACGGATGGGGACAGCCTTTTTACTTTACCGGACGGTGGTCTTGTTTTTGTCTGGCCTGCGAGCCTTACTCCCTCTCCCGTGGGAGAGGGTTGGTGTGAGGGTATCAGGCCGCAGATAATCACACCTCATCCACCCAAATCCGCATCTCCCCTTCGCCACGGTTCGCCCAGCTAAACCACGGGATAAAGGTCAGCGTCTGGGGCTGACGCTGCACCGGTGAGCGATCGTACTGCCAGAGAGCACCAGACCCTGTGTCCGTTGTGCGATGAGCCACCCCTTCCGCCTGAATCAGCATCTTGTGTGCGAAAATACCTTTTCCTTCAAAGACCCGGAATTCGCTGTCTGCAGGCAGAGAGAGATTGTGCAGGTTTGCGCCGTTGTCGGCCTCTTCCAGGCAGTAGACCAGCGGGCCGCGCTGTAGCGCGACGTTACCCGCCTGCTGGCGTACCTGCGGGTTGCCATACACCCGGCGAACCGGCATGGGGAGCGTCAGTGTTAATACATCACCTTCCTGCCAGCTGCGCATGAGATAGAGATAGCCGCGTGATACTTCGCCAGTAACCTTTTCACCATTCAGCGTCACGTCAGGCTTCGCGCACCAGTCTGGGAGCCGCAGAGCAAGAGTATGAGTGACAGGAACAGGAGACGTGATCTCGATTTTTACCTGTTCATGCCACGGATAATTACCGCTGATACGCAGCTGTAACGCCTGCTCACCTACCGGTATTGCAACGTCGTTTCCCACGTACAGGTTGATAAACAATGCATCCGGGCGAACGGTATAGATGTAATGGCCCAGTGAGGTCAGCACGCGAGCGATATTTGGCGGGCAACAGGCACAGCCGAACCAGCGCTGGCGTACCGGTTTTACGTGATCATAAATGTGGTTAAATGCCAGCGTCTTAGGATGGACTTCCAGTGGGTTCACATAAAAGAAATGTTTACCATCCAGCGCCATACCACCCAACACCGTGTTGTATAACGCACGTTCCATCACATCGGCATACTGGCTGTCCGCCTCCATCTCCAGCATCCGGCGGGCAAACATCATCAGGCCAATCGAGGCACAGCTTTCAGCATAAACCGTATCATTGGGCAGATCGTAATCACTGCTGAAGGCTTCACCACTGCTTTGCGAGCCGATCCCCCCCGTAATGTACAGCTGGCGTTGCGCCATATTTTCCCACAGCCGTAAACAGTCCTGACGTTTGCCCTCGTCATTGCTCAGGCGAGCCAGATGGGCCATGCCCGTCATCAGGTAGACAAAGCGGACGGCATGACCGATGGCTGTTTGTTGTTCAGCAAGCGGTTGCAGTGCCTGGCTATAGGCTTTGTCTTTGACCATCCACGCCGGGCCATAGTTGTGCCAGTGTGATGTCCTGCCACGTTTCTGGTATTCGATGTCGTAGAAGTGGGGTTGTGCGCCACGCTCCTCAATGAAGTATTTCACCAGGTTCAGGTAACGCGGCTCCTGAGTGACGTCGTAAAGCCGCATCAGCGCCAGCTCAATTTCCGGGTGACCCGGGTAACCGTGTAGCTGGTTCTCTCCGGGGCCAAACACGCTGTCGATATGATCTGCCAGCCTGCATACGACCTCAAGCAGATGGCGCTTTCCGGTTCCCTGGAAATACGCCACGCCGGCTTCAATCATATGCCCGGCGCAGTACAGCTCGTGGCACTCGGCCAGGTTCGTCCAGCGCTCGCCGGGAGCCTTCACTGTGAAGTAGGTGTTGAGATAACCATCCTCACACTGCGCCGCTGCCACCAGCGCAATCACCTCATCGGCGGTCTTTTCCAGTTCCGCATCGGGCTTCTGGCACAGAGACCATGCCACTGCTTCCAGCCATTTCGCCACGTCACTGTCCTGAAACACCATGCCGTAGAATTCACCCTGTTCCAGACCTGCCGCAATGCGGAAGTTGGTGATGGCATGGCTGGGTTCGGCTTCCGTCACGCGATCGTTAAGCGCATCCCACTGGTAGGGGATCACCACATCACGCACCAGCCGTTGATACTGGCCGAGAAACGGGTCGTTGATTTTCAGTTGGTGCAGGTCGGCTTCCATTATGGACATATCATTCTCCTCAGGACAGTACGTGACGCTGGCGCAGGTCGGTGGCAATGCGCGACATCATGGGATTGTTGAGTCTGCACCAGCGAATAGCGACGGCCAGTAGCAGATGGAAAAGGGCGGGGAGCAGCGTTTCCATTGCGGTGATGCCCTGCAACGATGCAGGCGTCTGGTTGCCCACGCCCGGCTGATAGGCCACGGCGATAAACACCAGACTGATGATCCCGGCGCTGGAGGCCCACGCGAGCTTGATGAAAAACAGGTTGAAGGCGAAATTCATGCCCGATGAACGCACACCGGTTTTCCACTCACCGTAGTCGTCGGCGAAGGCCATCAGCGAAAAGTGCAGTGGTAGCGTAAAGCCCAGGATCACGCCATTGCTCAGAATGATAACCAGCCAGAGCGTCTGGTAAGCCGGACCATTAGGCAGGAACCACATACCTGCGGCGAGCCCGGCCAGTAACAGGTTGGTGTAGTAGTAGAGTTTGACGGTATCGAAACGTCGGGACAGGGGATTCACAATGACCGCCCCGAGGATGGCCGCAAAGGTCACCATCGTGAAAAACAGCGAGGTATATGCGGTACTCCCCTGGAGCACATAGGTGATGAAGTACATATATCCGCCGCCACGGATGTTGAAGACGTTAATCAGCAGGAATGACATCACCAGCATCAGCAGCAACTGGTCGTTTTTACGCAGCCCGGCAAGATGCTCGCGTAAGGTGAATTTGCCCATCAGCGCCAGTGGAACACGCTCGCGCACCCAGAAGAAACAGCACAGAAACATCACCACGGCGATAGCGCAAAGTACGCCAACGCCAAGCTGATAGCCCCGTGCGGCATTGCCCTGGCCCAATTCCGCGACCAGCCACGGCAGGCCAACGGAGACTAAAAAACCGGCAACGCCGCACAGCACAAAGCGCCAGGACTGGCAGGAAATAACCTCGTTATGGCGAGTGGTCATGGTGTTAATCAGCGCGCAATAAGGTACGTTGATGGCGGTGTAACCCACTGACAGCATTAAATACGTCCCGAATGCCCAGGCGATTTTCACCCCCATGCTGGCATCAGGAACGGTGAAGGTCAGTACGCCGATGATCCCGATGGGGAACGCCACCCACAGCTGCCAGGGACGAAAACGCCCCCAGCGGCTCTGCGTGCGGTCAGCAATAATGCCCATCACCGGGTCGGAGATGGCGTCAAATACGCGCAGGGCAATAAACAGCGTGCCCACGAGAGCGGGCGTCAGGCCAAAGATATCGGTATAGAAAAAGGTAAGGAAGTTCATGATCAGGCAAGTGATCACGGTGCCGCCTGCATCGCCCAGGCCATAGCCTATTTTTTCGCGAACGGACAAACGATCATCTCTCGCCCGTTGTGCAACGTCAGATTCGGTAATCGGGGTGGAAGTCATGAGGTAACTCCTCGGTAAGCGATTTATTATCGTATTTGTGCAAGGTACCCATTTATTCTGCACCGAACGGTAAGGCCAACAAGGGAAGGGATAAGTATAAAAAGGTGACGATTCCGACCTGATGATAAAAATGTGAATTTGATCGGGAAGACATTCATCTATTTATTAATAATCAAAGGGTAAGTTCAATAATTGCGGCAATAAAAGCGAAATAGTGAATACCGATGCTTGAATTATCCATAGCGCTTCCGATTAAAGTACAAAATGGCGGGTTATTTATTTCCCGGGGAGTGGGCCGTCATCCGGCGCGTAAATTAACATCGTGGGAAATTATCTTTGTCGAAAAGGGGACATTATCGATCCAGGAGGAAAACACACTTTTTGAGGTGAAGGCGGGGGAAAGTTTACTGCTCTGGCCGGATCGCCGGCACGTGGGAACCGAAGATTTTCCGGCTGACCTTCGGTTTTACTGGCTGCATTTTGAGGTTGAGCGTATGCCGCCACTTTTGCCAAATGCTTCTCCTCTGACAATAGAACAACACTGCTGTGTGAGAGATGCACAATATGTGATTGCCCTTTTTCGGCAATTCCTGAGTGAGCAGGAGAAATTGCAGCGAAGCGTAGCGCTGGAAATGATTTTATTGCTGATTTTACAGCAAGTGTCGATCTCTTCGGGATATGAAGACAATGCCGATGAAGCCGGTGCAGCATTAGCATGGAAGGCAAAACAACGTATTCGCACGCAGTTTCATTTACCGTTATCCACCTCGCAGCTGGCAAAAGAGCTGCACTGTAATGCAGATTACCTGGGGCGCGTATTTCGCCGGACATTTCATTTAACCCTGACGGAGGCGATTCATCGCCAGCGCGTCAGGGCGGCAGAAAAGTTGCTGCTGAATGATGCGGCATCATTAACCGAAGTGGCAACCCGCTGCGGCTTTAATGATGTCGGGTATTTCCGGCAGATATTTTCGAAGTACACGGGGTTAACCCCCGCCGTCTGGAAACGGCGGTACTGCAAGGAACGCATCAATTCCGGGTGATCACTGCCCGTAATACGCATTCACCCCGTGTTTACGCAGATAATGCTTGTCCAGCAATGCCTGCTGCATAACCGGTAATTGTGGTGCAAGCTGGCGCGAGAACAGGCCCATATATGCGCATTCTTCCAGCACCACAGCGTTGTGTACGGCATCGGCGGCATCTTTACCCCAGGTAAACGGGCCGTGGGAATGCACCAGCACCGCCGGGATCTGCATCGGGCTTAAATCGCGTTCCTCGAAGGTTTTAATGATCACTTCCCCCGTCTGGTATTCGTACTCCCCTGCAATTTCAGCCGTGGTCATCAGCCGTGTACAGGGGATTGCCCCGTAGAAGTAGTCGGCGTGGGTGGTGCCCCAGGCCGGTAAATCTTGCCCCGCCTGCGACCAGATAGTCGCGTGGCGGGAGTGAGTATGAACAATACCGCCAATCTCCGGGTAACGCCGGTACAGCGCAAGGTGGGTTGGCGTGTCGGAGGAGGGTTTTTTGCTGCCCTCGACCACGTTACCTGTGGCGATATTTACCACCACCATATCTTCCGCGGTCATTACGTCATACTCCACGCCGGAAGGTTTGATCACCATCAGGCCGCTTTCGCGATCAACCGCGCTGACGTTGCCCCAGGTAAACGTCACCAGCTGGTGGGCGGGCAGCGCCAGGTTTGCCGCCAGCACGTCGGCTTTGAGTTGTTCTAACATGTCATGCCTCCTTCCTGCATACGGGCTTCAATCCAGCGGCGTGCCTGGATGATTTCCAGCACCGGCTCTTTCGCTTTTTCGGTCCACATTTCAATCAGAAATGCGCCGCGATAGTTCAGCTGATTGAGCGTGTTAAACACGCCCACAAAATCGACGCAGCCCTCACCAAACGGCACGTCGCGGAATTGTCCGGGGCTTTGTGCCGTCACGGGTTGGGTATCTTTCAGGTGGATCGCGGCGATACGGTCAATACCCAGCGTCAGCTCGGCGGTGACATCGTTGCCCCACGCGCTCAGGTTGCCGACGTCCGGGTAAACGCTGAACCACGGTGATGCGAGCATCTCATCCCATTTTTTCCACTTGCTGATGGAATTCATAAACGCGGTGTCCATGATCTCCACCGCCAGCATCACCTGCGCGGCGGCAGCTTGCTCGACGGCCCACGCCAGCCCTTCGGCGAAGCGTTGCTGAGTGCCCTCATCGTGTTCTTCGTAGTAGACGTCATAACCCGCAAGCTGGATGGTGCGGATCCCTAAATCGCGCGCCAGTTTGATGGCTTTGGTCATGATCTCGCGGGCGCGTTCGCGCACGGTTTCATCCCGGCTGCCAAACGGAAAACGGCGGTGAGCGGACAAACACATCGAGGGGATCGACACGCCGGTTTCCAGCATCGCTTCAACCAGCGAGGCGCGCTGCGTGGTGCTCCATTCGAGGCGCGATAACCGTTCGTCAGTCTCATCGACCGACATTTCGACAAAATCAAACCCGCAGCTTTTTGCCAGAACCAGACGCTCCGGCCAGGTGAGTGTTTTCGGCAACGCTTTTTCGTAGATACCTAACGGATGCTGACGCATGGCTACTCTCCCCAGATGTCGCGGATTTGTGAATGGAAGGCATGTGCCACCTGCTGCGGATGGATCGCCCCTGCCAGCGCACGCCCGGCAATGAACGCTTTGACGTTAATCTGTTTAAACAGCGGCAGGTCAGCGGGGGTAATGCCGCCGGTGATCGAGAGCTGTAAACCAATATCAGAGAGCGCTTTCATTCTGGTGAGATCCGCTTCGCCCCACTGCTGACCGCTGGCCTGCGCGTCACGCCCACGGTGGTAGATTGCCTGCTTCACGCCGACGCGGTGCCAGGCGCGGGCGTCGTCCAGCGTCCAGTTGCCAAACAGCTCCATCTGAATTTCACCGCCGCAGCGCAGTGCCACCTCATGACCTTTTTCGACGGTTGCCAGCGGCGCGGCGCAGATGATGGTCATCCAGTTCGCCCCCGCGCCAAACGCCTGCTCAGCCAGTGTTTCTCCGGCATCGGCCACTTTCCAGTCCGCCACGATAATCTTTTCCGGGCACTGCTCGCGCAGTGCCTTCACGGCGTTCAGCCCTTCAGTCAGACACAAAATGGTGCCTGCTTCGACGATATCGACGTGGTCTGAAAGCAAAGCGACATCGCGCTGAGCAGCCTGAAGTGAGGTATGGTCGAGCGCCAGCTGCAGTAATGGTCGGCTCATAGGTCGTACTCCTTAACGCGGGCGTGATAGCCCTGTAGTGCTGAAATCAGTAACTGGTAACGGTGGTATTTGTGCTGATAGGCCGCATGGGCGTGCATATCGGGTTCAATGATCCGAATGTCATGTCTGAGGGCGTGCTGCGCTGTGTGGAAATCGGGATACATGCCGGTGCCGACCAGTGCAGCCAGTGCTGCACCGGAACACCCCGTCTCTTCTACCTGAGGCAGTTCAATCGCCAGACCACTGACGTCGGCGAGCATTTGCATCCATACATCCGAATGGGTTGGGCCGCCCGTAACGCGCAGCGTCTGCACGTGGGTAAAGCGTTCGAGCATGCGGTTGAGATGGGTCATATGGCTGAATACCACGCCCTCGTAAACCGCCTGCAGCAGATGCGCGCGGGTGTGCAGCGCCTGCATGCCGTAAAAACCGCTGGTCATCTCCAGGCCAGCGTTGCTGCCATAAAGAAAGGGCAGGAAGAACACATCGCTTTCAGCCTTCGGCAGGCTGGAAACAGCCTGGTTGATTTCACTGAACGACATATCGCCCCACTGTGCGGTCAGCCACTCCAGGTTGCCGGAAGAGGTGGGGCTGGCTTCGTGAACAATGTATTGCAGCGGATGCACATAGCGGCCATAGACATAAGGGAACGGTTCGTTGTCGCGGATGCCGTTGGCAATTCCGCTGGTGACGGCCCAGGTACCCATCACGGCGTTTAGCGTATGTTCGTCGTGCAGTCCGGCGCAGATCGCGGTAGAAACCACATCAAACAGACCACCCACGACGGGCGTTCCCGCCGTAAGACCGGTCAGAGCGGCTGCCTGAGCGGTGATTCCTCCGCAAATGTCTGCTGAACCGACAACCGGTGGCAGTGCGCCGTCGATTTCACTAATACCAAGCCAGCGCGTGAGTTGTGGGTCATAGTGACCGGTGTTCATGTTGTAGAGGTTGGACTCTGAAATGTTGCTCTCTTCGCAACCTTTCACGCCCGTGAGGCACCAGCGCAGATAGTCGTGCGCCATCATCACGCAGCCAATCTGTTGGTAGCGCTGCGGCTCGTTCTCTTTGACCCAGCGCAGGAGCGAGGCCGGGTGCCCTGTCCATAATGTCTGACGCGTATGCGGATAGAGTTTTTCGGGAATGCCGTCCTGCTGCCAGCGCTGAACAATCTCCAGTGCCCGGCGGTCAGAGGAGAGCATGGCATTCCCCAGCGGTTGGTCATTTTTATCGAGAAGAAACAGCCCCTTACCCTGAGCGGAGATACCCAAGCCCTTGATTTGTTCGCCAGAAACATGGGCATTGTTGAGCAGTGTGGCGACGGTAGTATGGCAATACTGCCATAGCTGGTGCATATCCCGTTCGGCGTAGCCAGGGCGCGGGCTGAGCGTGGCAACCGAACGGCGTTCAATACAGATTTCTTTGCCCTGGCTGTTGTATAAACCGGCTTTCAGATAAGTACCGCCACAATCGATACCCAGCCAGAAGGGCTCTTTTTCACTCATCTTTTGATTCTCTTGTCTTGCACCCTCTCCGCGTGGGAGAGGGCTGGGTGAGGGCATCAGGCCGCATGTTTATGCGGGTTCACCGTGGGGGTCGTTTCTGAGCCGGTATCGCATTTCGCTGGTAACAGCAGGGCCAGCAGTGAGGCCAGTGCCAGGGACACCGCCAGGCAATAAACCCCCGCATCTTTGCTGTACAGGGTGATCAACACGCCCACCGCATAAGGGCCACAAAACCCGCCGAGGTTGCCCAGCGCGTTGATGACGCCGCGCGCACCGCCTGCCATTTCCGCACTGAACAAACGCGCCGGAATGGTCCAGAACACACCCGCTGCCGACTGCAGGAAGAACCCGCAACCCACCAGCGCGGCATAAGCCAGCCAGGTGTTTTCTTTCAGCGCCACGGAGAGGAACATGCAGAGCGCAAAGCCAATCAGCGGCAGAGAGACAAACAGCTTGCGCTTGCCGGTACGGTCAGAGAGCGAGGAGAACAGGAACATGCCCGCAATGGCACCGATGTAAGGCAGAATGGCGAGCATCCCCACCTGGCCGATGCTGGTGTGCGTAAGCTCTTTCAGGATGGTCGGCAGCCAGAGGGTGTAGCCGTAAATCCCGGTCTGGTAGAAGAAGTTCAGGGCGATCAGCTGCCACATGGTTTTGTCGGACAGTACCGCACCCAATGAGGCATTTTTTACCTCTTTACCGGCAATCGCTTTCTGCTCTGCCGCCAGCGTTTGCATCAGGTAGTTCTTCTCGGCCTCTGAGATCCAGCGTGCTTCCTGCGGACGGTCATAGACGGTGAAGGCCCACAGCACCAGCACAACAACAGACATCAACCCTTCAATGATGAACAACCAGCGCCAGTCGAGCACGGTGATGATCCAGCCTGATAGCGGGGCGGTGATGATCCCGGCGATAGGTACGAACATGATCACAATCGCATTGGCACGACCGCGTTCGGCGTCAGGGAACCAGTTACTGATCATGGTGAGTACGACGGGCAGCATCCCACCTTCCGCCACACCGAGTAAGAAACGCAGCACCAGCAACTGATACTGGCTGGTGACGATACCGGTTAGCACCGAGATCACCGCCCAGGCGACCAGCGACCAGCCGATAAATTTCTTACCGCTGCCATGAACGGCAATCTTCCCGCCGGGAACCTGCAGGAACAGATAACCGATAAAGAAGATCCCACCCGCCAGACCCGCCATCGTGGCGGAAATACCTAAGGAAGGTGCGAACAAGTCCCTGATATGAGATCATGTTTGTCATCTGGAGCCATGGAACAGGGTTCATCATGAGTCATCAACTTACCTTCGCCGACAGTGAATTCAGCAGTAAGCGCCGTCAGACCAGAAAAGAGATTTTCTTGTCCCGCATGGAGCAGATTCTGCCATGGCAAAACATGGTGGAAGTCATCGAGCCGTTTTACCCCAAGGCTGGTAATGGCCGGCGACCTTATCCGCTGGAAACCATGCTACGCATTCACTGCATGCAGCATTGGTACAACCTGAGCGATGGCGCGATGGAAGATGCTCTGTACGAAATCGCCTCCATGCGTCTGTTTGCCCGGTTATCCCTGGATAGCGCCTTGCCGGATCGCACCACCATCATGAATTTCCGCCACCTGCTGGAGCAGCATCAACTGGCCCGCCAATTGTTCAAGACCATCAATCGCTGGCTGGCCGAAGCAGGCGTCATGATGACTCAAGGCACCTTGGTCGATGCCACCATCATTGAGGCACCCAGCTCGACCAAGAACAAAGAGCAGCAACGCGATCCGGAGATGCATCAGACCAAGAAAGGCAATCAGTGGCACTTTGGCATGAAGGCCCACATTGGTGTCGATGCCAAGAGTGGCCTGACCCACAG
>JGI2065J20421_1001934_pt1 | contig 12669 bp, 18 predicted proteins | sample Biomet5_FD_20421 | JGI IMG/M metagenome (IMG submission 20421)
CTGCACAATTGATCAGGAGAGGATGCCTCCGGCGGCCAAAGGGCGCAGCCCTTTGGAATCCCGTCATGGGATGCGCTTGTTGCAAGGCAACGGTAGAACATTGGCCGGCTGTCAGGCAATTGTGCAGCAGTCTCGAAGTGGGCCATGGAAGTCTGCTTCAATCTAGGCATCCGTCCAGGGGAGTCCGAACTCTTGTCCTTGCGATGGGATGATGTCGACTTCGCTGCCGGCATCGTCAGGATTTATGCCAGTAAGACCGAGACCTATCGGACCGTCCCGATCAACCCTGGCTTCCTGAAGAGGATGAACGCCGAGAAGAAGGAATCGGTGTCCGGCTTCGTCATCGAGTACATGGGCCGGGGCCTGACGACGATCCGAAAGGCCTTCAAGAATGCCTGTCAGCGGGCCGGGATCACCTGCCCGACCAGGATGTACGACCTGCGGCACCTGTTTGCGACCACCTTGCGCAACAAGGGTGCCGACTTGGCCGCCGTGTCGAAGATGATGGGGCATTCGACCGTCAAGCTGACGGCAGATACCGACTACCACTACATGTCTGGTGAGAAGGAAAGAGCTGTCCGGCTGCTGCCGGGTTTAGCGACTGCGGAAGAGGTGAAGGCGGGATTCCTGAGCAGGGGTTTTCCACCTTCTTTGTTTATCAAGACAATAGATCAACAATAATAGGAGCAAATATGGCTAATCATATATGCAAAATCTGTAATAAAAAGCCAACGCGGAGGTTCACCTTTTTGAGTTTATATTGTGGACAAGCATCCTGGCTTCGCTCTATGCAGGAGGTATGAGCGCTAACCTCAAAATAAAATCCCCTGTGCTCCGGACTTGCTTGCCAATACCTTTCTAAAATACTCCGGTCTCGGCGTTTTTCCCCGATTCCTCGCGAAGACTCCATGGACCGGGCTCTCGCCTTCAACAATTTATGCAGCAGCACCCCCACCGATCTTCATTCAAGGGATAGTCGAGTTGCTTTCGCGCCATCTGGCAGCGTCCGCAGCAGGAGTCATCTTAAAAAAGCGTTTGTATTCCCGACTGAACTGCGACGGGCTTTCATAACCTACACGAGAGGCCGCCATGGCTACACCAATACCGTCGGCTACCATCAACATGCGGGCCTTATGCAACCGAATTGATTTAATATACTGCATCGGTGATGTGGCAGTTACAGCTTTAAAATGGCGATGCAAGGTTGCCGGGCTCATGCCAGCCTGACTGGCCAGATCGTCGATTTCCAAAGGCGTGGTGTAATTCGCGTGAATACGGCGGAGAAGATCGGCGATGCGGGCGAAATCGCCATGCGGGGCTGCCAAAGCTCGCAACAAACCGCCCTGCGCGTCAAGGAGGACGCGATATAACAACTCCTTGGCCAAGGCCGGAGCAAGAACGCGGCTGTCCATGGGTGAGGCCAGTGCACGCACGAAGCGGGTTGCAGCTTCACGAACATCCGAGGTCAGGGGTGCCGGCGCGATGCCACCTGTAGGCAAGGGGAACACGCTAGGTTCGTTTTCGCCCATGGCCAACAGCAGACCGGCAACCATAGCGGCGTCAACATCAAAGCGCATGGAAATCATCGGCTCCCGCGGACTGGCGATAACCTCGCATTCGGCGGGAAGAGGTACGGCCAAGACCAAATAGTTGTTGGCATCGTATTCGTAGACTTCAGGACCGAGATATCCGCGCTTGCGCCCCTGTCCCAAAATGACCACGCCGGGCTGGTAGATGGCCGGGGCGCGGGGTTGCGACCGGCTATGACGCGAAAAGGTAACCCCAGGCAAAGCGCTCGGGGACTCACCTTCCCGGGCTGCCAGGCTCGCCATAATATTTTTCAATTCTTCTGGCATATTGTGTTATTATCCGGTCAGCACATAGAGTGGCGCATCTGCCATGCGATCTTCTAGCAGTTTGTCAACCTGAGAGGAATAGGCACGAGATTGCCGTAATCCGGTATCGTCAGCCACCCCGGGCGCAATTATCTGATTGGGCATGAAAACACGATTCGAAAACGGCTTCCTGTCGACGACAGTGGTTCTCCGTCCCGGCGGGGAGTGGGAAGCGGGCGACATCCCAGTGCCTTCCCTGGAACCAAATCAGGTGCTGGCGAAAGTCCGAGCCAGGGCCATGAACTTCACGGATATCGGGCATCCCCGGAGCGATCATCATGGCGAAGCTTGATTATGTTGTTACAGGGGCTACCAGCCGGACGGGAAGTATTGTGTCGAAGGCCTTGCTGGAGACGGGAGCCCGGGTGCGCGTGCTTGGCCGAAGCGCCGAACGCCTGGAGCCGCTTGCGCAGTTAGGAGCTGAAGTCTGTATCGTCGAACCCTTGGACGCCGAGGCGCTCAACGCAGCCTTCGTCGGGGCCGATGCTGCCTATGTCATGTTGCAACCCAATTACATCCCTGATCATCCGGATTTTCGAGGATACCAGAATACACTCGTGGACAACCTCGGTATGGCCCTGGAGCGATCCGGCGTATCCCATGCGGTGGGTCTCAGCAGCTGGGGCGCGGAGATGCCCGCAGGAAACGGTCCCGTGGCTGGGTTGCACCGACTGGAAGAGCGCCTTGGGCGAATTGCGGGACTCAATTTCCTGGCCCTGCGCGCTGGTTATTTCATGGAAAACCTCTTTTCCTTCCATCTCGAAGGAGGCGCGCTGGCAGGCCCGTTTCAGCCCGAAATAAAGCTTCCGTTCGTGGCCACGCGCGACGTGGGCGAGGCAGCGGCCAATGCCTTGCAGTCCTTGGATTTTACAGGGAAAGCGTGTCGGGAAATTAAAGGACCGCACGCAAGCAGTATGCTTGAAACAGCGGCCATCCTTGGAAAAGCGCTTGGGCGCCCCCTGGTGCCCTACACGATGGAGTCTCTGGAAACGTTTCGGCAGCAGTTGGTACACGCGGGATGTTCCGAAAGTATTACCGCGCTGATGCTCGAGGTGGTCGAGGGCATCAATTCCGGGCGGCTGCACGCGCTGTGGCCCCATTCGCCCGAAGACGCCAAGCGGATGGACCTGGAAACATTCATCCGGGAACAGTGGGTCGCGCGGATCAAGCCCGAGATGCACTAACGCTTGCTTGATGAACCATGGGGGGTGACATTCTCACCTCTCTGGTAGTGACAGAAAGCCTGGGCCTCCGTCCTGCCCATTAACCTGATAAAACGGTCCTTCCGGGTTTTCCGTGGGTAGGTGACCGGTTATGGTCAGCCCCGGAGGGCGACCATGAAGGACACGGACCTGTATTCTCGGATTCTGGGGTTGAGCGACCCGTGGTTTGTTGCCGACGTCGAGCTGGATACGGCCGGAGGCCGTGTGGACGTTGAGCATACTCCCGGCATCCGCTGGCGCTGTCCGACCTGTGGCCGCGAGCTGGCTTGTCGGGACCCTACCGAGCCCCGGGTGTGGTGTCATCTCGATACCTGCCAGTTCAAGACCTTCCTCCATGCCCGGGTTCACCAACGGCGCGGCCGAGGGACTCAACAGCAAGATCATGGCCATCAAGCGCAGGGCCTGCGGTTACCGGAACCGGGAGCACTTCAAGACCGCCATCTATTTCTTCTGCGGCGGCTTGGACCTCTATCCCAAGCATGCCTGAGCGCCGGTACCCACGGAAAAGTCGGAAGGACCCTTTTTTTCAGCCTGGAATTCGGACGTTGGCGAGACGTTGGTCCGCCGTTGGTCGACCTGCCAACTAGAACTGCTTTCCTACTGATTTTGCAAAGATTTTGCTTCTGATGGGTTTGATCTGGACCTTCCTGTGCAAATACGCGGTTTGTCGCGTTTTTGATGTACTGGTCATGGGCGAATGGCAGGAGTCTGCCATCCCACACATCCATTTTCGTCCCAAATCAAAATTGTTATTGTGCCACCCTGGGTATGTGCTCCAGACAGGATCAACCTGAGAAAAANCCATTGACAAATCCGCCTATGCGGATTCAAAGGAAACGGATGGACAAGCTCGCAGATGGTTTTAAAGCGCTTTCAGATCCTAATCGGTTAAGATTACTAAATTTATTGATGGCCGGTGAATTGTGCGTCTGTGACCTGATGGCAGCGTTGGAGATGCCTCAATCGACAGTATCCAGACATCTCAGCTACTTGAAAAAGGAGAAATGGGTTTCTGGCCGAAGGTGCGGGAAATGGATGTACTACAAACTTGCCAACCCTGCTGAGCCAATTCTCATTAAGGTCATGGAAATTTTAATTCATGACCTTGGGAATTATGAAATGGCCAGCAAGGACAAGACAAAACTAGGGCAGCATCTCGACACGAAACCACAAACTTGTTGCGGATAACTCCACCAGGAGAACTGCCATGGGAGATACTGTTGTCAAAAAGCTTTCTTTTTTAGATCGTTTTCTGACCTTGTGGATCTTTGGTGCTATGTTTGTTGGTGTACTTGGAGGATATCTTTATCCTGGGGCTCGTGATATCCTCAATATTTTTCAGGTTGATACGACAAATATCCCCATCGCCATAGGCCTCATCCTGATGATGTATCCCCCTTTGGCAAAAGTGAAGTACGAAAAGCTAGGCCCCGTATTTAAAAATGTAAAAGTTCTTATACTGTCTTTGGTCCAAAATTGGGTCATTGGACCTATTTTGATGTTTTGCTTAGCGATTGCTTTTCTCTCTGGCCAGCATGAGTACATGGTCGGGCTCATCCTCATAGGCTTGGCACGATGCATTGCCATGGTCATTGTCTGGAATGATTTGGCTTCAGGCGACCGTGAATATTGTGCTGGCCTAGTTGCCTTCAATTCCATTTTCCAGGTACTCTTTTTTTCCATCTATGCCTATGTTTTCATCACTGTACTGCCGGAAGCGCTTGGCCTCAAAGGTATGGTCGTGAACATCTCCATCGGCCAGATCGCCAAAAGCGTTTTTATCTATCTCGGCATCCCCTTCTTGGCTGGTATGATTACCCGTTACATCGGCCTCAAGACCAAGGGTATCACCTGGTATGAGGAAAAATTTATTCCCAAAATCAGTCCAATTACGCTCATTTTTCTCCTTTTTACAATACTTGTCATGTTTTCACTCAAGGGGGAATACATCGTCCGGCTACCTTTTGATGTCGTTAAGGTGGCCATCCCGCTGTGTATCTATTTTCTGGTGATGTTTTTGGCCTCATTTTATCTCTCTCTGCGCGCGGGGGCTACGTATGAGCAGTCTGCCACACTTTCCTTTACGGCCGCTTCCAACAACTTTGAGTTGGCTATCGCCGTCGCCGTTGCCGTGTTCGGTATCGACTCGGGGGAAGCTTTTGCAGCAGTGATTGGACCGCTCGTCGAGGTGCCGGTTCTTATCGGGCTGGTCAATGTGGCCCTCTATTTCAAAAAAAAATACTACCCGTATGCCGTCGAAACTCCCTTTGGGGTCTGTCACGTCTCCTGTAAACCCTAGTGAACTGTGATCTGGTAGAAAACAGGAGGCGGCCATGCCGCAGGTGCCAAACCTTGAAGACGTTCACAGACTGTACGGTGACAGAGTGCACCGTCTTCTCGCCCGATTGGTGGGTGATAACGATGCCGAGGACCTGAAACAAACGGTTTTTCTCAAGGTGACGGCCGCGTGGTCTACGTTCAAGGGAAATTCCAGTCCCTCTACCTGGATTTACCGTATTGCCACTAATGGAGCCTTGGATAAGTTGCGTGGGCGTGTCACTCGAGAAAAAGCCTTGCCTGCGTTGGAGCGGCCTGCGGAGGACATCGAGTCAGAGGTGGGACGCCTGGAACCTTCGGCTGGGCAGCAGGTTGCCCAGAAACAGATGCACGATTGCATCCATTCGCTTATCAAAACCTTGCCTCTGAAAGGCCAAACGGTGCTCGTTCTGGCCGATATGGAAGGTTTTTCGACCGAAGAGGTCGCATCGATTCTGGAAATAAGCCCCGGTGCAGCCAAGATACGACTGCACCGGGCGAGAACTCGGTTGCGAACGATCATGGGAGTCCAGTGCCAATTTTCTCGGGACAGTCGTAACGTGTTGGTCTGCGATCGGATTCAAATTGCCCCCGAAAGACCAAATCAGCCCCGAGAGTGTATCTCCTGAGATGCTCATCCGTCTAAAGGGTAAACTTGAAACGGAGGAGCCCATGAGTTGTCAAAATCCTTGCACAGCTGAAGTCGAACGGACCTCGAACGAGTCGTTCGAAGTCGTCCGTATCCCGAAGCGACTTTTTCCTGCTCGCTTTGCGAAGACTACGCCAAACGTCAGGCGACCAAACCTCTGGCGGTCATGTGCTGCGAGGGGGCCTGTCTACGGGGGGGGATTGCCAGGCAGGCGGCCAATATTCTCAGGTATTCCCTCCTGCCGGATCAGGCTGTCAGGCGGCGCGCATCTGCCTGGGGGGCGCGTTCACCAAGGATATGGGGCAGCGAAGCCTCGTCCGAAATGCCCTGCGTCTGGTGGCTATCGAGGGATGCGGCACGGGGTGCGCCACACGCATGATGCAGGGCGTGTTGGGGACTTTACTTCCCGAAGTTTTTATCGCCGACTCCCTATGCGATTTCGATGCCGGCCTTTTCGGTATCGAGCAAATGCCGGAGACAGAAATCAAGGACCTTGCCAGGACCGTGGCCGAGCGGGTCGCAGCCAAACTCTCCATGGCATAGCCGGCAGGTGAAACATGCTCCGGGCGGATGCTCCTCTCCCCGATGCGCTCTCGCCAAGAATGGAAAGCAACTCGGGAGGTATGCGAATATGTGTCTGTATCCTTGGAATGAATGGATACTTTTGTGCCCGATCGTTATGCTATTTATCGTAGCGTTATTGTTTGCATGAGGTCGTGCCGAAAAAGGTACTTTTCCTTCCCATGCTGTCAGTCTCCCTGGGACAATGAAGGAGCAGGAACCAGGAAGACTCCGGATCGCGAGAACAAGGTTTAAAAAATAATAACCGTCTTATGGCGGGGAGAGCGCATGCTGGAGAAGTTTGACAAGCCGAATCGCTTCGTCCATCGATGGTTGCTCACGCGGGCCGGGCAGGTCGCAGCGTTGAAGACCGGCTGGGAATGGCCTGACTATCTCTGTGCAGCGGCAGTGCGGCTCGGTATCGATCGAAATCGGTACCTGGTTACGCCAGGGCTTTATGCCGTGGGGACACCCGGTCCTGAAAGCCCGGTGTTGGTGACGGCTAACTACAAGTTGACCCTCGATGTGGTGCGACGGGATATCAGGGGTCTTGATGCCTGGATTCTCGTGTTGGACACCAAGGGCGTTAACGTTTGGTGCGCTGCTGGCAAGGGAACTTTTTCTACCGCTGCACTGGTGCGACGCATCCAAATGGTCGGTCTGGAGAAGGTTGTCAACCACCGAGTGCTCATCGTACCGCAGCTTGGGGCGACTGGAGTCGCTGCCCATGAAGTGAAGAAAACATCCGGTTTCCGAGTGGTCTTTGGTCCGGTTCGCTCCAAGGATATCAAAGCCTTCGTACAGGCAGGAATGCAGGCTACTCCGCAAATGCGACAAGTCGGCTTCACCCCCGGGGAACGTCTGACTGTCGCCCTCGTTGAATGCTCTCGAGGCATCAAGCTCCTGGGGCTGACACTGGTCGTACTCTTCCTTATCGCGGGGGTGGGAACGGATTTCTTTTCCTGGGGACGGGCTTGGCATGGTGTCCGGTTCGGTTTTGTCATCCTCCTTCTAGGGTTTATCGCAGGGAACTTCCTTACCCCGTTGCTCCTCCCGTGGTTACCTGGAAGGGCTTTTAGCCAGAAGGGGGCCGAGGCTGGCGCAATCACCGGATTGTTCCTTCTGACGATCTTGAATACCGGCGCAGTTCTCGGTCTTGGAGTATTGCTGGGGGTAATTGCAATCGGCTCCTGGTATGGGATGCAATTTACAGGGGCTTCGACCTATACTTCGCCAACAGGGGTGGAAAAGGAAATGCGGCTCGCAATACCCTGGCAAATAGGCGTCGCCATTTCCTCGCTAATCCTTTGGCGAGTTGGAATTTGCTAGGAGATTTCAATGAGTACGTTTCGATACTTCGCTGGTGTTGTCTCGCTAGAGCTCAACGGTGAAAAATGCACGGGATGCGGGATGTGCCGACAGGTCTGCCCGCATGGTGTCTTCGGGTATGACCAAGGGAAAGCCCTTCTCAAAGATCGAGATGCCTGCATGGAATGTGGTGCTTGTGCCCTAAATTGTCCCGCAGGAGCTCTCTCTGTCACCCCGGGTGTGGGTTGCGCACAGGCTATTATTCGCAGCTGGATTACTGGCGACAAACCTTCATGCGCATGTGGTGGCGATTCAACTTGTTGTTAATAAAATCAGGATATTACCATTCGCATTTTGGATATTATCTTTCTGCACAAAGAAGCTTGACAGGCGTTGATAATTGGCTATTTTGCCAACTAGCCAGCGCTTGGAGTTTTCAATGAAATCACGACGGTTCTCACAGCAAGTCAAAGTTTTCAAAGCGTTAGCACATGAAACCCGGATGCTTGTTGTCGATGAACTGTCGCACGGTGAACGGTGCGTTTGCGAATTGACCGAGCTGGCGGAGATCGATATCTCAACCATGTCAAAGCATTTGAGTGTGTTGCGTGAAGCCGGAATTGTTGATTCCGAAAAACGGGGGATGCAGGTGTACTATCGACTGCTGACCCCATGCGTCTTGAAGCTCTTTACCTGCGTGCAAAATGTCTCTGAGCGTTGTCATTGCGCCCAGGATGGCACAGGGAGATAAATTTTTTTGCCATAATATTTTGCTGATTGGCAAAATATACAAATATCGTCGGGATCGATCCTCGTTTGGTGATTCCGGCAACAAACCTGGAGAACGGTCATGTCGGAGAACAAAAGTTGTTGCTGCTCCGCTGCCCCCAAACTCGTTTTCGCCTGCTCCGGTGGAGCCGATGTCGGAGCTCTGGCCGATCAGGCCGCACGGAAACTCACAACGGACGGTGTGGCGAAGATGTTTTGTCTGGCTGGGATCGGAGGGCGGGTCAGCGGGATCATGAAGACCACCGAAGCCGCCGCCAAGGTGGTCGCCATTGACGGATGTCCCTTGAATTGTGCGCGCAAGACCTTGGAACAGGCTGGTTTTACGGAATTTACACACGTCCAGCTCGCTGACTTGGGATTTGCCAAAGGCGAAAGCCCCGTGACCCATGACCGTGTGATGTCGGTCGCCATGGCTGTTGCCCCCCATTTTGCCAACCAGTGTGGATAGTTGGATGCGACAAGGTGCATGACGTGGAAAGGCCGCTTCGGCGGCCAGATATCTTCTCCGAGAACCGGGAGATTTTAAATGGAACCATTTGGATGCAAGACCTGCTGTGCGAAGGAAGCCGTGGCCGAGGGCTCGGAGATGGGCAATGGGAAGCTTGTCCGCTATCTTCTGATACTCGCACCGGTCCTGATTGCTTGGTGGCTGGTCTATGGAATGCTGCCAGGATTTTCCCGCCTCCTCACCTACAATATTTTCGGAATCGCCCAGGGAAGCCATCTCGGTGACTCCTTGGAGTTTTTCTTTTATGATACACCCAAGGTGCTTATGCTGCTCACCCTCGTGGTATTTGGCGTAGGCATCATCCGAACATTCTTCACACCAGAGCGCACAAGAAGAATCCTTGCCGGGAAAAGGGAGTCCGCCGGCAACGTCATGGCTGCGTTGCTCGGTATCGTCACGCCCTTCTGCTCCTGTTCCGCCGTGCCGCTTTTCATCGGTTTTGTCACGGCAGGCGTCCCCATGGGGGTGACGTTCTCCTTCCTTATTTCCGCTCCCATGGTCAATGAAATCGCCCTGGTCCTGCTCTACGGTCTTCTTGGTTGGAAAGTCGCTGCCTTATACCTTGGCACTGGATTGTTTGTGGCCATGCTCGCGGGTTGGGTGCTCGGTAAGCTCAATCTGGAGCCTTATGTCGAGGATTGGGTCACGAAAATTCGGACCGACCCCTCCGCCCTCCCCCCCGACAAGCAGACTTGGTCGGATCGCATTGAAGCCGGGGCTTATTCCGTAAAAGACATCGTCGGCAAGGTCTGGATCTATGTCGTCATAGGTATTGCGGTAGGAGCCGGAATCCATGGATACGTGCCTGAAGGATTCATGACGTCGATCATGGGGAAAGGCGCCTGGTGGTCCGTACCGGCAGCTGTTGTGATCGGCATCCCCATGTATTCCAACGCAGCGGGCATCGTACCGGTTGTTGAGGCGCTTCTTGGCAAGGGCGCGGCGCTCGGTACGGTTCTGGCGTTTATGATGGCTGTCATCGCTTTGTCGCTGCCCGAGATGATCATTTTGCGGAAGGTGCTCAAGCCCCGGTTGATCCTTGTCTTTGCCGGTGTGGTCGGGCTTGGCATCCTCTTGGTAGGCTATCTTTTTAACGCCTTATTTTAAGATGCTGACAGCGCAAAAAGTTCTAACCTTTGGAGGATAGTCATGGAAATCAAAGTACTTGGTCCAGGATGCGCCAAATGCAAAGAAGCTGAGAAAGTAGTGCGAGAAGCTATCAAGGAATCCGGAGTTGCAGCCACAGTGGAAAAGGTTTCTGATTTTCAACAAATCGCAAGCTATGGAGTATTTTCTACACCTGCGGTCGTCATTGACGGTGAAGTCAAGGTGGTGGGCAAGGTCCCTTCAAAAAGCGAGCTGCTCTCTTGGATCAAAGCCTAGGCATGTCTCCTGCGTAAATAATACTCGAAACATTCTTGATTGAACTTTGGCCATCGGTCAATATGATTGGTGGCCAAACCTATATATAAAGCATGAAGATCTCTAGATGTGTATGATTACTTTCCATAGTGTAAAGGGTGTTTGTTTAAATATTAAACGCATATGAGGCAGGCGAAGTGAATTTTGGCTGGTTTCTTGCCAAACATTGGATTGGCATGTTTAGTGCAAGTGTGCATTGACTCAAAACAATGGAGGGCATCATGAAAATCATTTCTTGCTTGTTTGTTCTTATGTTATCCTGTGCTTCAATCGTCTATGCCGCATCAACACAGGATGTCCCTGTCAAGGACAAGGTTACCGTCGTTGATCTCGGTGCCAAGACATGTATCCCCTGCAAAATGATGGTTCCTGTCCTGGATGCTATGGAAAAAAAATACCAGAAAAATGCTGCTATCGTTTTCATCGATGTCCGGGAAAGTCCGGAGCAGGCCACAAAATTTGGAATTCGAACGATCCCCACGCAGATATTTTTTGATAAGACAGGAAAAGAAGTCTATCGCCACGAAGGTTTTTTGGATGAAAAGCCGTTTACCGAAATGCTGGATAAGTTGTTGGCCAATTAAGGTGGCACACTATGCTTGACCAATTATTCCTTGCCATCAATACCTGGATGATAGATAGCCTTGCTCTTGCTGCAATTGGTTGCTTTCTCTGGGGAGTCGTCAGCGTCCTGTTCAGTCCGTGCCATCTGGCGTCCATCCCTCTCATCGTCGGCTATGTCGCGGGGCAGGGCAAAATCATTCAGGGGCGGGAAGCCGCCAAGTATGCCTTGGCGTTCTCTTCCGGTCTGTTCGTGACCATCGCTACCATTGGGATGATTTGCACCCTGCTGGGACGCATGCTCGGCGATGTCGGACCGTACTGGACAATTGTTGTCGGCATTATTCTTCTCTGGGTCGCCTTGGACATGTTGGGGGTGGCCAAATGTTCCGTATCCAACGGTATCATGGGACGACTGAAGGTAAAGGGGATTGCCGGTGCGTTGCTTCTCGGGTTGGCCTACGGAGTACTGTCAGGTTCGTGTACATTCGGCTTTATTGCACCCATTTTAGCGATCATCACCATCCAAGAAAAAATATTGACTGGGGTGGTCCTTATCATGCTGTTTGCCGTGGGGCACTGTCTTCCCATCGTGGCAGCCGGGAGTTCCACGGCGTTCGTGCAGCGCTGGTTGGAAAACGGAGCCATGCGGCACGGTGGGGTCTGGTTTCGCAAAGGTGCCGGGGTCGTGATCGCGTTGCTCGGGGTATACTTTATAGCGAGACCGTTCTTGTCGGTATGAATCGACAATTTCGATCATTGATTGTTCTTTTCGATATCAAGTCGATGCCATGTCTTGGCGAGTGATCCTTTGCCTCCGTCTTTGACCCAGGAAACAAAATCCTGCATAAGCCTTTTAATGCCATCGCGGATGTCGCGAACTTTTGCGAGTTTTTCTTCATAGGTACCTGTTAGCGTTGCCGGGTCGGGGAAGGGTAAGTGCAGTCGATGGGTCACTCCAGGGAAGATTGGGCACTGTCCTCCTTCTGATTCATCACAAACTGTGATGACAAATCGATATGCTTTCCCTTGTTTAAAAAGATCGAAGACACTTTGTGTCTTTTTATTTGTTAGATCGATTCCTTCTTCTTTCATGGCATCAATTACCAAAGGATTTATCGCAGTCGGCTCAAAGCCAGCACTCTCAACTTGTATTTCCCCATTGCTTAGAAGGCGAACATACGCCTCCGCCATTTGACTACGCGCACTATTGTGGACACAGATAAATAAAGCGTCATTTTTGCTCATGGTACATCCCGATCGTCAAAGGTTCTATGTGGTGGTTGATTTCCTCTGGGGCAGTCTCTCGAATACCTTATCTGTGTGTCATTTGTGTTGTAGCGGTCTAGGGTTTCTTGGACAGTTTGGCCGCGAAAGTTAGGCGGCCTTGGTGACCTCGGCCTTGTGCTGCTCCCTGACCTGCGCCGGTGAGCGATA
>JGI2065J20421_1001955_pt1 | contig 12524 bp, 5 predicted proteins | sample Biomet5_FD_20421 | JGI IMG/M metagenome (IMG submission 20421)
CAATCTTAGAGAAAGTCGGAAGTGAATGTGGAGGCAAGGTGTGGATCGTCTGCACCGGCCAGGAAGCTATTGATGAAATTATCAAAGTCCGCATGGACGAATTCTCCCGAATTCAGGCTCGTTTTAAGACGCGGCTTTCCCTGTCCTCATCTGCTGTTGACGAAGTTATACAGAAAAGGCTTTTGAAGAAAACGCCTGAAGCAGATGAAGTGCTTAGAAAAGTTTATTCTGAGAATGACTATGTGCTGAAGAACCTTTTTAGCTTTACAGATTCTGTCCTTGATATTAAAGGCTATGGCGGTGAAGGAGAGTTTGAGGTTAATTATCCGTTTGTTCCTTATCAGTTTATTCTAATTCAGAAGATTTTCTCTGAGATTCGTAAGCATGGTGCTGCTGGAAAACACTATTCCGGAGCAGAGCGTTCCATGCTGGACGGCTTTCAGATTGTTGCTAAATCCATTCAGGATAAAGATGAACATGCTATAGCGCCACTTTATCCATTTTATGATAGCGTACATACCTTCCTCGACGGTTCCATTCGTCGGGTTATTGAGCGTTGCCAGAAGGCCGCAGATAATGGCGATGGAATTGAAAACTATGATGTACAGGTTTTAAAGCTTCTGTACCTTATCCGTTATGTTGATGATGTTAAGGCCAACCTTGATAATATCGTCATTCTGATGGCAGATGATATTCGTACAGATAAGATTGAATTACGTGCCAAGCTTCAGAAATCACTCGATCGTCTGAAGAGCCAAAATTATATTGATCGCCGTGGAGATACTTATGTATTCCTGACCGATGAAGAACAGGACATTGCAAGAGAGATATCCAATACCTCTGTGGACACGGCAAAAATTGTTGAGCGTATTGGACAGATGATTTTTGGTGACATTTATACTATGAAAAAATATCGCTATGGCAAATACGACTTCCCATTTGATGAAATGGTCGATACCACAGCGATTGGAGCAACTACAGGAGGAATGAGCCTTCGCTTTATTACAGTTGCTGCAGATGTTGAAGACAAGCAGGAATTGCGCTTGATGACGAATTCGAAAGGCTGTGCCATCGTAGTTCTTGCTGATACACCATATTATGAGTCACTTGAAAATGCAATGAAGATCCGCAAATACGTGAAACAGCGCAATGTGAATCAGCTTGCAAAAACGGTACAGGACATCATCCGTGATCAGCAGGATGAAGCAGGTAAATATGAGACAAGCGCCAAGGAAGAACTGGAAAAAGCAATTTCTGGTGCAGAATTCTATGTTGATGGAGAACATATCGATATTACCAGCGGTACACCTGTTTCCAAAATCGAGCAGGCACTGCAGTATCTCGTTACCCACGTTTATTGCGAACTTGATTTGATTACGAAAAATGCAGAAACGGATGCTGATATCTTTAATTTGCTTAGTGGCGCAAATCCGCAGATGGAAGGTGCCGAGGATAATCGCGATGCGGCTGCAAAAGTCGAAGAATATCTCGAAGTTCAGTACATGAAAAAGCTGCCTACTTCAATGGATGATATTCAGAGCAGATACCAAGCGATTCCTTATGGCTGGAAAGAAATCGATGTTGCCGCTGTTGTTGCCTTGCTGATATATGAGCAGAAAGTCACCATCAAATACAGTGGAGCAACGATTCATGCTGATAATCCGAAGCTGCCGGATATGCTGCGCAAAAAGAGTGAGCGCGGCAAAACAATGATTTCAAAAAAGCAGTCTCCATCGGCTCAAAAGATGAAGTCTGCAAAAGATATTCTGCGTGAGTATTTTGACATTATGGATGTACCCGATGACGAAGAAGGGCTTGTACAACTGATCATCAGCAAATTTAATGACCAGAAGACTCACTATGAAGAGTTGAACCAGAGATATGCAGGGCACAAATATCCGGATCATGCTTTGATTGCGTCTGCCATTCAATTGATGGATGATGTGCTCTCTCAGCAGAAAGATAACATTGCGCTGGTAGAACGCCTCGTGTCGGATGAAGATAAGCTGTTGGATAGTAAGGAAGATTTGCAGCCGGTAGAGGGCTTCTTTAAAAATCAGGTGGCAGTTTTTGATGCCGCTGTAAAAATGGAAAGTGATCTGAGGAATGATCTGTCCTATCTGCAGCAGGATGAGCAAACCAATACAGCGCTTAACCAGATTCGTATGATTACGGTGATTCAGGGAGACAGCAAGCAGGTTTATAAGCGCATCCCTGAACTTAATGGCCTGATGAATACAGTTAAGAAGGTCACGGCAAATTGTTGGATGCGAAGCGAGCTGACCTTCTGGAAATCGTGCGCCAATGCATGTCCGAAATTCATACGACTGCCGATGGCAACAGTGATTGTAAGAATATCATCTCCAGCGCAGATAACTTCTTTGACCAGATGAAGAATGATATTTCAGAAAAGAAGAGTCTTGCACTCCTGGATGCTCTTGTTACGCAGATGTGGTCGTACAAAGATGATACGGTCGATAGAATTGAAACAGCAAAGAAGCCCGTGTCTCCCGTTACTAAGCCAGCAGCAGAGCCGAAGCCAGTAGCGAAAAAGCATATCAAGAACGTCTACCGTCAGGCAATTTTCAAAGCAGATACATTGGAAAGTCAGGCTGATGTGGATGCTTATGTGGAGCGGATGCGTTCTTATCTTACTGCGCTATTGAAAGACTGTGATGGAATCAAGCTAAATTGAGGGAGATAGAAGAATGGATAAGAATGCGATAAAAAAATTCGCCGTCTGGGCACGTACAGAATTGCGAGACCGTGTTACAAAAAAGATAGATGAATACGCGATCAGTGCGGATGCCGATCCAAATGCAGACGCAGTTCGTGGTAAATTGCTGACAAAAGATGAAAAAGCGCAGCGTGCAAAACTCATTACTAAAGTTAAAGAAAAAGGAATGGAGCAGGTCGTTGAGGAAGGTGCTTATACTTGGTTCAACCGTTTCTCTGCCCTGCGTTTTATGGAGGTGAATAACTACCTCCCTACTCGTGTACGTGTTTTTACAGACGCTGAGGGAACTTTTCATCCGCAGATTCTTACGGAAGCGATCCATCTGGAATTGAAGGGCCTTGATATGGATAAGGTCTATGCTCTGAAAGAAGCAGATGACAAGGATGCATTGTTCAAGTATCTCATCATTACCCAGTGCAATGCACTTTCAGATGTTCTGCCAGGAATGTTTCAGAAAATCGCTGATTATACGGAGCTGCTGTTCCCAGATAACCTTCTGAGAGAAGGCAGTGTGATTGAAAAGATGATATCAGACATACCTGAAGATAACTGGGATGTCACGGTTGGCGGTCAGATTGAAATTCTCGGATGGCTGTATCAATACTATATTTCTGAAAAACACGAAAGTGTTGTTGATCCACTTCACGGAAAAGTGGTTGCAAAGGATGAAGTTCCCGCAGCAACAGCTCTTTTTACAACAGACTGGGTAGTAAGATATATCATTGATAACTCTGTTGGTAGATATTGGATTGAAAGAAACCCTTCCAGTAATTTGAAAAATGAATTGAATTATTTTGTTGCGCCTAAAAGCGGTGAGATTCCAATCGTGAATGAATCCATCACGCCGGAGCAGCTGACTGTCTTTGATCCTTCTATGGGCTCTGCTCATTTCGGAGTTTATGCCTTTGAAGTGTTGGTAAAGATATATACAGAATATGGATATACAGAACGAGATGCAGCAGCATCCATTGTTCAGAAAAACCTTTATGGCCTTGACATTGATGACCGTTCAGCTCAAATCGCTTATTTTGCCATCATGATGAAAGCAATGCAGTATGATAAGCGTTTCCTGCGCCGTGGTATACAGCCGAATTTCTATAGCATTCAGGAAAGCAATGACATCGATAGCTATACCATTGACTACTTTGCCAAGGGTGATGCCGGACTGAAAAAAGACATCAAATCTATTGTCGATGATTTTATAGACGCAAAGGAATACGGTTCAATCCTGCAGATTGCACCAGTGAATTTTTCTGCTCTCTACGCAAGGTTTGAGGAAATCAAGTCCGGGTCTGATATCAGCATGTATACGCAGATTTCTCTTGACCAGCTGCTCCCGCTTGTAACGGTCGCAGAAATTATGTGTGGTAAATATGCTGTTGTAGCGACGAATCCACCATATTTAAACAAATATGACATTAAATTGAAGAAATATGTGAACGATAATTATAAAGCCTTTTGGAGTGACCTCTTTAGTGTTTTTATGTATCGTAATTTCGGTTTTTGCACGGAAAATGGATATTCTGCTTTTATGACTCCAAATGTCTGGTTGTTTATTAGTTCATATGAAAAATTGAGGGACTTCATCATAAATAATAAGTCTATTGAAAACATGGTATTAATGGCGAAAGGTTCCTTTTTTGAAGAAGCGACAGTAGATGTATGCTGTTTTGTCTTAAAAAATAATAACAGTAATCCTAATGGAGTGTTTTTTTGGCTTGATGCTTTTAAAGGAAATATGGATATTCAAGGGGAAAAACTACTTGAAGGAATTGAAAAACCTGAAGTAGGCTATCGGTATGAAAAATCCATAGAAAGTTTTAACAGGATAAATGGCCATCCCATATCTTTTTGGGTCAGCGATAATATGTATGAAGTCTTCAAACATGGGAGAAAGCTTGAAGAATTTGGCCCTGTTAGAAGTGGTCTGCAAACAAGTGACAATAAAAGATTCCTTCGTGTGTGGTTTGAAGTTGCCTATAATAATATTGCCTTTGATTGTCATAACCACGAAGAGTCGATGAATAGACCAGAAAAATGGTATCCACATACAAAGGGCGGAAGCTTTAGAAAGTGGTATGGAAATTTTGAATATGTATTAAATTGGAAACATGATGGGCAAGAGTTATATGCCTTTGCAACTGAACTTTATGGTGCTCCTACAAGAATTATAAAAAGTACAGAGTTATATTTTAAGCCGTATATTACATGGTCACATACAACATCAAAAAAACAATTTGCTGCACGAAAGGTGGCTGCTGGATGTATATTTAATGTTGAGTCTCCCGCCATGTATCCTACAACAAATTCGGATTATTTTATTGCATTATTAAATTCGAAGCCGGCGACTTCTGTGTTTCTTACAATGAATCAAACAATTCATTTTCTAGCCGGGGATGCCGCAAAAATGCCAGTGTTAATAGGGAAAAATATTCGCATAAATCAGCTGTCAAGAGAATCCGTTGAAATATCAAAGGAAGATTGGGATTCTTTTGAAACGTCGTGGGGGTTTAAACGTCATCCGTTTATTAGAAATGTTGAGTTAATAGGTGAAGCATATATAAAATGGGGACATGAATGTGAAGATAGATTTATGAGACTCAAAGATCATGAGGAAGAATTAAATTCGATATTTATCAATATATATGGTCTGTCTGACAATTTAACGCCTGAGGAAAGCAATGACGATGTTACTGTAAGAGTGCAGGATTTGCAGAGAGATGTAAAAAGTTTTATTTCATATGCTGTTGGTTGCATGCTTGGCCGATATTCTCTTGATGAAGATGGAATTGTTTATGCTGGCGGCATATGGGATTCGTCGCGATATAAAACATTTGGTGTTGATAAAGATGGCATAATACCAATAAGTGACGATGAATACTTTGATGATGACATAACAAGCTTGTTCATAAAATTCGTCAGCATCGTTTATGGCATGAATACTATTGAAGAGAACTTGAGATTTATTGCGGATGCATTAGGTGGGAACGGCTCGCCACGTGAGGTTATTCGGAATTACTTTTTGAATGACTTCTTTGCTGACCATTGTTCTACATATTCAGTAACAGGTTCTGGCAAGCGTCCTATCTATTGGCTCTTCGATTCTGGAAATCTAAACGGTTTCAAGTGCCTGATTTATATGCATCGATATCAGCCGGATACGATTGCTCGTATTCGCACGGATTATGTACATGAGCAGCAAGCGCGTTACCGGACAGCCATTGCGGGATTGGAGCGTCAGATTGTTGATTCACCGACATCGGAACGTGTACTTCTGAACAAGCAGCTGACGAAGTTGAAGAATCAAGCCGAGGAAGTGAGGGTGTATGAAGAAAAGATACATCATCTTGCAGACCAGATGATTTCGATAGACTTGGATGATGGAGTAAAGCATAACTATGAGATCTTCCAGGATGTTTTGGCAAAGATAAAGTAGAGGAGGTGGCATATCATGGCCTTGCCTGATTCAGAAAAAGTAATACAGGAATTGAACCGCCGATTTGCTGAGCCCTTGCCGGAGTTCTACAATCGACGCATCATCTTCTGGTATGACGAGGACAAAGAATTCGAGGACAAGATTCCAGAGATCGAGTTAAGTGATGCAAAACTGGTGTCACTCACCGGATCCAATAATTTTGAAATAAAAAAGCTCTTGACAGTGGATGATAAGAGCGGGAATTATTGCATTTATTGTCCGGTGGTCTATCCTGATTTGGAAAATTGGCTTCTGCCGATTCAGCTCTATAGTGAAGAGTTCCGTGCGGATTTGATTTCTATGTGGCTTGAGGAAATGCATATAGAGAATACGGTGAATATCCGCAAAACGGTAAAAGATTACCGAAGTTTTTTCAAAACAAAGGCTCATCGCACAAAGTTGTCAGAACTGAGCCAGCAATTGGTCACACCTGTGCAGCTCCATAAAGGAGTTATGGCGGTTCTTTGCGGTGTTAAAGATACACAGCCGAATCTGCTGATTCGTACTGTGCTGCGTGCTGGAATTGATCCGGAAAAGAACGGCATATACCAGTCTATCGTGACCTATGGTGCAAAGGATGTCTTCTGGGCAATGGTGACACAGGTTTCAGGTTACCATGAGGATGAGCCTGATCTTGCAAGGCTTGCTTGTCACATTCTGCTGACAGCAGCTACGCGCACCATGAGAATGGACAATCTGGTTGGACTTGACAGTTTTATTTCTGTACCGCATCAGTCCTATTGCTATGATTTTGTTTCAGAATGGATGCACTGCGGAGAGACGAAAGAGTTGTATAGTATCGCCCGGTATGTTGAGGACGAACTTAGGCTTCCGAATCGATTCAGTCAGATTACCGTAGAAGATCTTGCTGGCACAGAGATGTTCCCGTGTGTAAATGAAGTTATTCTTACGAAGTTGATGACTGATATCAGCAACCATATCATCGATGCGGATCAGATTAAGGCAATCGCAGAAAAACGCCGTACCTGCCTGTGGTATGAATATGTCCAGAATTTCTTTGAAGGGATTCTGGAAGCAGCGAACATGCAGGAATTCTATCTGGCACATTCTGCAGGATTTCATACGGTTGAGGCCCATAAAGTATGGAAAGAATACACCGAAGATTACTACCAGATGGATACTTATTATCGGATGTTCCATTTGGCATTTGCAAAAAGCCTGAATAGCTCCAATGCCCTGCTGGATGATCTTTTTAAGCATGTGGCAGATAATATAGAAGGGCTTTATGCAAATTGGTTCCTTGGAGAGCTTGGAAGCAACTGGTCTACTGCCTGCGCTGATAATCTTGCAGAGTTCGGCAAGATTCTGGAAGTCCCGCAGCAAAGAGAGTTCTATCGCGCATATGTAAAAAATGCAGATACAAGAGTATTCGTAATCATTTCAGATGCTCTGCGATATGAAGTTGCAGTGTCTCTTGCTGCGGAGCTACGCCGTGAAACGCAGGCCGATGTGAAGATTGGATCGCAGGAAGCTATTTTCCCAACAGTCACAAAGTTTGGTATGGCAGCCCTTCTTCCCCATCATGAACTTACTGCGGAATTAAAGCCAAATGGAATTGTGGGAGTTTTAGCTGATGGCATTTCTACAGATGCCGGATACAGAGAAGGCATATTAAAAAAGGAAAATCCATCGAGCGTCCTTTTGAAATACAAGGATATCATCAAGATGAAGCGAGCTGAACGTAGTGATCTTGTAAAAGGTATGGATGTTGTTTATATCTACCATGACAAGATCGACGAGACAAGCCATACAGATGAAACTCTTGTGTTTGGTGCTTGCGATGATACAATAACGGAATTAAAAAACATGGTCAGGATTATCGTGAACGAGTTTTCTGGGACGAGAATTCTTATAACATCTGACCACGGCTTCCTGTATACATATAAACCGCTTTCAGAGGATGGCAAGGTCGATAAAACGACAGCTGCCGCAGAGGATATCGAAGTTGATAGGCGCTATCTAATTACGAAGAAAGGTGCAAAACCAGAGTATCTTCTCCCAGTTAAGTTTATGGATGACATGCAGTATGATGCCTTTGCACCGAGGGAAAGTGTCCGCATAAAGAAGAAAGGCGGTGGCCTGAACTTTGTACACGGCGGCATAAGTCTCCAGGAAATGGTGGTACCTGTTATTGACTATCATTACAGGAGAAGCGATAGCGCAGAGTATAAGAAGAATAAAACGAAATATGAGACCAAGCCGGTAAGCCTCAACTTGTTGTCTGCAAACCGTAAGATAAGTAATATGATCTTTTCACTGAATTTCTACCAAAAGGAAGCAGTAGCAGACAATCGTGAGGCGGCGACGTATCTGCTTTATTTTGTGGATGCAGAAAATAAACAGGTAAGCGATACGCAACGTGTTATTGCGGATAAAACCAGCGATAACAATCAGGATAGAACGTTCCGTGTGAGCTTTAACCTGAAATCAATGAAATATAATAGTAAGGAAAGCTACTATCTGGTGATTGCAGAAGAGTCAGGACTTTCGCTGCCACAGCGGGAGGAATTCACGATTGATATTGCATTTGCTGTGGATACGTTTGATTTCTTTAGCTGAGGAAGGGAGAGCTTCGCATGAGTGAAGATATTGACAGCGGAAGTTCCCGCGAGATTATTAAAGATAAACTACGTCAGAATTTTGATGGAAAAATCGTCCGAAAGGATCTGACAAAGAAAATCAAGGAAGGTGCAAACGTACCGGTTTATGTCCTTGAGTTTTTGCTCGGACAGTATTGTAGTTCCGATGATGACGCTGTTATTGAGCAAGGCATTGAAAATGTAAAGCGTATTTTAGCCGATAACTTTGTGCGCCCAGATGAAGCGCAGAAGGTGATTTCCAAGCTTCGTCAGCGTGGAAGCCATACGATCATTGATATGGTAACTGTAAATCTTAACCTGCGCTATGACGAGTACGAGGCTACTTTCTCAAACTTAGGTCTTGGTGGCATTCCGATCAGTGAAGAGTATGCTGAAAAATACGACCGGCTCCTTTGTGGTGGTATATGGTGCATTGTACAGTTGGAGTATGACTCAGGAGAAGATGCAGTACCAGAGATAGTATCTCCGGACGGAGACCGCCTGCAGTCAAAACGCAAAAAGCAGAAAGATACAACGCCAATCAGCATCAGGAAACTTACACCGATTCAGCTTCCAAACGTGGATATGGACAGTCTGAAAGAAGGACGAAAAGCGTTTACGAAGGAAGAATGGCTTGATATCCTTATGCGCTCCATCGGAATGGAGCCGGATGAACTAAAAGAACGAGAGAAATGGCTGCTTCTTACTCGTATGATTCCGCTGGTTGAGAATAATTTTAATCTCTGCGAACTTGGGCCGAGATCGACGGGTAAGTCTTATCTTTACAAAGAAGTATCACCAAACAGCATTCTGGTTTCCGGCGGGCAGACTACCGTGGCAAATTTATTCTATAACATGGGACGCAAATCCATCGGACTTGTCGGACTCTGGGATTGCGTGGCCTTTGATGAGGTCGCCGGTATTAAGTTCAAAGATAATGACGGAATCCAGATCATGAAGGATTACATGGCTTCCGGTTCCTTTGCTCGTGGTAAGGAGGAAAAGGCTGCCTCAGCCTCAATGGTTTTTGTGGGTAACATTAACCAAAGCGTAGATGTTCTTTTAAAGACATCCAGTCTNTTTGACCCGTTTCCGCCTGAGATGGGAACAGATACGGCTTTTTTGGATCGTATCCATTGTTACCTGCCGGGCTGGGAAGTGCCAAAGTTCCGTCCNGAGCATTTTACAAATGATTATGGCTTTATTACGGATTATCTTGCAGGTTTTGTACGTGAATTGCGAAAGGAACAGTATGGCGATGCCCTTGACCGCTATTTCCATTTAGGCAAGAATCTGAATCAGCGTGATGTAATTGCCGTCCGAAGAATGGTTGATGGGTATCTGAAGCTTATGTACCCGGATGGGGCTTTTGAAAAAAAAGATGTGGAAGAAGTCCTTGTACTGTCTTTGGAAATGCGCCGTCGTGTCAAAGAACAGCTGAAGAAGCTGGGTGGTATGGAATTTTACGATGTTAATTTCAGTTACATAGATAACGAGACGTTTGAGGAACGCTATGTTTCTGTACCGGAACAGGGTGGTGGAAAATTAATTCCGGAAGGCATATGCAATCCAGGCCAGGTATATACAGTGAGTCGAGGCAAATCCGGCATGCTTGGCGTATTCCGACTGGAAAGCCAGATGCTTCCCGGCAGCGGGAAACTGGTTTGCACCGGTATTGGAAGTGATCGCGGTGCAAAGGAAGCAACAAATACTGCTTTCAATTTCCTGAAAGCAAATGCTAAGCGTATTAGTAGCTCCATCAGTATGATCACGAAGGATTACAACATTAATTATCAGGATTTGCAGGGCATCGGAATTACTGAGAAGTTGGCTCTGCCCACAGTGATAGCATTGTCATCAATAGCATTAAATAAGCCACTTGTAAGTTCAATGGCTGTGCTTGGTGAAATCAGCATCGCTGGCTCCATGATGAAGGTGGACGAACTTGCTAACAGCCTACAGGTCTGTCTTGATTCAGGGGCAAAGAAAGTATTGCTTCCAATTACATCGGCTGCAGATCTGGGAGTGGTGCCACCAGAACTTGTTGGTTGTTTCAACTTGATATTTTATCAGAGCGCAGAAGATGCGGTGTTTAAGGCTCTGGGAGTGGAGTGAAGATATGAAACAAATTTATGAAGAGTTCTTTTGGAAATTATTAAGCCACTCTGCAGATCTTAGCAAATATATAGATTCTCTCTATAACGAGAGTAAATATTCCGAAGAAGATCTGAATTCGATTTTTGGAGTGCTCAAACGGGAAAGTCTTATTGTATGCAATTATGCAGATAACAGAGCATGGGTTAGTCAGATAACCTATGAGGGAAAGCACTATTTTGATGATAAGAAACAGCTTGCTGACAAATTCAGGCTGATAGAATTAATCGATGAAACCGAAGAAATTGAAAAAAATTTTCATATCGTTGGAGGTGGAGGAGTACCGGAAGTTGAAGAGATCTATGATATAGAGGTGTTTCAAAATTGGCTTCAAGAAATCCTTTTCGAACTTGAAAACCTGCCTGATGCAAAGATTCCGGGATTCATATTTGATACCATTAATATCCTTAAAAAACCATTTAACGGATGGAATGACAAAAAAGACTTTATCACTATCAAAGGAAAGTTAAAGGCAATACGACGGAACGTTGATAAGTATTACGCGGATAGTGAAATAGGGGAATTTATTATGCCAACAGTTGAAAACAGAAAACCAAAGATATTTATAAGCCATTCAAGCAAGGATAAAGATTTTGTCGCTCAAATTGTTAATTTGTTGGACGGAATCGGGCTTAATCAAACGCAAGTCTTCTGTAGTTCTTTGCCGGGCTACGGGATTCCGATAGATACTAATATTTTTGATTTCCTCAGAGAGCAGTTTTTGAAATATGACCTTCATGTTTTCTTTATCCATTCTTCGAATTATTATGATAGCCCTGTAAGTTTGAATGAAATGGGTGCTGCATGGGCTCTTAAGAGTACTTGTACGTCAATCTTGCTTCCGGGATTTCCTTTTTCTGGGATGAAGGGTGTTGTTAATTCAGAAGATGTGGCAATAAAACTTGATAACGATGAGTCTGAAGTTAAGGATAAGCTCAATCAACTTCATTCTAAGATTGTAGATGAATTTAATCTAACGAGAAAGCCGGACATTATATGGGAAAGTAAACGTGATTCGTTTCTTGCCTCTATAAAAAGCATATCACCGGCAATCGTGTACCTCCCTAATAATGACAAATCCAATGTTTCCTTAAGCGAATCGGCTATGGAATTATTGAAGCAAGCTGCAAATGAGGACGGGAGGATTTTAAAGGTTTCTGATTTGTCGGTAGGGACACAAATTCAAGTAGGGGCTATCACAATGAATCAAAATGCTTCTGATAGAGAACGCGCAAAATGGGAAGGTGCCCTTGATGAGCTTGTAGAAGCAGGCTTTGTCGAAAGGGCTAACACTAAAGGCGATGTTTTTAAATTGAGTAGTAACGGCTATATGATGGTCGATCAGAATAAATAATCGGAGGCGATTGTAATGGCACGTGGGAAAAGTATAAATTTATTTTTAATGGACGGAGATGCCAACGGCATGATAAAGTGTACGCTGGCAAACTGGATAGGCGTTGCCTACAGGATTCCACGTACCAGCCTTGACAAGTGCAAGACCCGGACTGATTTGAAACAGACTGGCGTTTACTTCCTTTTCGGAGTATCCGATACGACC
>JGI2065J20421_1001962_pt1 | contig 12499 bp, 9 predicted proteins | sample Biomet5_FD_20421 | JGI IMG/M metagenome (IMG submission 20421)
CGTTTAGGGTATGAATATTACAACACCTTAGGCTATGTGCCTTACGATGTCAATATTAATGAAAATGCAGCCCGTACACTTGAATATGCTTATGATGACTGGTGCATTTATAAGTTAGCCAAGACATTGAAGCGCCCGCAATCGGAAATAGATTTGTTCGCCAAACGTGCTATGAACTATAAGAATCTTTTCGATAAATCAACAAATCTGATGCGTGGAAAGAATAAAGACGGACAGTTCATGTCGCCTTTTTCACCGCTGAAATGGGGTGATGCTTTTACCGAAGGAAATAGCTGGCATTATACCTGGAGTGTGTTTCACGATCCTCAGGGTCTGATCGATCTCATGGGAGGAAAGTCAACCTTTGTAGCAATGCTCGATTCCGTATTTGCAGTACCGCCTGCCTTCGATGATAGCTATTACGGACAGGTCATTCACGAAATTCGTGAGATGCAGATAATGAATATGGGTAATTATGCACATGGAAATCAGCCCATTCAACACATGATTTATCTTTACGACTACGCCGGCCAGCCATGGAAAGCCCAATATTGGCTTCGCCAGGTAATGAATAAGCTTTATACGCCTAATGCCGACGGCTATTGTGGTGATGAAGATAACGGACAGACTTCAGCCTGGTATGTTTTTAGTGCATTAGGCTTCTATCCTGTAGCTCCCGGTACAACACAATATGTCATGGGTGCTCCTCTTTTCAAGAAAGCGGTTTTGCATTTTGAAAACGGGAAGAATTTTGTTATCAATGCTCCTGCCAACAGCGATGAGAATATCTATATTCAGTCTGCTGTGTTGAACGGGAAACCATATACCAAAAATTATCTTGATCACTTCGAGATGATGAAAGGTGGTACGATGGACATCGTAATGGGCAGTAAACCGAATAAACAGCGTGGCATTAATGCTGTTGATTTCCCTTATTCGTTTTCAGTGAATGAAAAGGCCAAATGATGGTTGATTGATTGTCATTACCAGAAAAATATATTTCCCAAATATCATCGCATGGATTTTACGCGATGATATTTGGGAAAATTTGTATGATAATTGTTCTTCGGAGGCAAATATTCTCTTTTTATGCGGTTATACTTCGTTATTGAAGAAAATCAACGAATAAGCACACTCATGATTATAGATGAGCCGAAATAGTATAAGTCATTTTTGCCTTAGGAGAAGTTGTCGATACGGTCAATATATAAGTTACCGTTGTTGAAGTTTTTGTTTGAGAAACACTGACTTGTCCTTTTTTGCTCGTAATTCCCGCAAACGTAAGTTTTTCTGTTTGAGACATCCAGGCATAATCCAGCCCTACAGAGTTGGAACTATACGAACTACCTATTAATACAAGAGGAGAATTTTTGTCTTTATCAATAAGAAGACTATTCTCCATAAGCGGATAGCTTGTTTTGTTTATGGTGATCTGCTCAATGCCAAAAAGGGCATTATTCATTGATATGGCAGGCTCATCTTTATCTTCCTGACATGAGGCGAGCGCAAGAAAAAGAAAAGAAGTAATAAGTAATAGCAATTTTTTCATTGACACATTTTTTAAAATTTTCGGCAAAGGTATATAGAAAGGTTAGTATAACCAAATAGGTATATCTCATACCACAATTTGCCGGCTGATTGTCAGATTCTCTTTTTTAGAATTCAATTTTATAACTAATGTTCGGCATAAACAGGGCATCACGTTCTTCTTCTACATTATTTGTCTTGTAGTTATACCGATGTCCATAAAACTCCTTATACCCCGTCACATTCATCAGTTTTGCGGAGAATTCATGCGATAAATGTTTCTTATTTATTTTGTAGCTGATTGTTGTATGAGCTAATAATACAGGAGATAATTGACATGAGTATGGATTGCTTTCATCGTACACAACGTCCTGTTGCCTTTCTGACAATGAAATATTCACAGGAGAATACCTGTCGCCTCCTTGATATGTAATTCTACCATTTAAACTAACAACATTTTGTCTATTTTTCCCAACATACCATTCTTTGCCAGCCAAAAGATTGAATACAAAATTACGATTATATCTTGTATTATACCATTTATTTTCTGTTGCCTTATACCGGGAATTGAAAATGGAAGCCGTAAACATATAGTAAAATCCTTTATTCATATAATGTTCAAAGGTAAAGTCAATGCCATAGTTTAATCCTCTTCCTTTGTTTTCCAATCTATCAGAGATGAACCAGTCATCATTACCTTGCAGGTTGACAAAAGAATAGGTGCTGTCCGGTATGATAGGAATGCTATAGAGATATTGAATATACGGTTCAATTTTGAGGTGATAATCCGAACCCAATAGGATGTCATATGCCAAAGACAAGTTATGAGATTTAGTAAAATCGAGGTCTTTATTTATTAGATTTCCGTCCTTGGATTTCGCAAAATAGTAATTTAGTTTTTCCAGTCTGCTATGCATTCCATATCCAAGTGATAAAGACTGCGACCTTAAGAATTGCCATTTTAGAGCGAATCGGGGTTCTATAGTATAGTGGCTGTTTAAAGTGAAAAATTGAGAGTTGACCCCCATCGTCATATCTATATTCCCGGGCAAATGGAATAGAGAACTCGAATAAGCGGATAATAACGAACTGTTTCCTGACTCATCGTTTATTGTGTTGAGAGCATCACCACTATGATTGGCATTTTGCATAAATAAGTTATACCGAAGCCCGGTCCATTGTATACCCGTTTTATTGGAGTGGATGTTACTGATTTTTTTGTTTATAGCTGAAGCCAGGATAAAATTCCAATTTGTATTTTTTATTACATTTTTAGGAGATAGATTATTCTTTTCATTCATTAATTCTGTGTGCATGTCAAGTCCGCTTACAGTAGTGGCTAATGTGCTTTTAATGTAGGTAGACTCATCCAAGTATATTTTGTGGCCTAACCCGAAAGCAGCCATATATTGCTTTACATCCTGGTTTTGTTTGTCTTGTTCATACACCCATTTACTCTTGTCTGTTTCCGGCTCAGTACCCGATCTGTCAATGAGTCCTGTTCCCCATATAGTAAAAACACCGGACTTGGATGATGGCAGATGGAATTTGAAAGACAGGTCTTGATATTTTGTACCGCTGGCATCATCCGGTAATAAGGGTGATATCAATGACAATGTGGAATATCTGTAATTAAAAATGTATGATCCATTATAATTCTTTTTTATAGGACCTTCCGAAGCAACATCAATGCCGATGGTCCCGACTTGGACCGTGTGTTCATGTTCTTTATTATTTCCGTTTCGGAGTTTCATATCAAAAACGCCGGAAATGGCATTCCCGTATTCTGACGGGAACGATCCTGTATAAAAATCAGAATTTCCGAGAACTTGACTACTTAGTGAGGTAAAACCTCCTCCTCCAAAACTTGTGACATCGGCAAAGTGGTTAGGGTTAGGTATCTCCACATCTTCCATACGCCATTGCAAGTAAGTTGGGGCATTTCCCCGTACAACGATTCCGTTATTTCCTACGCTGCTTGTTACACCGGCAAAAGATGAAGCCAGACGGGCGGGATCATCCATTCCTCCGGCATATCGGCGTGCTTCTTCAACACTTAACATTCTTCCTCCTGTTATAGACATTTGATTAACAGGTTCGGCTTTGTTTATATTTGGTTTTACCACGATTTCATTCAATTGAGTGGCATGTTCATTTAACATCACATTTAGTACTGTTTCTTTAGATGAACTAACAACAATTTCTTTTAGAACAGCCGGCTCATATCCTGTGAAACTGATTTTTATATCATATCTGCCCACAGGTACTTGTCTTATTACGAATAAACCTAAAGAATCAGTTATGGTCCCAATCATTGAATTTTTGCCCTGTAGCACGACTGTTGCATAGGGAATTGGCGTTTCTGTTGCTTTCTCACAAACTAAACCTCTAACTGTTTGCTGATTTTGACTGAATAGTGATGTTGAAATAACCACCATACTCAAGATGAAAAAAAATTTCTTTATCATTCTGCACTTCATTTTTAATTATTTGAAAGTGCAAAGCTAGTATGATGTTCATGGCGTTACAATACTGATTTATCATTAAAAAAGTGTATAGGGTACTCACTGATATTCGATTAAACCTAAATTCTCTGCATATTTTATGGCTTCTATGGATGTGTCTACATTGAATTTTTTTAGAATATTCTGCCGATGCGTATTTACTGTGTTCACACTAATATGAAGTTGCTCTGATATTTCTTTACTCAACATTCCCGATGCTATTAGTTTTATTATCTCTGTTTCCCTCACTGATAGAATTTTTTCCTGATTAAAATATTTGTCAACGGGCGAAAATACTTCACCGGTCTTGAAGTTTACTATTTTAGAATTGACAATGTATGGAGGAGCTTGATTAGGAGCAATATCAACAATACTCAGGCTTAACCAAATGTTACCGATTTTGTCAAACTCCAATATTTGCATTTGCTCAATTATTCGTTGGTATTTGCCTTTTACTAAAGCCCGATATTCTCTTATTAACTTGTTATATTGAGCATTCGTGTTATGAGAGAATAAATGACGACATGTTGCAATTCCGTTCTTTAGGATGGCCTCATAATCATCGGGATGGATTTTGACTTCCGAATATTCTTTGCCGGGTTCCTTAAATAGTTCCTTGTGATATTCAGACTCATATGCATGCCTTTGGTTGTATATATCAAAAATAGATAAGGCGCAACTTTGCAGAAAAGGTGATTTTGAAAGTTGATCAATATCTTTCTGCAAAATTTCAGCATCTATACTACTTCTATCGAACTGTTGATATTTCAGTAGATTGCGGTACTCTTTTTCTAATGTATTCATTTTGTATACAAAGATAAAACTAAAATTTCTATTTGTGTTTCCTGTTTTGTATAATATCACCGAAAATACGGTAGGGGCACTTTTGAGGACATTCTGTATTTCTCGTGAAATAATAATAAGTGTTAATTCATGAAATATTTCCAATGGAAATAATATTATATGGAAAATATGGTTTATATTTGCAATGTTTTCCCATGGAACATATATCACAAGGAATATATGTATGGTTATTGAAATGATTATTAAATGGTAAGGTATAGTCTAAAACATTAAATAGTAATAGTAGATGAAAGGAATGAAGATTATTTTAATTACTGCCGGGTGTGTTCTAGTAAGTGCAGCTGTAACAAGTGCTCAGCAACGAAATTATATTTCGATGAATGAGGCTGTAGCGTTTGTGGCAAAGAATAATGTCAACATACAGATGGCAGAACTGGATTATAAAATATCCACTGCAGATTATCGTCAGACTGACGCGTTTTTCTTACCTCAGCTGGCTGTTAATTATACAGGAATGGTAACAAACAACCCATTGAATGCATTTGGATTCCTATTGCAACAAGGAATTGCCACCTCTCAAGATTTTGAACCATCAAAGTTGAATAATCCGGGAGCAACACACAATTATGGGACGTCAATAGATGCAAAACTGCCTATATTTAATCTTGATTTGGCCTATGCCCGTAAAGGAGCTAAACTACAGCAAGAGGTGTATAAACACAAATCGACTTATTCAAAAGAATATATTGTATTTGAAGTAAAAAAGACTTACACGCAGTTGCAATTTGCATATCAGCTAAAACAGATACTGGAAGGAACGCTGGCAGACATAAAGCAGATCAATCAGTCTGTAACCCATTTTTACGATCGGGGATTAGTTCAAAGGTCAGACGTATTGAATTCTCAGGTGCAGGTGAACACGGTAGAAAGTGCACTTTCGAAGGCCGAAAGTAATATTGAGAATGCTTCAGAAGGGCTTAATCTGCTCATGGGTAATTCTCAGGAAAAAGAAGATGTATTCTCAACGGATTCTCTGATACAGGAATTTTCGATACCAAATAATACGGCTCTTTCAGAAACCCGATCGGACATTATGGCTATGAAATCGGCTCTTGATGCTTCTAAAATGATGCTAAAATCTTCAAATATGGCTTTCTTGCCCAGAATTAATGCATTTGGCAGCTATCAGTTCAATGATTCAAAAATGGTTGGATTTAATAAAAACTCATACATGGCCGGGATCACTTTTTCGTGGACTCTTTTTTCNGGAAACCAGAGAATAAACAAGACAAGATCAGCCAAGTACACAACAGATAAAATAAAAAAGGAGCTTGATCAATTTGTTGATAAAAGCCGGTTGGAACTGAATAAAACATTACGCGAACTGAATGACTTGCAAATAGAGATTAAGAAACATGATACAAGTGTGGCTCAGGCAAAAGAATCATTGAGAATTCTCAACAACAGATATAAGGAAGGGCTGGTCAGCACCACAGATCTTCTTACTGCGCAGGCCCAACTATCGCAGCAAAACATAGCGTTGGCTCAAGCCGTAATGACATATAACATTACAAAATACTATATAGAGTTACTGACATCAAATTATTAATTTATAATCCGTAAATAAACAATGAAAATACGTACATTAATATTCATGGCTATAATAGCAGTTTTGGCATCCTGTTCTTCTAAATCGAACAAAGAGAAGGACGAGAGTGCGGTGAATGTAAAAACTTATTATCCTTCAATTTCAAGTAACGGTGAGATTTACATCAGTGGTATGGTGTCTGCCAGACAGACAGCGGTTATGAGTACAAAAGTGATGGGATATATTGACAAGATATATGTAAAACAGGGGGATCCTGTAAAGCAAGGGCAGCTCCTGATCGTAATTAATAGTAGTGATCTGAAAGCAAAAGAAGCACAGTCGGCGGCCATGATTGCAGAAGCTGAAGCCGCTGCTAATGATGCTCAACACGATTATCAGCGATACAAATCTCTTCATGAACAGAAGAGTGTCTCTGACAAAGAACTGGAGAATATGGCGCTCCGCAATACTTCGGCTGAAGCGCGTTTGCAAATGGCTCGACAGGGACTTAATGAGGTGAAGTCAATGCTCTCTTATACAAATATAAGAGCTCCATTTTCAGGCGTTGTAACGCAAAAAATGGTGGATGAGGGCAATATAGCCCATCCCGGTATGCCTCTGCTATCTGTAGAACAGTCGGGAGATATGAATGTGACAGCTTCTGTTCCGGAAAACTATGTTGCTTATATACATGTGGGCGACCCTGTTAAGATTGATGTCAAATCCATTGGTATCATGATCAACGGTTCAATCAGCGAACTAAGTCCCTCCGCTACAATGACCGGAGGACAATACGGAATAAAAATATCTATCAATCAGAAAGATAAAGAAAAATTGCGTGCAGGAATGTATGCAGGAATCCATATACCCGGAAAGGCAAAAGAGGGAGAGTCTCAACAGATAATGGTGAGAAAGTCGTCCATTGTTGTAAAAGATCAGCTGACGGGTGTTTATGTTGCCAAAGACAACAGAGCTATTTTGCATTGGGTGCGCCTTGGNAATGAGATCGGCAACCAGGTTGTCGTACTATCCGGTCTTAACGAAACGGACAGAGTGATAGATAGTGGGAGCGTTAAGCTTTTCAACGGACAGAAAATTATCGTAACAAATTAAGACTTGAGTTATGGAACATGGAATTTCAGGAAAAATAGCTAATGCGTTTATCAAATCTAAATTAAGCATACTGCTGGTATTTGCATTTTTGTTTTTAGGTTTATTCAGTATATACTTTATTCCGCGCGAAGAAGATCCTCAGATAGAAGTCCCAACGGCAGATATTATGATCGGTTATCCGGGTGTCTCACCCAGGGAGGTTGAATCTGGTCTGATGCAACCGATGGAGAAAATTGTATCTAACATCAAAGGAGTAGAGCACGTTTATTCCACTTCGATGACGGGTATGGGTATGCTGACTGTACAGTTTTATGTTGGAGAAGACTCGGAACGGTCTTTAGTGAAATTGTATAACGAGGTTATGAAGAATATGGACCATATGCCATATGGAGCAACAATGCCGATCATCAAATCACGTTCGATTGATGATGTCCCGGCTTTGGCGTTCACATTATGGAGTGATAAGATGAGTGGATATGAACTAAGGCAGGTGTCGGAGGTTGTAGGCAATGAGATCAAGAAGGTTCCGAATGTAGCACAAGTGAAGATTATCGGTGGGCAGAGCCGTCAAGTAAAAGTGGTACTTGACAGAGACAAGATGGCTGGTAGTCATATTGATTTCGGAAATATTGCTGAAGCACTCCAGGCAAATAATGTTCAGATGGAAAGCGGAAACATCATCTCTGGAGATAAAGTTTATGCTGTTCAGACCGGAAAGTTCTTTGCGAACAAGGATGAAGTAAAGAATATGATCGTCGGTATCAGCGATAATCAGCCTGTATATCTCCATCAGATAGCCGACGTGACAGACGGACCGGAAACACCTAAGCAATATGTATCCTTCAGTTACGGAGCAGCCAATGCAAAAGAAAAGGTTCAGATGCCGGATGATTACTCGGCTATTACAATCTCTATTGCCAAAAAGAAGGGTTCGGATGCCATGAAATTGGCCGAAACAGTCATTGGGAAGGTAAACCAGATGAAAGAAAATGTCATTACAAATGATATTCATGTAAATGTAACGCGCAACTATGGCGAAACGGCATCTCATAAAGTATCCGAGTTATTGATGCACTTGATAATAGCCATTATCGCCGTAACGTTATTTGTGATGCTTGCTATGGGATGGCGTGGAGGACTGGTGGTTTTCTTATCTGTACCGATTACATTTGCACTGACACTGTTTTCGTATTATTTTCTGGGATACACACTTAATAGAATCACTCTTTTTGCCCTGGTTTTTGTTACGGGTATTGTGGTAGATGATTCCATTGTTATTGCCGAGAATATGCATCGGCATTTTAAAATGAAAAATCTTCCACCGCTTCAAGCTGCCATTTTTGCCATCAATGAGGTTGGCAACCCTACTATCCTTGCTACATTAACGGTTATTGCAGCCGTGCTGCCAATGGCATTCGTATCGGGAATGATGGGCCCATACATGAGTCCTATGCCTATTGGTGCGGCTATTGCCATGATGTTTTCTCTATTGATCGCACTGACATTGACACCTTATTTCGGCTATCGGTTTTTGAGGTTTAAGGATAAGAATAGCAGCACTGTAAAAAATGACTCTTCAACAGAACTGCGTGAAACGAACATATATAAGCTATATTCTAAAATAATGATTCCTTTTCTTGAAAGCAGGAAAATGCGCTGGACATTCATGGCGTCGTTAACAGTGATTCTATTGGCTACATTTGTATTGTTCTTTACAAAATCTGTACCTGTAAAGATGCTTCCGTTTGATAATAAGAATGAATTCCAGGTAGTTATTGATATGCCCGAAGGAACAACATTGGAACGTACTGCGGCTGTTGCTAAAGAGCTGGGATTGTATATAGGCAAAAACGATAAGGTTACCAGTTATCAAACATATGCAGGAACGTCGGCTCCGATAAGTTTCAATGGTCTTATACGTCATTACGACATGCGTTCGGGCGATAATGTGGCCGATATACAAGTCAATCTGGTCGATAAGGGGGAGCGTAAAGAGCAGAGTCACGATATTGCGAAATCCATGCGTGAAGGATTGCAGACTATTGGGGAAAGATATAATGCAAATGTAAAGGTGGTGGAAGTTCCGCCCGGACCTCCGGTCATGTCAACTATCGTTGCGGAGATTTATGGTCCGGATCATGCAGGACAAATAAAGGTTGCTCAACAGATAAAAGAATTGCTGTTACAAACGAATAATGTGGTCGATGTTGACTGGACTGTGGAGGCGGATCAGGTAGAATATAAGTTTGAGGTAGACAAGGATAAAGCTATGAAATTAGGTATTCCGGAGGTGCAGATACTGCAAAGTGTGAATGCGGCTTTGTCCGGGATGCCAATAGGGATTATGCATAATCCGTCGACGGTAAATCAAATCGGTATTGTGTTGCAGTTACCCGATAAAGACAAGTCAGGTATTGAAGATATCCTTAGTGTCAAGGTGGTGAATAAGCAGGGACTGGCGATACCGGTTGGCGATTTGGTAAAAATTACGGAAGGGGAAAAAGAAAAGAGCATATCCCGTAAAGATCAGAAGCGCGTAGTATTTGTAACAGCAGATGTTGCCGGCAGTTTGGAAAGCCCGGTATATGCGATGTCTGATGTTTCTAAAAGATTGTCTGAAGTAAAACTTCCTCAAGGATATAAACTTCATGAAGAATATACAAAACAGCCGGGCAATGAAGATAATTTTACTATCAAATGGGACGGAGAGTGGCAGATTACTTATGAAGTGTTCCGTGATCTAGGCGTTGCTTTCTTATTCGTGCTGATCATCATATATGTACTGATTGTAGCATGGTTCCAAAACTTTATTACACCATTGGTACAATTGTCGGTAATCCCGTTATCTCTTATTGGCATTATTTTAGGGCACTGGGTTATGGGAGCATACTTTAGTGCACCGTCCATGATAGGCTTTATTGCTTTGGCAGGTATAATGGTACGTAACTCAATATTGATTATAGATTTTATTGATTTGCGATTAAAAGAAGGTATTTCACTCAAAGAAGCTATCGTGGAATCAGGAGCAGTAAGAACCACTCCCATATTGCTTACCGCAGGAGGCGTTGTCATTGGTGCTATTGTTATACTTTTTGACCCTATTTTCCAGGGATTAGCCATATCTCTTATTGGCGGAACTATTACATCAACGGTTCTGACTTTGATAGTCGTTCCATTATTATATTTCAAAATGTTAAAGAATAAAATACAGTAAAAATATGATGAAACTTACAGTAATTTTGAGTATCAAGGAAAGCTATGACCGGGTAGCCGAGTTACTCGATCATGCCGGTGTGAGAAGATTTAGTACCATAAATATAACAGGGTACAAAAAGGACAAAAATTCACATATATTGAATTGGTTCGGAGAGAAATCTGATAATGCCAAGACTAATTCTATTTTGTTTTTTTGCTTTACAACAGAAGAAGAATCGTCATTGGTAATAGAGAAAGTCAACCAGTGCAATCAGGATTTAAATTATAGTTTCCCGGCTCATGCATTTGTAATTGATGTAGAAAAAAATTCATATTTATTATAAATAAAAGAGAATCATAGAGGGAATAAATGTATTTTTGTATGAGAAATAGAAAGTATAAACAGAATGGAAACATTATGTAAAATAAGAGAAATAAATAGAGCGGTGGCAGCTTATGAAGCCGAAATGGAGAAAACATATCACTTATGTCTTAATGAAGGCATGCTATTATGTAGTTTGTCGAAGACCGACAAGCTTTCATCTGGTGAAATTGCCGAGGCGTTAGGGCTTTCAACATCCAATACGTCTAAGGTAATCAAGTCTGTTGAAAATAAGAACCTGATAAAGCGTGTTATAGGAAATACAGATAAACGTCAGATGTATTTTTCATTAACACCGAAGGGTAAAAAGGAGCTGTCTCTGATTAATTGTGACAATTTGGAATTGCCAAATTTACTTAAGGAAATATTGAATAAGAATGAAACGTGAATTATATTTTCGGTACCATCAAACGATTAAAAATGAAGAGTATGAAAAACTTGATTGCCTGTTGTGGCCTAGATTGCGAATTTTGTGACGCCCGCATCGCTACTGTCAATGATGATAACGAGTTGCGTGAGCAGACTGCCCGAAAATGGAGTGAAATGAATCACGCACCGGAGATTACACCGGAGACCATCAATTGCATGGGTTGTCGCGTGGATGGAGTAAAGTTTGTTTATTGTGAACATCTTTGTGGAATCCGCAAATGTGTTGCCGAGAAAGGATTTAACACTTGCGGTGACTGTAAAGAGCTGGATCATTGTCAGATTGTAGGTGTTGTATTGGAAAATGCACCTGATGCAAGGAAAAATCTTACTGAGTGAAGAACTGAATACTTTACTATGGAATGGGATATTTGTTGATTATATGTAAAAATATTATTCATTTACGTTCTAAATCAATGATGGTTGGTTATCAGAATCAGCTATTCCTTATATTTTAAAAAAATAGTATATACTTTTGAAACCAAAAGTATATACTATTATACACCCAAAGTATATACTTTCGTATAGTAAAAGTATATACTTTTTTAGAAAGGCGTCATAAGTATCCTTCGTGATGGGGTATTTTAGTTAACCTGATCCTTTTGAAAAATACGGCGTCACCGTAGATATTTGGTTTAATATATTGATATGTAGAATAATAGTATACTATCTATAGCTGGTTGGCTCAGTGATGCTAACAATTTTAGCATCACCGAGCTTATGTCCTAAAAATAAATTAATTACTAAAGTGTCGACGACGCTGAAGTTTTACGAATGGAACGTAGCGTCACGATTAATAAGCTGCTATATTGCCGATTATAGTATACTGTGATTCCGTAGGACAAGAATTTGTGAACCGCTATGTGCACAAAATTCATTCGAAGGCGCGAACCTTTTCATTCGGAAGAAATTATTTTTCATTCGAATGAAACACTTGTTGCATTCGAATGTATAGTCTTT
>JGI2065J20421_1001963_pt1 | contig 12497 bp, 11 predicted proteins | sample Biomet5_FD_20421 | JGI IMG/M metagenome (IMG submission 20421)
GAACCTGGGACGGCTCTCGGCGGGGTTCGAATACCTCGCGAGTCTCGCCGATCAGGAGACCGACCATTTCCGGGATTCCGACTGGGACGACGATGCCAATCCGAGCCGCCTGTCTATTTTCGGCGAGACCCAGTGCCGTGTGCGCCCGAGTTTTCAACTGCGCGCCGATGTCGATCTGCAGATCGCCGATCTGGTCGGCCTCCCCGACGGCTTTATCCTGCGCCCCCTCGTCGGCTATCGCTGGCAGCATCTCGCGTTCATGGCCCANGACGGCACCCAGTANGTCTACGGNCCGGGTGGGGAANTCGAGGACAGCGTTTCGCTGCCCGGCAACACCATCAGCTTTCAGCAGGACTGGTGCGCGTTTTTTGGGGGACTGCGCCTNGGCTANACCTGGAACAGGGCCTCCTGGCCCCACCGCCTGACCGTTCTGGGCCAGGCCGACATGGGCCCGGTCTGGGGCTACAACCTGGACCGGCATTTGTTGCGGGGTGGGGATCGGGCCACGCGGGAGTATACCCAGGGCCTGGCCTGGCATACCTCCCTCGGCCTGGAACTCGGCCTGACGGAAAACCTGAGCCTGGGGGTCGAGGGGGATTACCTGGGGATGGAGACCACGGGCGTGCACAAGCTCACCTTCTACGACCTGGGATTTCGTTTTTCGAACGGCGTGCGGGCCTGGTCCCAGCAGTCCTCGATCAGTGTGAAGCTGACCTACGGATTTTAGCGGAAGTACCGTGCTCCCGCCGCGTTGCGAAAATTTTCAAGGGATGCGTCTTTTCTGCGGGTTATTTCCCAAAAGAGTGCTATACTGCCGCTAAGGTCCAAAAAAAATTTAACCTGTGGGGTATGTTATGAAAAAACTCTTCCTTTTCCTCGTGGTCGGCGTCCTTGCCGCTTGGTCAGCCATGGGCGCCTTCGACGCCGCGGCCCAGACCCAGCCCATGAGTTCGCAGCAGCAGGCCATTGTGGCCGAAACCTGGACGTTAACCCCCCAGTGGACCGCCACGGCAGGTTTTTCGGGCTTGCCGCTTCGCAACTGCGAAGGCATGTACTGCGGCAAGCTGGCCGAAATGCCCATCGGCACCCAGGTAGGCGTCCTGGTCAATGACCGCGAAGGCTGGGCCTTGGTGCATGTGCCGAGCCTCAACCTGTACGGTTGGGTCAACACGAACAACATTGTTCGCTAGGCCTGCGGCCAGACCCTGCGCCAGGCGATACCGTGTCCGGAAAGGCACTGCCACGGTGGTGCCTTTCCGGCGCCGCTCCCGAGTTGTTTCCCGGGCGATTGACGCCACAGTCTCGTTGCGCCTGAGTCCGGCCTGTGGGGCGCGTCCAGGCTGCGCTCCGGCGCGAACAGGAGCGTCAGGAAGAGGACGCCCGAGCGAAAAGCGCCGTCACCTTCGGCCAGGTTTTCCACGATAGCTACAGGTCTGCCGCCCGGTTGAATAAATCCAAGGCCTCGTGTGACAAGGAAGAGAGCTTCTACCGGAACTGGATCTGTAATGTTCTCGGAATCAAGTCCTTGATGGAGATCACGCCCTTTGACCTGGAGCGGCTCAAAAAGGTCATGCTGGAAGCCGGCAGTCTCCCAAGACCATGCATTCCTGCCTTGCCGCGGTGCGGCGGTGTTCAACTTCGCCAAACGGAACGGGCTGTTCCAAGTGGGACACCCCCGTGGCCTTTGCCAGGAAGCCCACGGCCAACAACCGCCGCTTGCGCTTTCTGCCCTGCCCCACGACGAAGCCGACCGTCTGCTTGCTGCCCTGGCGCAACGCTCCCCCGACGTGCCTAGCATGGCGCTTCTGTCTCTTCACTGCGGGCTGCGCGCCGGTGAAATTTTTTTTAACTTGGCAGGACGTGGACCGCTACACCGCCAAGGAGCTTACGGGCCACGGCACCTTAGCCTGACCGAGAGGTACAGCCATTTGAGCCGGACAAGCTGCGTCGGGCAGTAAAAACGCTCGAGGCTGGCATGAAGGAGGCCAAGGACAAGGAGGTGTTGTTTCCGTTGGTGATCCGATGTTGGCAAAAAGTCAGGCTGTTATCCCTGGGCCGGGAGAGCATCTCCCCAATTTTGCGCATCGGGGCCAAGTCTGACTTCCTCACCCAGGTCAGCCAACGTTTCATGAACCGTTTGGCCCAGCCCACACTATGGGAGTTCCACAACCCGGCCCACTTTCCTTCATGGCCCAGGCCTTGGTTACCTTCAGGTTTGTGGCCTTCAGGGCTTCCAGCGTAGGCCGGTGCTTGTCCGGCAGGTTCTCTTCCCGGTAAAGCCAGATGTACTTGGTGCCCTTGAGGTGTTCGTCTTCCTGGCGGAGCAGTTCGCGATGTTCTTGACGGCGGACTGTGTCCACGGCCAAGCCCACGTGCTGCATGATGTGAAAGCGATCGTGGACGATCTTGTGTGCAGTCTCGGGGGCATGCTTGACCGTGGCCGTGAAGTACGGTTCCCCCATGTCCATGGCCACAGCCCGGATGTGCTCAGGTTGCTGCGCCGTGAACTGCCGGTAAGAGTCCTTGAGACTCTCGGTCTTACGATTCTTGACCAGAAACTCCACCGTGCCGCCCAGCATGTCACAGACTACAGTCATGGAGTCGTGCCCCTTGCGAGAGGCCATTTCATCGATGCCAAGATTCCGAGCGGGGCTTGCTTTTTTCCTGGCCTGCCCTCGCCGGATAGCTCGACCCATGACGTTCCTGGCCTTGTCCCAGCTGATCCGCAAGAGCCGGCAGCGTGCTCAACATGGACATCCACACGGCCTCCGGCCGTGTCCAACTCGACGTGGCAACAAACCATGGGGCGCTCAGCCCCAGAATCCGAGAATACAGGTCCGAGTCCTTCATGGCCGTCCTCCGCAGCGGATCATAGCCGGTCACCTAACCACGGAAAATGCGGAAGAGCCAAAAAAAATATGGAGCAGGCAAATCGTGCTTGACAAAATGGGGGGATGGGAACTACAAGCTGACTCCTTCGAGCGGGATGTAGCGCAGTCTGGGAGCGCACCTGAATGGGGTTCAGGGGGTCGGAGGTTCAAATCCTCTCATCCCGACCAGATTTTTCAAGGGCTTACGGTGATCACCGTAAGCCCTTTTTCTGTTTTGGTACCCACCGGGTACCCACAGGCAATTGATCCGCCTTCTTCCAAAAAATGTGCTCCCAATGGCTCTCACGGGAACAAGGCCCAGGAAGGGACCGTAGGGCGCAAATTCAGGAAAAATTGTCCAACGGCCTTCGATAGCAAGCAGCCTATGGCTGCTCAGGTGTCTCGATACGTTTTGATTCGAGGTATGCTTGTAGGGATCTTCGTGAATAAAGAACGCGCCTTCCGTCTTTGATGTAGCTCGGGCCGCCGCCGCGACATCTTTTGGTCTTCAGTGTCGCAGCCGAAAGTGAGAATAATTTTGCAGCCTCGTTCTCGGTGAGGAATTCTTTTCGCTTGAGAACCTCGATTTCAGCGGCTGGGGCTAAAAGTTTTGACAAAGTCGATTCCATGGCCTGGGCGACATCATCTTGCATAAGCTGCATATCTCCTCCCGCTCCGACTCGCCCGCCTGAGGCTGAGGGCGTTGTCCACAGGCAATCTCAGGCAACGCGGAGAACAAGTGATGCAATCTTATGTAAGAAATTCTTTTTTTGGCAAGCCAAAAGCTTTTTTAAAAAATATTAATTAATTAAGAATGTTAGCGAAAATTTGACAAAACCTTCTCATACCCGCCAATCGACCGGTGGCGTAGGTATTTATCCTGGTGCAGTAAATAATAAGCTAGAATTTCAAAAACCCATGATATGCGCATGCTCCAGAAGAATCGCTGTGAAAAACCTGTTGGCAGAGTAATTTCTTATAATTCTTGAGAACAGAAATCACAGGTGACTTGATCGGATTTTCCTAGCTTCCAGAAGGGCTGCATGAATTATCTTGAAAGGCAGGAGGAGCGATAAAGGAATATCAGGAGTGGGGCGGCCCCGTATTCGGCATTCTTCTAGGGGCGGACGATTTCATACTGCCAACGGCTGATCTTGAGGATTGCCCAAGGCTTGTTTTGGGGTTGCAGAGCTGGTCATCAAACATGACGTAGACCCTTTTGGGCCTTGCGAACCTTTCCCGTTTGGCCGACCTGGGCTGACAGCGCATCGCGGGCTAAACAAGGTGAAAGCTATCAACAACAGGCGGACATACGCGAGGAGTGTCTTGGCCTTCCGCACTTTCACTGGAAAATAGTGTTATAATCATAAAATAACAGCAGAAATTCCGGCGAAAGTGCGGAGCAATTACCTCCCTACCAGGCAGGAATTACCGGAGCAAATCACCCTGCCTTCAGCAATGCGACAAACGTATTGATGGCCTCCTTCAGCGAAAGGGCGGTCGCACATAGAGCTGTTCCGCGAGGATCTGGCGACTCTGCGCCATTTGCGATTTTCAATTCGCACAACGACAATGCCTGGCTCACTAATGTTTGAGCATGTTCTTCAAACTCCCGCATCTCGAAATTTGGCACACAGTCACCTCAGCGTTGGGGGCAACCCACGACGCACGCCTCTGTCGCTTTCGGCTTAAGCGGTACGTTCTGAAACCTGCAGTTTGGCGTCTCCCTTGGCTACAGCAAGAAGGCATATCAAGTCCTCCCACAAGATTTCCGCCATACGCAGGGCATTCGAATCAGTACGCCTTGTGGCTTGCCCGGGTGCGTCGCCCTCCTGCGTATGATTGGCCATCTCGCCGCGACCGCATTAGCGGAAGTGCGGATATAACCATTCTTGCAAACTCCATTTTCCCATTATTTGGTGTTTGCATATGATCAAGCTTCTCAATAGACCGCTCAAACAGAAATAAAAAAGTTTATTATAAAATCTTATAAAATAACTTTGTAACTATCCGCTGTCCTTGTAGAGAATTAGCCGAAAAATATAATTACTTCACAATAAGATCAAGGATAGACTCGCCAGTCCTATTACATCAACACACTTTACTTTTTTTCACTGTTTTGTGTGGTGAAATAATTGGCAAAATCATGACAAATCATGCGTATAAAGTGAGAACTCTCCATTATGTCTTCCACGGAAACAATACTAGTGTGACTTTAGAAAAAAAGATGATTGGGCAAGTTTTTGCCTGAAATAGATAACAATGCGGCAAAATGGCGCCAGTAGCCAGACATGTCGCTTGAAATTGTGATTGAAAATATCGGAATTTGAACGAATCAGGCAATTTTTAAAGAGAATCGGGCTATTCAAAGCTTATTGGAATCACGTAAAATAGTAATTCAGTGTTTTCATTTGTCCCTGAACCAGCAGATTCCCCATCTCTAGCCCTGGATCCAGGGAGGAAAACTGTAACAGACTGATTTTTTTTATAAACAGGTGGTGTTGCCATGTGCGATTGTAATGCTGGAGAGGGCAGGCCGGGTAGCATGACCCGGCGCCAGTTCATCAAAAGCGTGATCGCTGCCGGAGTTGTTTCGTTTTCCGGCCCGCTTTTTTCGGGACCGGCCGGGGCCAGTCCCAAGGCCACGCCCGGCTCCGTCGAGCGGCTTATCACCCTCAACGTCAACGGACAGCAGCGTCGGGTGGACGTCATGCCCCAGGAGACGCTGGCCCAGACACTCCGAGGCAAGCTCGGGCTCATGGGGCTCAAGATCGGCTGCGACCGGGCCGAATGCGGGGCCTGCACCGTGCTGGTCGACGATGTGCCCCAATATTCCTGCTCGATCCTCACCCACAGCGTGAGGGGTAAGAAGGTTCTGACCATCGAGGGGCTGGCCCGTCCTGACGGTGGCTTGCATCCCCTGCAACAGGGCGCAATCGAGGAACAGTCCTTCCAGTGCGGCTACTGCGCGCCCGGGTTTCTCATGGCCACGCTTGGTTATCTCAAGACCAATCCCGCGCCCACACGGCAGGAACTGGCCCACGGCATTTCAGGCAACCTCTGTCGCTGCCAGGATTACGACAAGATTCTCACCGGCCTCATGCGCGGGGCCGAGTACATGAGGAAGGGGTAACCCATGGCCACGAATGAGACCCTTTTCACCCCCAAACTGACCGGGCGTGACTACACCACGCCCGATCAGCGCGCCAAGCTGACGGGGCAGGCTCGCTACACCGGCGATTTCCGTGCCGAGGGCATGCTCGTGTGCCGGCTGCTCACAAGCCCCATGCCGCACGCCAAGGTCAAGCGCCTGGATACCCGGGCCGCTCTGGCCTTGCCCGGCGTGCGGGCCATCCTCACCGCCGACGAACTGCCGCCGCCGGCCGATCTCGTCACCGACATCGGCGAGGTCATCAAGGCCAGCCCCTTTGCCGAACGCGCCCTCACCATGGAACCGCTTTATCAAGGCGATCCCATTCTGGCCGTGGCGGCCGTGGACGAGGCGACGGCGGTGGCCGCCCTGGAGGCCATCGACATCGAATTCGAGCCCCTGCCTTTCGTCATCGACCCGCTGGAGAGCCTGCGCCCAGGCGGCCCCAATGCCCGGGGCGACAGCAACGTCTGGCTGCCGCCCGGAAAATCCGGCGAACCGGCCCGCATCGGCAACCTCAAATGGAGCGAGGCCGATTTCGCGGCTGCCGGGGACAAACGGCTCCCCTGGGGCAAGGCCCCGGCCTCCTGGTCCTTCGGGGACGTCGAGGCCGGGCTCAAACAGGCCGCCCTCGTGCTCGACGAAACCTTCGTCACCGCCAACGTCAGCCACCAGGCGCTCGAGCCCCGCGCGACCCTGGCCTGGTGGGAAAACGGCAAGCTCCATCTCGTCGCCGGCACCCAGAGCACCATGCAGACCGTGCCGGCCATCGCCCGCTGGATGAACATGGACGCGGCCGACATCGTCTTCATCAGCGAATATACGGGCGGCGGCTTCGGCGGCAAGGCCACGGCCTCGGTGGCTGTCGTCATCCCGGCGCTGCTGGCCAAAAAGGCCAAGGCGCCAGTCATGCTGCGCATAAGCCGCGAGGAGGAGCAGTATCTCGGCCGGTCACGGCCGAGCCTTCTCGGACGCATGCGGGCTGGATTTTCCAAGGAAGGCCGGCTGACGGCCCTGGACCTGCTGATCGTCCAGGACAACGGCCCCTATGAGCAGGTCAGCGACATGACCAACGCCGGGCGCATGGCTTCGCTCCTGTATCAGCCCCAGGCCATGCGCTGGCACGGCGTGGCGGTGCTCACCAATACCCCGACCAAAGGGCCGCAGACGGGCCCCGGCGGCGTGCAGGTCGCGGCCTTCATGGGGCCCGTGTTGGCCAAGGCGGCCCGTCGCCTGAAGCTCGATCCCCTGGCCGTGTGCCGTATCAACGCGCCTGAGGGACAGGCGCCGGCCGGGCCGCCCAAACCGGACGGCAGCTTGACGCCCGCCACCAGCGCCTTCGTCAAGGAAGCGCTCGACCAGGGCGCTAAGGCCTTCGATTGGCAGGCGCGCCGCAACCGCCCCGCCCCCAAGGGGGGGCTGCGGCGCGGCCTCGGCGTGGCCACCGGCACGTTCGTGGCCGGCACCATCGGCTATGACGGCCTTTTCGTCATCACCCCCGAAGGCAGGCTCCGCATCCACTGTGGTATCGGCAACCTCGGCACGGAATCGTTTAGCGACGTGCAACGCGTGGTGGCCGACGCCATGGACGTGCCCTGGGAGGACTGCGAGATCCTCTGGGGCAACACCGGCAAGCACCTGCCTTGGAGTTGCATCTCCGGCGGCAGCCAGACCATCCACGCCATGTCCCGGGCCGGGCTCGCGGCTAGTCTCGACGCCAAGCGCAAGCTTAAGGAGATCGCGGCCAGGACGCTCGGCGGCAGTCCCGAGGACTATACGGTCGGCGGCGGGCGTGTTTTTCGGGCCGCGACGGGGCAGGGCATGCACTTCGGCGAGGCGGCCAAACAGGCCATCTCGCTCGGCGGCGCCTACGACGGCCACGAGTACCCCGACAACCTGCACAAGCTGACCAAGGCGTCAGTGGCGGCCCTGGCCGGGCAAGGTCTTGTGGCCGTGGCCAAGGACACGTTCGGCCGCCAGGGCCAGACCTATTCCTTCGTGGCCACCTTTGCCGAGGTGGAAGTGGACGTCGAAACCGGCATGTACCGGATCACGGACATCCACGTACAAGCCGATGCCGGCAAGGTGGTCCACCCCCGGGCCTTCGCCGGCCAGGTGTTTGGCCGCTCCATGCTCGGCATCGGCCATGCCACGAGCCAGAAATGGTTCTATGACAACCGCTACGGCCTGCCCGTATCCAAACGCTTCTACCAGACCCGGCCGCCGACCATCCTGAGCCTCCCGGACAAGTTCAGCTGGGAGGCCCTCGGCCTGCCCGACCCGCAAACGCCGATAGGCGCGCGCGGCATCGGCGAGCCTCCGACCGCCGGGGCCATGGCGGCCGTGCTGTGCGCCCTGGGCGACGCCCTGGGCGATGACGCGTTTTTGCGCGCCCCGGTCATGGCTGACACGGTTCTCGCCGCCCTGGCCCCCGGAGCCAAGCTTCCCGTGGACGGCCTCGCGGCCAATGTCTGAACACGCAAGCCGCGGCAAACACGCGGCAGGAGCATACCATGGCAATCGTACGTGACGGCATGCCGCCCTTCGATCTGTACCAGCCGACGGACGTCGAAGACGCCCTGGCCCTGGCCGACCGCCTCGGGAGCAAGGCTTGGATTCTGGCCGGCGGCCTCGACAGCCTGGAGCGGTTCAAGGACCGGCTCAAGCGGCCGGCGGCGGTTATAGACCTTGGCCGCGTCGACACCCTGCGGGGCGTGATGCAGGCCCCCAACGGAGATGTCATCATCGGCCCCATGACCACGCTCACCGAAGTGGCCGGCCATCCGTTGCTGCGCGAGCGCTTCGGTCTTTTAACCTTAGCGGCCGGAGAAGTGGCCTCGCCGCAGATCTGCAACCAGGGGACCATAGGCGGCAACATCTCCCAGGACACGCGCTGCTGGTATTACCGCGGCGGATTTAACTGCTATCGGGCCGGCGGCAACCTCTGCTACGCCGACACCCCGGAAGGCATGAACCGCGAGCACGCCATTTTCGGGGCCAGCCGCTGCGTGGCCGTGTCGCCCTCGGACACCGCGCCGGCCCTGGTCGCCCTGGAAGCGCGGTTCGTCATCCGAAACGGCGGCGGGACCCGTACCGTCGCGGCCGAGGACTACTTCGTCGGTCCGGCCGACGACATTACCCGGCTCAACGTGCTCGGTCCGGGCGACATCTTGACGGAAATCCGCTTGCCCCAGACCTGGGCCGGGGCGACGCATTACTTCGAGAAGGTCCGCGACCGCCCGGTCTGGGATTTTCCCCTGGTCGGCATCGCGGCGGTCATGCGCAAGCACGGGGAGCGTATCGAGCAGACCCGGTTCGTGCTGAGCGCCGTGGCGGCCAAGCCTTGGCGCCTGCCCGAGGTGGAGGCGGCCGTGGCCGGGAAAATACCGAGCGACGCGGTCGCTGTGGCGGAAAAAATCGCCGCGGCCGGGGCCGCCCCCCTCACCCACAACGCCTACAAGGTGATACTGACCCGCAATCTGGTCAAACGCGCCATTCTCGGCAAGGAGGCGTCATGAACCTCGTCACCTGGGGCGCTTCCCCCTGGGGGCAGCCCCTCATCCTGCACGCGGCCTGGTACCTGCTGTGGTACTCCCTTGCCGCGGGCATCGTCTTCGTCCTGGGCCATGCCATTTGGGCCAGGCTGCGTCCCCATGCCCAAACTCCGGTCATCTCGTCCGAGGAAGCCGCGAAATACCCGGCACGCATTGCGCGGCATACGCTCCCGGCCCGGCTTTTCCACTGGGGGATGGCCGCCTGCATGCTCACGCTTCTGGCCACGGCCTTTTTGCCCAAGGTCGGCCTGCGCTTCGATTGGCTGGGAGCGCACGTCCTGGCCGGCAGCATCCTTGTTGCGGCCATCGTCTTCCACATCGCCCATGCCGTCTACTGCATGGATTTTTGGGCCATCTGGCCGACAACGGCCGACTTGGCCGAACTGCACAACCTGTCGGGAAAAAGTGCCCCGGTGCGGCCGGGCAAATATCCCCTTGGCAACAAGCTTTACCACCTGGCCATCGTTGTCCTGGGGCTGACCATGGCCGTAACCGGCGCCTGCATGCTGACCCGGGTGCGCACGGGTTTCATGGCCCGCGATCCGTACCGCTATTTCAGCGACGGCGGCTGGGGCATAGTCTACGCCCTGCACGGCCTGGCCGGGCTGTCGCTTGTCGCCCTGATCATCATCCACGTCTACTTCGCCGTGCGGCCCGAAAAACGCGCCATCACCAAAGCCATGCTTACCGGCGCCATGGACCGCGACTTCTACCTTTCCCACCACAATCCCGCGCGCTGGCGCGCCGGGACCCGGGTCACCAAATAAGGCCCGACGGAGACGGAACCCATGATGGAGTTTGCCGATATCGCCGCCCGGTGCGACGCCATCGAGGAATGCTACGAGTTCATGCTGGGCTATGCCGCCCAGGGCGTTGTCGACGACCGGGAAAGCCGTGCCGGCTCGCAGTTGCGCGAACTGCTCTCCCGGGCGGTCGCGGCCGCGTCCGGGCTGGCGCAATCTTATGCCACGGCGATCGTGGCTCTGGGGCTCAGACCCGTGCAGCCCTACAAGGACTTTCTTGATGTCCTTACTGCCGACACGACCAAGGCGCTGGCGGCCATGCGGCTCGTGCTCGTCCAGCTGCGCATATCCTCGCAGCTCATCGACAACCTTAACGCATCCCTGCATGTACGCACACTGCTCACGGACGTCTTCCTGCTCGACGCGGCCCTCGGGCGGCCGGAGGTCGATGCGCCATCCCCGGCTTCGTAAGTCCTTTGCGTCCCACCGTCGCATCCAACGCGCTTGCGCCCCGATACTGCCGTAGCCGAAAAGGTGCGGCAGTATCCACAGTGGGACGTCGGAAAAAAAAGCGCATATGGCCGCTTGACATTGTCACCGTAAAGTGACATTTGGCCACGCATGTCAAACGAAAAAACTTCCACAGTGGCCGGAAGGCCACGGGACCGGGAAGCGACCATGCAGCTTCTGGTCGAAGCCGTGGGCCGGGTGCTGGCCCGGCAAGGTTTCCAGGCCGTCAAGGTAAATGTGGTGGCCCGGGAAGCCGGCGTCGATAAGGTATTGATTTATAGGTATTTTGGCGGATTACCCGGTCTGGTTGCGGCCTTTGCCAACAGCGGCGATTTCTGGCCCGATGCCCGCGAACTGGCCGGCGGCGACATCGAGGCCTTTTTGGCCCTGCCGTACGCCGAGCGGCTGACTATCGGCGTTTGCAACTATCTGCGCGCCATCCGCCACCGCCCCTTGACGCAGGAAATCCTGGCCTGGCGATTCATGGTGCGCAACGAACTGACCGACGCCATTGATTCCGTCCGGGAAACCGTCGGCACACGACTGCTCTCTCTACTGCATCCGGACGAGATCGCCGCCGCCGAATTGGACATGCAGGCCCTTTTCGCCATCCTTGGCGGCGTCATCAACCATTTGGGCGTCCGGGCGCGTTTCGAGGAGAATTATGCCGGTTTTCCCCTTGATGACGAAAAGAGCTGGGAACGCCTTGAGGCCATGTTGGCACGCATTATTCGAAGTGTGGTCCCCGCCTCGTGAGGGCGGTTTTTTTTAACCTTATTGTCACCAGTAGGTGACAAGTACCCCCAGAGCCCCTTTGCCCCCCCAAGGGCCCCCACAGCAAAGCACCTTTGCACTAACTGGAGAGACAAATGATACAGCGAAATGTGGTACGAAACCTGTTGGTCATCATTCTTGTTGCAACACTTTACGGATGCGCGAGCCCGAAGCCGGTCATGTATCAGGGCGTTCCTTCCACGACCTATCTCAAACAAAACACCGATACCGGCGACAAAAACTTACCATACGTCTATGAAATCCATAAAAATTTTATAAAATACGACAAGATGATCATTGCGCCCGTAACGATCTACCGGGATAAAGATAGCCAGTTCGGCGACATGGCGGAAAAAGACAAAATGACGCTTGTCACGTATGCGCAAGCACAATTTACGGAAAAAATGAAATCAAAATTCCAGATCACGACACTCCCGGGACCAACTACCTTGATCTTGAAAGTAATACTCACAGGAGCCGAAACGTCGACGCCGGTGCTCTCGACGTTATCGCGGCTCGATCTCGGCGGCGGATTATACAACGGGGTTCAAAGCATTCGGGGAGGAGAAGGATCCTTTACCGGCGCGATTTTCTATGTCGTCGAAATTTACGACTCGTCGACATCGAAACTCCTCAGCGCCTACATTGCGAAAGAATATCCGAATTCCATGAATATCGCCGCGAGCTTAGGCTCCCTCACGGCGGCGAAGGTCGGCATTGAAAAAGGGGCGGAAAAACTCGCCAAGCAACTGCAACAGACAAAAAGCGGCACCACGGCATCCCAGCGCATGCCCTGAAACCGTACGCTCTCCGCCGACGGCGCGTTGCGACCGTGACGCGCCGTCGGGTTGGCGATGCCGCCCCCCCCCCGCGATTTCCCGACACCTCCAGCCCT
>JGI2065J20421_1001968_pt1 | contig 12470 bp, 11 predicted proteins | sample Biomet5_FD_20421 | JGI IMG/M metagenome (IMG submission 20421)
ACAGGCTGATCGCTCCCAAGAGCTCATATCGACGGAGCGGTTTGGCACCTCGATGTCGGCTCGTCACATCCTGGGGCTGGAGAAGGTCCCAAGGGTTCGGCTGTTCGCCGATTAAAGTGGCACGCGAGCTGGGTTCAGAACGTCGTGAGACAGTTCGGTCCCTATCTGTTGCGGGCGTAGGAGGCTTGAGGGGAGCTGGCTCTAGTACGAGAGGACCGAGCTGGACGAACCGCTAGTGTACCAGTTGTGCCGCCAGGTGCACCGCTGGGTAGCTACGTTCGGAAGGGATAAGCGCTGAAAGCATCTAAGCGCGAAGCCCCCCCCGAGATGAGGCCTCCCTTGAGGGGCGTTGGAGACTACGACGTCGATAGGCTGCAGGTGTAACGCCGGTAACGGCAAAGCCGAGCAGTACTAATACCCCGATAGGCTTCCGCGGCGAACGCGCCGCCTGCTCTGCGAAAGAACGTCAAAATATACGGACTAAGCATCCGGAATCGCTTACGGTGGCTATGGCGGCGGGGTACCACCCCTTCCCATTCCGAACAGGGCCGTTAAGCCCGCCAGCGCCGATGGTACTGCCGAAAGGTGGGAGAGTAGGCCGCCGCCGGTTTTTTGTCCCGGTCTCCTATGAGATCGGGACTTTTTTATTTATTTTTGTGGTGATAGTTTTGACCCTGATATGAAATTCAGATTTTCTATAATCTTTGGATTAAGCTTGTCTTGGTTGTTAATATCCAATGCAAATGCGGCTTGTAACTACAAGCTCGATTCATTGTATTTTCCTTTTCCTGACTCATTGAAACTGAAAAGTCTTTTCGTTTATCGGGTAAATACGGAGAATATGGCACCAGAATTTTCTGAATATGACACAACTTTATTCGGTGCTCAAAATGTATTTGCTCTTACACGATATTCGGTGGGTAGCATTGGAACCGGTAACAATGGTGGCGCAATTGAGGCTATTGACTATTTCCTTAGACCAGAAGATGTTAGTTTTCTATTTATTAGAAACTTTATTCCATACATGAATACTCCAACGAATATTCCAATTATCAACTCCAAAAAGCGATTTACTCGGTTAGGATATTCCACCAACAAAAAAGCTATTGGGGAACAAACATTGGATGTAACGCATAATCAAAATATTGTGCCTGGTTGGAGTGTTGGATTAAAATTTAATGCATTTAGCACGGCTGGTTTCTTTCAAAATCAAAATACTCGTAACAATAGCGTTATTCTTTATTCCTCTTTTTATGGACCACGACTTAAAAGCTATGTGACCTTTGCTTTTCAGCGAATGCGGGTGGTGGAGAATGGCGGCGTTTTGGCGGAGAGTTACATTAAGGATACCATTATGGATTCGGAAAATGTACCGGTGAACTTGAACGATGCTAAGAACGAAATAAGAGGTATGCAGATATTCGCTTCTAATAGTTATGGAATTGTTCAAGGTGCTCAAAAGGGTAAAGCCGGGGAGCCTTATCTTGAACTACGACATACCTTAAAGTATGATCGCTTTAGTAGAGTTTTTTATGATGATCCTACTACTCATACCAACGATGTTCAATATTTCGATAACTATTTTATAAGTAAGACAACGACTAATGATTCGTCGTACTATCGTAACCTTACAAATGAGCTAACTCTTTCTGGTAATTTTCTAAGTGGTTTAAATAGGGCTATGAAGCTTTACGTTAAAAGTGGAATTGAGCTCGAACGATACTACTATTGGAAACCAACTTTCTTTTTGAATAAATTGTCGGATATTGACTATACCAACCTTTACACTGGGGCTGGGCTTTTTACACGATATAAAGGTATTGATCTTTCTATTTATGCAAAAAGTTATGTGAGTGGTCGTCGGAGTGGTGATGTGCTTTTTGATGGTCGTGGAAATTTCTTCTTTACTCTTTTAGGATTTCCAGTGCGCCAATCGGCCAACTTGTCTATATCTACCATAACTCCCGACTTTTTTACTACCCAGTATTTCTCCAATAATTTTCAATGGAATAATAATTTCAACAAGATAAATGAACTCCGTGCTTCCTATTCATTGGCTTTGCCTAAGCTGAGGTCTACTGCCGAAGTTAGGTTTGAAACCATAGGGAATTATGTCTATTTTGATACTACCGCTACTCCAGTTCAGAATAGTGGTCAAGTTTCTGTTGCGAGCCTTTTTGTAAGTAATCATCTCCGGGTGGGCATTTTGCATTTGGTTCATCAGGGTGTGCTTCAATCATCTACCGATGAAATGGCGATTCCGCTACCAAAACTTGCATTTAAAGCCTCTTACTATGTTCAGTTTTCTCTGGTGAAGAACGTGCTATCAACTCAAATAGGAGGAGATATTTTTTACTATACCAAGTTTTATGCCGATGCCTATCAACCTGCAACAGCGCAATTTTATCGTCAACGTATTCGGAAACTTGGAGCATATCCGCTAATTAGTGGATTTATAAACTTTCAATGGAAAAGAGCTCAAATATTCCTTAAATACGACCACCTTGATCAGAATTGGTTTGGTCGGGATTATTTCTCCGCACACTCTTATCCCATAGGCGATTTCTCATTTAAATTTGGCGTCTACTGGAATTTCTATGATTAATATTAATTGTTTGAACTTTACTGAATTGTTCTTGTTTAGTTCCTTTGTGAAAAAGAGCTTTAATGAATCTATTTACTTCTAAAAATCATTTTGCAGCATTCTTTGTATTCTTTCTAGTATTTACCCTCAGCTGTAGTCAGCCGAATTCCAAAATTGGAGGTGTAGGCAAAAATGCCAGCATCGCTGCTATTCAGCATAGAGGAAAGTTAGTTGCTGTAATTGAAAATTCCGGTTTATCCTTTTTTGTAGATAAGGGACAGCCAATGGGTTACCAATACGAAATGCTCTCGGCTTTAGCCAGAACCATCGGGGTACCCCTTGAATTACTTCCTGTTGATAATGCTTCTGAAGGATATCAACTCTTAAAGGATGGCAAATGCGATATTCTTGCAATGAATTTGGTTCCAAATAAAACTCTCATACGAAAGTTTTCTTTTACCATTCCTCATTCAGAATTAATGCTAGCCTCTGTTTCTAAGTCGGATANGGTATCCAATATGACCGTTTATTTGACGGGTGAGTTGGCACAGCTATCTGGACTAAAAGCCACCGTTGGTTCGAAATCAGAATTGGTAAAAACTACCGAACATAGCGCTGATGATCTGCTAGAACAGGTTTCGGTTGGTGCTATTGATCAGGTAATTGTTAGTTATGCACAAGCACGGATTGGTGAACTTCGTTATCCTTCATTGAAGGTAACGCCAATACCAACTCTGCACGAGGATGCCTGCTGGGCTGTGAATCGTGACTCTCGTGTACTCTTGGAGGAGATTAATAGTTGGTTGTTGCTCTATTTAAAGAGTTACAGCTACAAACAAATGGCATTAAAATACTTGCAGGATGACGGTGTTTACAATCGTTATGCCGATGCACTGCTCAATAGAGGCGATAATGCATTTTCAAAATTTGATAAAGAGATAAAGCATTTTAGCGATAAGTTGGGTTGGGATTGGCGGTTGTTGGCCTCCGTTATTTTTCAGGAATCGAGGTTTAAGCCAAATGTAACCTCTCAAGCAGGGGCTTATGGCCTTATGCAGATTATGCCTATTACCGCTCAACACTTTGGCGCGGTGGATATCGTAAGTCCAAAAAATAACATACGTGTTGGAGTTATGTTGCTCAGCAAGTTGGAACAGCACTTTGAGGATGACGGAATTGCTGAACACGAACGCATAAAGTTTGTTTTAGGAGCCTACAATGCCGGCTTGGGTCACATTGAGGATGCACGTCGCTTAACCGATAAGTATCACCGAAATCCTGACTCATGGAGAGATGTGGAATACTTCCTTAAAAAGAAATCGGATCCTAAGTATTATCGCGATCCATTGGTTAAATATGGTCGGTTTACAGGAGTGGAAACATCAAATTTTGTGGCTGAAGTGCTGGAGCGCTACGGTCATTACCGAAGCTTGGCCATGAACTAAACATGGTTTTGACAGGGGATAATGGGCGATATATCGGTGAATTCTGCAAGAATCATAGCGGTAGCGCCCCATATCATCTCCTTGTCCCATTTAAAGTAGGGCGTTGAAACGGGTTCATTATCGAGAACCAATGTTTTAACAGTTCGGGAATCGGGTTGAACAAGTTTACATATTGGAACTTCAATGATATACTCAACCTCCTGAAGGCTTGGGTAGAATTGGGGTTTTGTCCACACTACACCAACAACTGGTAATACCAAGTGATTGCTTACGGGAATGAATAGTGGTGTTAGCGTTCCGAGAATGGTGACGCTTTCTTGAACAATTCCAACTTCCTCCCATGTTTCTCTCAGGGCCGTTTCTAGTAAGGTGTTATCGGTTTTATCCTTTTTCCCACCTGGGAAAGCGATTTGACCACTGTGAAAACCATCGTATGTTTGTCGTTTGATGAAAACGAGCGTAGGATCTCCATTATTGGGGAAGATGGGCAGAAGAACTGCACTAATTTTGGTCTTCTCGTCAGGTTTAGAATGGTTTAAGAGCCTTGCCCTGACGGCAGGAGCCATTCTGCGCTGTGACTCATCGCCTGGCAGTGGTTTGTGCAGGTTTTTACGAAGAGCATTTATATAATCGTTGAAGAATTCATTACTCATTTAGAACATTGCATTTTTCTAGTCAACGGTGCAGATTGCTATTTGTTCTGAATTTCGAAATAATATTTTCTTGTAGGTTCGAAGCTAAGCATTGTTGTGCTACTACTACTTCAGCATAATTGCTTGTGTTCCTTTAAAAATTTGATGTTGGTTAGTCCTTTTTGGTGATTGCAGTCAAGAAGGCAATATGTGAAATTGAGGAATTAGCTGCTTTCCCGGCTTTTTTAGATGGTAAGCAACCGATCGCCCGACTTAAGGTATTCGGTTAAGGGTTGTCCCATATAGCGGACGTTTCCACTAAAGCCTTGTATAGCCGCACCACCAGCAGCGCAAATTCAAACGATTTATCTTTCAGTATTGAACTCTTCTCACTCACCGCTTATCACTCGTAATTCATCATTAACGGGTTATTGGCGTGAAGGTAGGGAAAAGTTATGAGTTATGAATAATGAGTTGGGTTGGTTGGTCGAGTTAGCGGGTTAGCCTTTTTATTACACTTTGCCGTTGAACGACATAGCCCACGGTTTCAACGGTTTATTGAGTTCACTGACCCTTATTGCATGCGCAACCTAGGACATTCCAGTAAGCTAATTTGTGGCAATGGAATTAAGGTATGGTTTGTGCGTTCGCGGGTTACCTATCCTTTATGCAGCGCACGTTTGCTTCTATAAATTTAGGATATGAGTATTTTATTAACATGCAACTTTTGGCACATACAGCGCGCATCCATGCATAAGGGGCGCTTGCTTCGGAGGACGACCACCAGCAAGCTTCGTTTTCCTGTTCGAACTGGATGGTAGGGCAGCTGGCTTTATCCAAGAGGGGGATTGCGCTAAAGCCACTGCTGTTGCTACCGCCATAGGAACTTCGCCATAACCCTGCATCTTTCATCTTGCAGCCGGCTACTAGGCCACCACCCAAATAGGTATTGAGGGCAAGCCAATCTTCGTTGGTGGGGACATGCCAACCTGCCGGGCAGAGGTTGTTGCTATCCACCACCGCGTAGTAGTTGTAGAGCGCTCCATAGGTGTTCTTGAAACTTGTATCGTTTTGGTACCAAGTGTAAGCACCCGTGGTTATTTTTTGTAGTGTTTCACTGTCTGAAACTCTGCGTATTTTTTTGCCATTTCGATATCGGGTTGTTTTTAGGTTCTCGGTCATCCACTCTTGGTTTCCAATCTTAATGGTGTTGTAGAGGTTTCCATCCGCATCCTTTACACCGCCATTCACCTCGTACTCGTAACGGTTTTGCACGTCGGGCGCAATAATAATGGTATGCTCCACTGTCTTCGATCCGTTCTCCAGCCTTACGAGGTAGGTGCCGTTGCTCAGGGTGGCAGTATAGGGCGTTGACCCCTTTGCCTTGCCGTTTACCCAAATATGCGCACCCTCCGGGAAGCTGGTAATTGTAACCTCCTTTTTGGTTGGAAGGGAATTATCTACCTCAGTGGTTTTGTTCTCCTCTATGGTAACGGTTTTGGTAACCTCTATGGGAGTCTTATTAGGCTTATATTTATTTATCATTATGGTATAATCGCCCACCAGCAGGCTGTCAATGGTTTTCGGGGTACGACCATTATATTTGCCATTTAAATAGATGGATAGCATAGGCGGGTTGCTGGTCACATGTAGGCTACCCATCCGTGGCTTAAGGTTGAAGGTTACGGTATGGTTACTATTGGCCTCCAGCGATATTACCTGCTGCTGTGGCTTGTATTTCTCAGTTTCGGCCTTTATGGCGTAAACCCCAGCTTGAACCCTTGCGGTGTATATGCCTTTGCCCACCTTACTGCTATCAATGAGGATGTAGGCATTTGGGTTGGCGTAAATGGTAATAAAGGCAAATTCGGATTTCATGTTAAAGTCGGCATGGGTGGTTTGGTCGTCGGTTACCAAAACTAGCATGCTTTGCGGGTGGTAATGGGGGCTTAAAAGCCTTATGGTGTGCTCGCCGCTGGCAACGCTATCGAGAATAGCTGTCGTGGTTTTACCGCTATTTACATCGTCGAGGTAAATGGCCATTTCGGTCTCGGGAACCGAGGTTACCCTAATGCTGCCAACGTGTGGCTTAGGAATAATTTTTACCTCTAGCTTGTAAACGGAAGCTTTCTGTAGGGCCACTGGGTAGGTATAGTTTAGGGATATGCCTAGCGCTGCATACTTTATGGTTAGATGCTGTGCCGTATAGGGCACGTAGAGCCACTGCTCACCCTCCTTGGTTATGGTGGCTACAATGCCCTGCCGATCGCTTTCCCACGATAGGCCCGTTTGGGTGGTAGCTACCTTAATAATAGCGCACTTTTTGCCATTGCTATCCTTTTTGGGAAGGTTTTTCTTGGCATCCATATCCTGTGGCAGTTGTTGGAACTGCTTTACCGCAATGGTTTGGGGATGGAGCAGTAGTGGCGCTGTTGCAAGCAGTAGAAGAGATAAAAAGTACCTCATGGCTAACGGGTTATTAGCGTGAAGGTAGGGAAAAGTTATGAGTAATGGGTTATGAGAGATGAGTTATGAGAAGGGTTGGTTGGTCGAGTTAGCGGGTTAGCCTTTTTATTACACTTTGCCGTTGAACGACATAGCCCACGGTTTCAACCGTGGGATTATAAGGAGGCTTTATCAAGTGCAAACCGTTTAAACGGTTTTTTTGAGTTTGCAGCCACTTAGCGATTGCGCAATCTAGGGTGCTCCTGCTATATGATAATATCTAACTTCCCGACAAGCTGTATATTACGCTGGCCATTACTACAAAACCCGATTGAGCGGGAAGCTCCCTTATGGCATTGGGGTTTGTAACTGTGCTGTGCGTGGCATGAACGGCAGGTCCCCCGCAAAAAGCAAATGAGAGCCGCGATTTTTTTGGTGCGAGGCTTAGCGACGGGCCAACCATTAATTTTGCTCCGCCTTCGGCTTCATCTGCCTCCCAAAAGCCCTCCAAGTCCTGCCCAATGGCTTCGAAACCAGCGTAAAGGTTTCTAAACAGCCGATATTGAAACCCTAGGTTGGTAATTACGTCAACACCATCCCTACCTTGAGCAAAGGTGTGCTCCAATAGCAGATTTCCGCTGGCTTTTAAGTTGGGGGTATCGAAGGAGAGGGTGATGCGGCTGAGCAGCGACTTGGCATTGCTAAAATCGTTGCTAAAGCCAACACCTAAACCGAGGCGCATTCCATAGCTCTTTCTGCCTCCCACAAAATCGTGGATAATCTCCGCCCGCTGGGCGCTCGTGGTGGTGTTGCCTTCGCGTGGAATACCAACGGCCGCGCTGGCATACACCGTAAGCCGATACCCTAAATATCCCTTTACGCCCACCTGCTGGCTTACGCCCTCGTAGCCAAAAGGTCCTTCAACGCTCTGTCCGTAGCTGCCGGCATCGTGTAGGCTCCACTTTAAGTCCTCCGCCGTTAGGGTGGTGGTGGAAAATAGGAATGGCTCGGTTGCTCGGGTGGCTACCTTGTGAAATTGTAATTCCAGCTCGCCCGGTTCCTGTGCCATTGCCAAAGTGGTGCTCATGCTTATGAGCAGGAGGGTAAGCAGCTTCTTATTTACTGGGAGGTGCCGCATTGAATTTTCTGTTTTAGGAAAATAGATTGCTTTAAGTTATCGGTACCAAAAATAGGCAATAAACCGGTTATGGCTTTTGAAAAGCAGCTAATTTATCCTCAATCTTTGGCACATGGCGTTAACACTAACTTCATGTTATCTGCCGAAATGGAGTAGGGTTAATCGGTAGCATTCCAATTTGTGTGCAATGCGCTCTTCCTTAAAATTCAAATTACCTATCTCTAATATAGATTTGAATGTTTTTACTTTAAAAGTGATTTCTATAGTGCAGTGAAAAGCCTTGTAATTGCCTATTTCATTTTTTTATTCTTATTTCCACAGAGGCTCATTTTGCCAAGTTGATGGAAAGCCCATTGCTCTTGGGTCAATATTTGGATATTTTGCCAATAATGCCTTGAATTTATTTTGAATGGTATGTTTCCGGTTTATTGTATTCATCAAATATATCACCATTGAAAGAATGAAGTATGTTTTATTGTTAAGAGGTGTTGATCTACCAGTTTCTGGCGAAATGTAGCTTATTTGATTAATAAAGGGGTAATGCGTATTTCGTGGAATAATGGGTTGTATTTGCATTTCACGATTCCATAAACGGGCATGGTGGGCACAAATATTTCGTAAGTACACAATGCTATGCAACCACGATGAAAACACTTTATCGGCCAACCCAAAATATTTGGCAATTTCTCGTTTATCTCTAGTCGGTTTCAAATAGCTATATAAGCTCGACAAAGTGCCAAAAGATGATATTTCTAGCATCATCCAGCTGGGAGGCATGGAGTCAATGTATTTGTTTTTAAATGCCTGTAAGAACTCCTCATCGCTACGGGAATATTCATTACCTATTTTTGAAAGAGTATCGGCATGTTTTACAGGGTTATAGAAGTTTGCCGAATCTAAATACCAAAATGGACCAAGGCTTTGGGACAAAACATAAATCATTTTTGCACGTACGGCTATTTCAATTTTTTCGAGTTCTCTGAGCACTAAAAGACGAAGTTCACGGTCGAACTTATAAATACTGAAGGCGGTATCAAATGTAGCATTGGGTTTAAACCTGTGGTTTTGTTTATCGGCCAATAGCGGATACCAGTAGCCACTTAAACGGTAATAGCTGATAACTTCAAGTAGGTGTAAGGCTTTGGTCTCGTTATCAATGGATAAGCCACGATCTTTTAGCTGTTGGAGCTGTTCGGCATAGGTAAGTGCCGATTTGTTATATGGCACTCTGTTCATAGGTATAAAAATAAAAAGCTCACCCTGAGCGCGCTGTTCTTACGGGAAGCGGGGTAAGCATGTTGCTGCAAATGTATGTCAATTTTCCTCATAATCAAAATTGTCAACAAGTTTCGTTTCAACTAATGGCTGTATAGCCGTACCACCAACAGCGCAAACTCAAACGACTTATCTTTCAATATTGACCTCTTCTCACTCACCGCTTATCACTTATAATTCATAACTAACGTGTTATTAGCGTGAAGATAGGGAAAAGTTATGAGTAATGGGTTATGAGATGGGTTGGTTGGTCGAGTTAGCGGGTTAGCCTTTTTATTACACTTTGCCGTTGAACGACATAGCCCACGGTTTCAACCGTGGGATTATAGGGCACCTTTTTTAAGTGCAAACCGTTTTAACGGTTTATGTAGTATGTAAACTCATATTGGAAGGTTCCTGTGTGTTGCCCAGATAGGTGAGCACGGACGAGGATGGCTGCGCCAGCGGGGCACGGACAGCATGGCTGCGGTATCGGTTATGGGCTTACTATTGGTTGTTGCAGCAATGCGCTCTTGCCCAGCTTGGCGTATGTGTCACAGGCCCATGGTAGCGCTTTGCGATTTATGGTAGGCAGCGGTAATTACCTCTTTNAGTCTGGATGNTAAGNTTTATNTGTANTGCANTTGTAGGTGGGCACGGATGAGGACGTCCGCGCCAGCGGGGAAGATGTACTGCTTGTAATCGCCCGCATCGATGGTGCCGCGCAGTAGGGTGGCAGCTCCCCAGAGGTATTTTTCGAGTTGTTGTTGGGTCATGAAGTAAATATGTTTACGCGGTCCGTAATCAGTATTGTATAGTTACGTTTTCTTTCTTCATCCAAAAAAGAGTCATCAATCAATAGAATGGCTTTAGGTAACCATTTCGATAGTCTTTTATAAACCGCATTGATTTGTTTGTCATTTAATTTTAAAACAGCACCAAGGCGGTTGAAATATGCTTTGTTAAAGTTTTCTTTTTTCCCTCCCAGCAGCAAGGCTACATCTTCCTTATCCTTTGGCAGTACCATTTTTACATTTAAAAGATCGTAGGCAGGCGACAGCACCCAGCCCATTTTCGATAGCCACATGGAAAAGTTTTTCAGGTGCATATCGTTATTGCCAATGACGTAATTGAAAACGGCCAACTCAAAAAAACGCAATTTATCCAACAGGGTATTTACAGATAATTCGCCAATCGTGTTTCCAAGTTTTTCCATGGTGCCCATGTATTTATCTGCCAGCTCAAGAATTTGCAGGAAATCAACCATGTGCGTTTTGGATCCGTCCTGGTTACGATCAATGCGCTTGGTAATGAAACACAATTCGCCTGATCTCAAACGGATCATATTGACAGGTACAATGTCTATTTTGAACAACTCGGCTAATTTCATGGAAAGATGTTCGTTCTCAGGCATCTGAGGATAATCAGCATTTTGTGGTTTCAAAATGTAATGTCCTTCCAAAGCGTCCATAATGGTTAATCGCCCCTGGTGCCCGTTTTTCAATTCGTTTTTAATCCATCCCAATGATAATTTTGGTTGCACCCCCGGAACCGTTATGGATAGCTCTGCGGCTTCTTTGGCCAACTTTTCCATTTCCGACAATCGATACGGTAAATCCGGAGCATATTTTGTTCCGTAGAATGCTTTGATGCACTTGGGGTGATAATCGCCTTCCTGATTTGCATCCAGCTCCTTATAACAATAGAGACATTTATGCATTATCTTTTGGGATTATAGGGTGAACACTTACAGCACCAATAGCATTTTGACAACATGCAAGTAGAAGCCCCATGCGATCATTCTTGTTAATTTTCCAGCTTTCAGCAGCTATAGCTAACAGCCATCCCTCAGGGATTAGCCCATCGAAAAATGGAAATAATCTTTTGTTTCTGTAAGGCTGTGAGGATACAGGCATTTGAAAGGTGATGAACTGGTTGGGATATGTTTGGATATACTTTTCGTCATACACAAAAAGATATTCTCCATTGTCATCTTCGGTTAGGAGACCCGCCAATTCATTATTGTATTTCACTATTCCTTGTCGCATCGTTAGCATTTATAGGACCTAAAACATGACCAAATAAGTGTAGAACCTGATTTACCTTTGACAAGCTGAGGTTTTCTTTGCCTTGTTCTATTTTTCTGATTACCGTAAGGGCAACCCCTGCTTTTTCAGCAAACTCCTCCTGGGTTAAGCCCAATTGCTTTCGTCGGGCCTTTACAAAGTCTGATAACATGCTCATATTATATGTATTTGCATACAAATATACTTAAATGATTAATATTATATGCTTATGCGTATAACTATTTTAAATTCTTAAGATTTATATGCAATTAAATATAATTATTCAAAATAGATTTGAACCTTTCCTCCGCTTTAATACTCTCGTCCCAGGTTGAGCGGATTTGCCGTTGCTCAAACAGTTTTATGGATGTTTCTTTTGTCATAGTCGAAAAATGGTTTTAAAAAGCAACAGTTCGGTACTTTTGGACGCTTGCAATGCGTAAATATTTATCAAGGTAGGTATTCGCCTCCAAAGGGATACTACCGTTGGGTAGCGTGAAGGTAGGGAAAAGTTATGAGTTTTGTTTGGTTGTTAAAACCGCGGAGGGCGGCGGTAGCTACTACAAGGGCCTTGCCGATGGAGGCTATACGGTTACGGCCTCCAAGCCGGGCTTCAACAATACTACCAAAACTGTAAGCGTGGTTAACGGCGAGCTCACGGTTTTGGAAATTTTAATGGAGACATCGTAAATGCCTTTTTTGGGGTTACACTTGAATGGGGAATCCTGCTTCGGCGGGGTTCCTTTTTTTGAATAACTATTTTGTTAGCTAGGTGAGCACGGACAGCATGTCCGCGCCATCGTTGCGTTTTATGTCAGGACTAGCGGAGTATGGGCCAGAGGTATACCAGCCCACTGGCTGGCCCATGGTAGCGCTTTCATTTCTGGGGGTGGCTGCTGGTATTAC
>JGI2065J20421_1001978_pt1 | contig 12429 bp, 8 predicted proteins | sample Biomet5_FD_20421 | JGI IMG/M metagenome (IMG submission 20421)
ATCATTTTGATGCCTTTCCAAATAAGAATGACTGGTATGAAACAGTAAAACTCAATTACGGAATCGATTATATCAATGATCGGACAAAACACTTTTCTCCTGTTCCCAATACGTGGAACAAAATGCGTGATATACTGCTGTTTTGGGCAAGTAAAGGAGTTGATGGCTTCAGATGTGATATGGCAGAGATGGTGCCGGTAGAATTTTGGAACTGGATCATCCCCTTTATCAAACAATATAATAATAATGTATGTTTCATTGCTGAGGTATACAATCCGGCCGAATATCGTCATTTCATAGAATTCGGACATTTTGATTATATCTATGATAAAGTCGGATTATATGACACATTACGGGGAGTGATGTGCGGAACAGCATCCGCAAAACTGATTACCACTTGTTGGGAAGCTAATGAAGGTATTCAGTCGCATATGCTCAATTTTCTTGAGAACCATGACGAACAGCGCATAGCTTCGAGTTTCTTTGCAAACGATGCAAACAAAGGCATTCCGGCAATGGCTGTTGCGGCCATGATGAATACGAATCCCGTAATGATTTATTTCGGACAGGAATTAGGCGAATGCGGAATGGATAATGAAGGATACAGCGGGGTCGATGGACGTACAACGATTTTTGATTATTGGAGCCTGGCTTGTATTCGAGCGTGGAACAATAACGGAGAATTTAATGAAGATGCTTTAAGTCCGGAACAAAAGGAACTAAGAAAGAAATATTGTCAGTTGCTACACATTGCGAAGACCGAAGCGGCTATCACTGAAGGAGCGTTTTATGATTTAATGTACGCCAATTTAAATAGACCGAATTTCAATCCAGACAAACAATATGTATTTTTACGTAAATACAAAAACGAGATTATATTAGTCACTGTGAACTTTGATAAAGAAGTTCAGACAATAGATGTCAATATCCCGGAAGAAGCCTTTCGTTCATTAGGATTTGAAGATAACAAAGCGGCGACACTCACAGACTTATGTACAAAAGAAAATTGCATAAGCACATTAACTGCTGCATGCCCATTCAGAATTACTATCCCCGGATATGATTACAAAGTGCTGAAGTTCGCTTATTCTGTATAGTGAGATTCGTCAAATTGAGGCCATCATAAAAAATTGCCGGCAGTCAGTTGTCGTTTCTCAATTGTTTTATACCTTTGCACCACAATTAACATTCAAAAAGACATAATATTTCGAAATAATGAGTGCACAAAATCCTTTCTTGGTGTTTTCAGGAACTAACTCACGGTATCTTGCAGATAAGATCTGTAATAACTTAGGTTGTTCTCTCGGACAAATGAACATTCAACACTTCGCTGACGGAGAATTTTCCGTATCATACGAAGAATCTATCCGCGGAAGAGACGTATTTCTTGTTCAGTCAACTGTTCCAAATTCCGACAATCTGATGGAACTGTTGTTGATGATTGATGCCGCCAAACGTGCTTCTGCTCATTCTATTATTGCAGTAATCCCGTATTTTGGCTGGGCTCGTCAAGACCGAAAAGATAAACCCCGTGTATCCATTGCTGCCAAACTGATTGCAGACATGTTAAGTACAGCTGGTATCAACCGATTGATCACAATGGATCTGCACGCAGATCAGATTCAGGGATTCTTTAACGTTCCTGTTGATCACTTGTATGGCTCATCTGTCTTTCTTGATTATATCAAAGACTCCCTGCCTATGGACAATTTGTGTATTGCAACGCCTGATGTTGGTGGAACAAAACGTGCCAGCAGTTATTCCAAATTTCTGGGATTACCCATGGTTATCTGCCACAAATCACGTCTGCGTGCAAACGAAGTAGCAGAGATGCGTATAATTGGCGATGTAAAAGGATTCGATGTTGTGTTGGTTGATGATATGGTTGATACAGCAGGAACCATTACCAGAGCAGCTGCATTGATGATGGAAAACGGAGCAAAATCCGTTCGCGCTATTGCAAGCCATGCGGTCATGTCTGATCCGGCTTCCCTTCGTGTTGATCAATCTGATTTAAAAGAAATGATATTCACTGATTCCATCCCTTATTCAAAGAAATGCAGCAAGATTAAAATCTTGTCTGTTGCTCCCATGTTTGCCGAAGCGATTCGTCGTGTATGCAGCGGTGAATCCATTAGTTCATTGTATCTTTTCTAATAGTTTTAGCTATAACTCACCATATATAATGATTACTTTAGTCGCTCTTCATATGGGGAGCGACTTTTTTTATCCTCCTAAAAAATCATTATTTATAAATAATTTATATCTTTGGCTGTCACAAAATCATATAAATCAATTATAAATTTAATTCACATGAAAAATAAAGGGTATAAGCGTTTAACAAGAATAGCTGCAGCGAGCCTCTTTCTAGGTTTGTCTCTTTCACTCTCCGCACAGACTCCAAACGAAGTCCAAATTTTCCAAAGCGTGAAAGGGAAAAGCACCATGATGGAGAAATTGAGCCCTATTAAAATGGTCTCTGACGAGTCAACCGAAATGGAAGTGATAAACATCTATCCCAAAATTCAATATCAGTTGATTCTTGGGTTTGGTGGTGCTTTTACTGAGACTTCTGCATATAATTATATGCAATTAAGCGGACCGCAAAGAAACAAACTTATCGAATCCTATTTTGATAAAGACAAAGGCATAGGCCTGAACTTTTGTCGTACACATATCAATTCTGCCGATTTTTCCGTAAGCGAATACAATTACGTAAAAGATAATGATATTGAGCTGAAAACATTCTCAATAGAACGTGATAACAAATATATTATTCCCATGCTAAAGGCGGCACAAAAATATGCTCCCAACCTTTATCTGTTCGCCTCACCATGGTCTCCTCCCGCTTGGATGAAAAGCAATAACAAGCTGATCAATGGCGGTAAGCTATTACCCAAATATTATGACACATGGGCCAGATATTTTGTCAAATATCTGGAAGCATATAAAAGTGAAGGGATTAACTTTTTTGGAGTAACCGTACAAAATGAGCCGAGAGCCATCCAGACATGGGAAAGCTGCCAATACAGTGGAACTGACGAAGGCAATTTTGCAACCAAATACCTGAAGCCGCAACTTAAAAAAGCGGGTTTCGACAATATCAAAATCATGATATGGGATCATAACAAAGAGCGTGTTTTAGATCGCGCCAGCGAATCATTAGCTGTACCTGGGGCTACAAATGCTATTTGGGGTATTGCATGTCATTGGTATTCCGGCGATCATTTCGATGCTTTACGTATGACACACGAGAAATTCCCATACAAACCCATAATCCTGACTGAATTCTGCACAGGTATTGAAAATAAAGGTCCAAACTTTGCAGCAAGCAATTGGGATGATGTAGAATCATACAGCAACGAAATCATTGGCGATTTAAACAATTATGTATCAGCTATTGTCGACTGGAACCTGGTTGTCGATCTGAATGGCGGACCATACCATAATCGTACAGGAGGTTGTAAAGCTCAGATCGTTGTTGATACAGCAAAAAATACATTTTCGCTGGAACCTCTTTATTATGCATTCGGACATTTCAGTAAATTCATTGAAAGAGGAGCCAAACGCATTGGGAGCAGTTGCTATACAGATAATTTAAAAGTATCATCATGCATTAATCCAAATGGCGAAGTGATTGTAGAAGTTTTAAACAAGAGTGAAAAAGCAGCAAATCCCAAATTAAGGATAAATAATTATTCCGCCTCACTCAATATCCCTGCAAAATCGCTTACCACGTTGGTAATACCAACAAAATAAATAATGCATAGCGATTGAAATGATATTAAAAGCCAATTTTAATGCTAAAAAAGACGAAGAATTACTTTCTCTGCTCTACAAAGGTAGTGAAGATGCTTTTTCTGTCATTTTTAATCGCTATAATAAGTTGTTATATACATTAGCTTTCAACTACTTAAAAAGTGATGATTCTGCCAAAAATGCTGTTCAAACAGTATTTATGAAACTCTGGGAATCACGCTCAATCCTAAATATCAGCATTAATCTGAGAAATTACCTTTATACAATGTTGAAGAATTACGTTCTCAATGAAATACGAAACAACAATTTGGCCATTGAAAAAAATTATGAGATTGCCCGATCAATGCAAGAAAACGAAGACGACACCTTCACAAAACTTGCTAATAAAGATATGATTCAAAGGCTTTATGAAGCAATAAAAAAATTACCTGCACAGAAACGTCTGATCTGTCAACTGAAATTACAAGGCGATTTATCAAATCAGGAAATTGCTGACAAGATGCACCTTTCCGTTCCTACAGTTAAAACACATTACAATCAAGCAATCAAAATGCTTCGTGAATATTTTACAAAGATAATTACTATTCTTTGCTCATACTTTTTCATGAATTAAGTGTCAACAAATAAAGTAAGAATATGAAAATTCCGGAACAATCCACCATAGATAGAGTATTCAATAACGAAGCAACCCATGAAGAGATTCATGAAGTAGTTCGTTGGATGGCTACCAAAGAAGGTCAATCCATGCTTCAAAACCGGATGAATCATGATTACGAGATTGTTAACTCGGGTCATGAGGAAGAATACATTGGTCGGATTATTCCTTCAGAAGAAATCTATGCCATAATCATGCATAAGATACACATGAGAAGATTTTGGAACTTCACTTACAAAATTGTAGCGGTCATTATCCCCTTAGCATTAATTATAGGTTTATACATTAACCTTAATTCTCGTGTCGATCTCTTTGCTTCTTCCGAATATGAAGAAGTAACCGTACCCAAAGGTGAACGCCTTCAACTGATGTTTCAAGACGGTAGTAAAGTTTATTTAAACTCCGACAGTCACATTCGTTATCCTAAAAAATTCGGATTAAAAGAACGCAAGGTCGAATTAAAGGGAGAAGGTTGGTTTGAAATAACTAAATTAAAAAATCGTCCTTTTATAGTCAAGCTAAACGGAATTAATGTCCAAGTACTAGGAACGACTTTTGACATCAATGCCTATTTAGAGGATCCAAATATTTCTATAACTCTCAATACAGGCATAATCAAACTTACCGGATACACTTTTAAACCTTTAAATTTGAAACCCGGCGACAAGGCCGTTTACAACAAAGCTTCCGGAAGTTGTACAATATATCATCAGGCCAAAGTTAAGCAAGCCTCACTATGGAGACAAAATATATTAGTTTTTGATAATACACCTATGCAAATTGTAATGTCAACACTAAGTCGTCGTTTTGGTTGCGAATTTAAAATAGAAAACAGAGAAGTCCTGAAATATCATTATACCTTAAAGACACAGTTTTCAGATCTTCGTCTTATACTAAATGAGTTAGAAAAGATTTCACCCGTCAGATTCAAAATAAATAATCAGATTGTAACCGTGTCCAAATAAAAAAGAATCTTCGTACTCATACTTTTTCCGACTCCGCGTGTCAACTATAAAGATTTTTATAAATAGTTGGTATCAAAATAAAAAATTAATAATATGGAAGACACATCATGAACATTTAGGAAAACAGCCGAAGAGTTCGCACCTCCCCGGCTGAATAGCGATCGAAACAATAAATTATTTCAAACACTTTAAACTCATCACAAAGATATGGAAAAAAATCAATTACTGAATTGTATGAAGTTAACATTATTATTTCTTACCATCAGTATGCTGAGTTTTACAGCTGTAGCATCAGCACAGCGAGTCTCTATCACAGCTAATAATGTAAAAATGGGGAAAGTATTAGAAGAGATCTCTCAGCAAACTGGATTAAGTGTTGCTTATAGCAACGAAGTTGTCAATCTGAATCGGCTCATTTCTATTAATGTAAAAGATACAGAAGTCGATAAAGCCCTTAATCAAATAATGACAGGGACAAATATGACTTTTGAAATTAAACATGGCAAAATTTACCTTTCTATTAGAAAAGAAGCAGTAGCTTCCTATTTACAGCAACAGACTTCCCGTCACATTATTGGTACTGTAAAAGATTCAAAAGGGCAATCCATTATTGGTGCAAATGTTATAATAAAAGGGACAACCAATGGGACAGCCACAGACGTTGATGGCAAATTTGCTTTAAACTGTAAAGATAAAAGTATAGTAGAAATATCTTCTATCGGTTTTGTTACGCAAAACATTCAAATATCAAAATCAAATACCTACAATATTGTACTTATTGAAGATACAAAATTACTTGATGAAGTTGTTGTCATAGGATATGGGGCTGTGAAAAAATCGGACTTAACAGGATCAGTTTCCAGTGTCAAATCAGAACAACTGACAGCATACACTGTTACTAATCCAGTTCAAGCCCTACAAGGTAGAGTTCCAGGTGTAATGATTTCTCAAAACACAGGCGATCCGGCGGGTGATTATTCAATTCGTGTTCGTGGTGTAAATTCAATCAAGGGGAGTAATGATCCATTATATATTATAGATGGAATTCCAGCAAGTACTAGTTCTGTTAACACTTATGATATTGAATCAATAGAAGTGCTAAAGGATGCATCTGCCACAGCCATTTATGGTTCTCGTGGTGCTAATGGCGTAGTTTTAATAACTACAAAACGTGGGAAGAGCGGAAAAGCTAATGTTACTTACAATTATGAATATGGCAATCAAAAAATGATTAAGAAACTTGATTTAATGAACTCTCAAGAATGGGCACATTTTTATAATGAATATTTAGTAAACGCAGATATATTAAAAACAGCTCCATTTTCTGATTCAGATATAGCAGCCATGGGAGAAGGAACAGACTGGCAATCATTGATCTTTGGTGATGCTCCTACTCAAACTCACAGTTTAACAATTAGTGGAGGAGCTGAAAATATTAAATATTTTGTTAGTGGTTCTGCATTAGTAAGAGACGGTTTGATCCCTAACAGTAATTATAATAAATATAATATACGAAATAGTCTAGACTTTGCAGTTAATCCATATATTGATATTTCCGTTCAATTAGGATATACTTTAATTAATAAAATGAATCAATCTGATGGAGGAGGAAATGGTGGCTCATCAATGATAGGATCTGCATTCTCTGCTTCTCCTTTATTCTACCCATATAATGAAGATGGATCTTATAAAGATCTCCGTTCATGGTTTGATTGGTCATCACATGAAGTCAAGAATCCTCTTTGTGTAGCTAATGAATATACTCAAAAGACCTCTACAAACTTAACCAATGGAAATGCAGCTTTTATACTAAAACCCATAAAAGGGCTACAAATTAAAGGCGTTTTTGGTTTAGAAAATAGTGATTCGAGGTATGATGCATATACAACAAAAAAATATATTTATTCTAATAATTCAGCTTCAGTAAATCATCAACGTTCTACGAACGTGATAAATGAAGAAATTGTCACATACGATTTCACATTGAATAATATCCACAAATTTAATATAATGGGTGCTTATACTTATGAGCAAACAGTATACAAGTCTTTAGCTGCATCTGGCAATACATTCCTCAGTGATGTTACTGGAACTAATGATTTAGGTTCTGCCGCAACAGTAAACACCCCTACTACCTCTTATAGTAAATGGGTATTGGAATCCTATTTAGGACGTCTTAATTATTCTTTTAACAATAAATATTTACTTACAGCCAGTATTCGTGCTGATGGTTCAAGTCGATATTCAGAAGGGAAAAGATGGGGATATTTTCCTTCAGGTGCAATAGCTTGGAGAATTTCTTCAGAGCCATTCATGAAAAGATTTGATAAAATTAGTGATATGAAATTACGTTTTGGTTATGGTCAAACAGGTTCAACAGCCATAGACCCATATTCAACACAAAATCTTTTAAAATCCGGAAAAACAGCAACGGGTGAAGGAAACTATTCATATTATTCACCCAAAACAGTATATCCAGGAGATTTAAAATGGGAAACCACTACTCAATGGGACGGTGGACTTGACTTAGCTTTATATAATAATCGATTTAGAATAACAGCGGACTATTATTATAAAAAGACAACAAACTTACTCAATACTGTATATTTACCAACATCATCAGGATATTCATCAACCACAAAGAATATTGGTAGCATGAGTAATAAAGGAGTAGAGCTTTTACTTGAAGCTGATATTATCAGAACTAAAGATTTTGGATTTACAGCACAATTTAATATTGCACATAACAAAAATGAAGTTTTAAAATTAGCAGACGGACTTGATATTTGGGGAACAACTTACACTAATTACGGTTCAGGACCTATTACAATTATAAGAGAAGGAGAACCGATGGGAGCTTTCTATGTTTATAAAGATGCCGGTATAAATGAAACAGGGCAATTATCTTATGTCGATTTTAATGGTGATGGAAAATATACAGATACAGATGATCGATATATAGCAGGATCTCCATTTCCGGATTTCACTTATGGACTAAATTGTGGTTTTCGTTACAAGGATTGGGATTTTAGTTTCTTTTTACAAGGTAGTCAAGGTAATGAAATTTTCAACCTTAGTGAAATGAGAAATTATAGTTATTCTCAGGGAATGAACATAGAAAAAAAGGTTTATTACGAGAGTTGGCGTGAAGGACAAGATAATTCAAAAGCCAAATATCCCAAAATAGAGAATGTTGGACCTATGAAGTATTCTGATAGATTTGTAGAGAATGGATCATATTTGCGTCTTAAAAATATTTTATTAGGCTATAACCTTCCATGTCGGGATTGGAAAACAAAGAATTGGTTGCAAGGCATTCGTTTTTATGTGAGTGCTCAAAACTATTTAACAATCACTGGATATAACGGTGTTGACCCTGAAGTAAGTTCAAAGAACTCAGATCTTAATAATGGAATCGATCACTTAACATATCCTAACTCGAAGACTCTAACCTTTGGAGCACAACTTCAATTTTAATAATTTAAAATAGAACATTATGAGAAAGATTATTATTTTAGCAATATTATCAGTATTTCTGATAACCATAATATCTTGTAATAGTAAACTTGATGAACTTGATTATACTTATGCTATTGCAACCTCTACTTTTTATAATAATGTAGATGAAGCTAATGCAGCAGTTATGGCACCACTAGATCAAATGAGACAGGCATATGATGCAAATTGGTTTGCCACTTTAGAAATTAATACTGAATATTGTTATCCGAAAGGCATATATACTACTTATCAACAATATACAGGGCTAAATAATGCTACACATCAAAATAGAAGTGCAAATAATTGGATGTATCTCTATAGAGCTATTATGTATTGTAATACAGCCATTGATAAATTACCTCAAGCAACAGAAATGACAGCTGATCAGATCAATTCTTATTTAGGAGAATTACGATTTTTGAGAGCATTCAATTACTATAATCTTGTAATTCATTGGGGAGCAGTACCATTAAGAACAGAAAAAAATCTAACTACTTGGGATTTAGGAAAGAGTTCAACAGATGATATATATAAATTTATTATTGAAGATTTAGAGTTTGCTATTTCTAATTGCCCTGACAAACCAAGAATCATTGGAACGCCAGGAAAAAATGCAGCAAAATATTTACTTTCAGAAATATATATGTATACTGGCGATTATGATAAAGCAAAAGACTTATCGGGACAAGTCATTAATAGTGGAGACTACTCACTCGTTCATATTTCATCTGTAAGGGATTTTGATAAAGTGTTTGGATATAATTTAACTACTTCTACTGAGGAAGTCTTCTATATTAAGACTTCTCGTATAGATAATAAATTATGGGATTATTTATGCTATACTGCTCATCCAAAATACGAGATAGAACCCGGGAAGAGAATGTTAAATGGATATGGCTATTTTACGCATTATACAGATTTAAGAAATCATATTATAGCCAACTGGGATACAACAGATTATAGATATGGATTAAATATTGGTTTCTATGTATTTGGGGCAAGTGCTTATGGTAATTATACTTGTTTATTAACAAAATATTGGGATCCGGAAGCTCAAGGTAATAGCGGAAATGTATCAATACCCCTAATTAGATATTCGGATGTATTAGTAACTTATGCGGAAGCTTCGGCACGTGTTGCAGGTGCTCCAACTAATGAATCTATAGAAATGCTGAATGAATTACGAAGAAGAGGTTATGGCAAAGATCCTTTAGTTCCAAATGCATCAATAGATTATAAATTATCTGATTATACTTCACTTGATGCTTTTATCGACTTACTTATTAATGAAGAGACATACGAAAGTTTCAATGAAGGTAAACATTGGGATCTTACTGTTCGATTAGGTAAAGCACAAGAATTAGTCGGTAAATATTATAATTTGGATGGTGAATGGACAACTATACAACAAATCCATTATTTATGGAAAATTCCAGATAGTGAATTTAATTATAATAAAGCACTGGATCAAAAAGTGGATCAAAATCCTGGTTATACATCATAAAATTAAAAATAGTTTCGCCTGTATGGGCGAAGCTGTTTTTTACAAATACAACATATTATGAAAAGATCTTGGAAAATATTATTTATACTTTCATTTTGTTTCATATTCTCATGCAAAGGAAGTGATGATGTAATAGAAAAGCGGCCATTTCAAGTAGATCTTGACAGCATTAAATATGCCTTAGATATATTCTGGAATAAAACCAGTTGTCAAAATCCGTTTTCAGATAGAATTGAAGCAATGAGTATTATACAAAAAGCAGCAGATTCATATTCTAACCTCCAATTCCATCAATATCTATCATCTACAGATACTGTGAAATGTAGAGAGGAAGAGAGTTCCGGTATATTATATTATTTCAAATCCGCATTTGATAAAGTAAATAAAGAAATCCGTGAAACCAAAATTGAAAAAGGAACTATCGTAATCTGGCAACTTTACAACATGGGCTATATTGTTAAAACTCCAACACAATGCTTCGGTATTGATATTATGCACAAATATGGACATCTTCTTGCTGATCAAATTGATTTCTTATTAATAACACATCATCATGGAGATCATTACACAAATAGCATTGTTGAAGAAATGACAAAAAGAGGAAAACCTGTAGTTTCAAATTTCATTAATAACAAATATAAAGTTAGCGGTTCTAAAAAGCTAAAATTCAATGATATCATCATTCATACAAATTTAGCTGATCACAATAAAACTCTTCTTAATTTTGTTGTAACTTACAAGATTGATTGTGGATCGTCGACACATAATTTTACTATTTTTCATATTGGTGATACATATAATGCCGATCAACTAAAACCAAATGGTAAAGTTGACCTGTTTATTCCTCATTTAGCTGTAGGATTAGATATGCAAAAAGCCATTGCAATAGTTCAACCTAAAGAAATTTTCATGTCACACATTTTAGAATTAGGACATGCAATAAATAAATGGCGCTGGTCATATCAATATGGCATAAATGAATGCAACAAGTTAAACTGGCATAATGTATGGCTACCCGTCTGGGGAGAAAAAATTATTCTAAAAAAGTAACATATTAAATTATTAAATCATGAGAAAATATCTATTTACAATTACATTTATACTTTTACTCTCTCAACAAATATTCGCTTGGGGAAATAGAGGACATGCAATTGTGGCTTGCATAGCAGAAAAACATTTAACTCCTAAAGCAAAAATAAACATTGAAAAATATCTAAATGGAAAATCTATCATTTACTATGCTTCATGGATGGATTTCTATCGTCGAACACCCGAATATAAACATACTTCCATTTGGCATGAAGCACCATGTGACAAAAATTTTTATCATACAGATGCTATAGCTTGGAAAGATGGTGATGCTGTTTCAGCTCTAAAAGCAGCCATAGATACATTATCAAATTATCATAATCTAAGTGATTCTACAGTTGCTGCTAATATACGTTATATTATTCACTTAATGGGCGATATGCATTGTCCTTGTCATATAAAATACCCTGGCATCTTTACTTATTACAAAATTAAAATTAAAGGTGTGGAATATCCCTATCACGCAGTTTGGGATAGTTATATCATAGAACATTACCGTTCATGGAGTTATTCAGAATGGGAAGAAAATATAGACAAAAAATCCACCAAAGAAATAGAAACTATTGTTAAGGGAAATATAGATGATTGGTTCCATGAAAATGCAATATATTGCCAACATATATATGAAATGGTACCAGAAAATACTGACTTAAATGAAATACAGTCATTAGATTTTTTAAATACAGCAATAGGAATAGCGGAACATCAACTATTAGATGCAGGATATAGATTATCCTTTATACTTAATAATATATTCGAAAAATAAAGACTCACATAATACATGTTCAAAAAAAACATAATAGATTAAGACACTGTCTATAAAATTGTGTAAATGAAAAACTACAGGTGTCAGCTTCCCTTTTTTGTATGCTTCCCTCTAATTCAGACAGTTTATAATTAGACAAAATAAATAAATTTGCAATTGGAGGATAAAATCAATGAAAAAGACCAAACACACA
>JGI2065J20421_1001993_pt1 | contig 12336 bp, 10 predicted proteins | sample Biomet5_FD_20421 | JGI IMG/M metagenome (IMG submission 20421)
AAGATCGCGGCTCAGATAAATACTAAATGATGTAGAATAAAAGAGGAAAGGCAAAAACACTCTAACTCACAACTGTCCTAAATATGGGGGAAGGTCAATACATTTATCTCCATCCCATTGAGGTGAGAGAACCGTGTTAACTCGTAAGGTTCTGTGCCCTACAGTCCAGATAAACAAGCACAGAAGGAGTGAGAGAACCGTGTTAACTCGTAAGGTTCTGTGCCTTAGTAGAAGTATTATATACAGCTGTTATAGTGAGAGAACCGTGTTAACTCGTAAGGTTCTGTGCCTTATAAAAAGTTCATCTATTGGTGTTGCTAAGTGAGAGAACCGTGTTAACTCGTAAGGTTCTGTGCCAAGAGTAAGGGCCTGCGCATGCGTGACCCAGTGAGAGAACCGTGTTAACTCGTAAGGTTCTGTGCCTTCATTAACTGTTGGAAGAGGCCCTTCTTTTGGTGAGAGAACCGTGTTAACTCGTAAGGTTCTGTGCCATTATCTAAATCTTTTATAGTTGTATTTTTAGTGAGAGAACCGTGTTAACTCGTAAGGTTCTGTGACCTTTTTTTAGTTTAGGAGCAGAAAAGTGTTTGTGAGAGAATAGTGTTGGTTATTAAAATGTGAATGTGTTTAATGGCAAACAATTTTGTCGAAGTTTTATGTACGGCTTGTGTTTTTAATTATGCTTCAATTAAACGGAAGGGGGGTGGTGAACATTGATTTCTTTTATATCCGTTGACAGGGGAATGCGGATTGTTTTATAATTTTTTATGGAGTACGGGGAGCTTTAGAAAGCTGAGAGGAAGGTTTAACCTTCGACCCTTGAACCTGATGTGGGTAATGCCAACGTAGGGAAGTAGCAGATACTTGTTATACGCGAGAATGCCACATTTGGCATTCTCATTTTTTTTGCGTCCCCGGCTGAAGGAATTTTATCATGTCGGAAAAGAAAACAACTGTATTTGCTAACGGTCTCATCTGGTTCGGCGCGGGTCTGTCTATCGCCGAAATACTTACGGGAACATTGTTCGCGCCTCTCGGTCTGAAGCGCGGTCTTATCGCTATACTGCTCGGTCATATAATAGGCTGCGCGGTGTTTTTTCTCGCCGGGCTTATAGGCGCGGGGACTGGGAAAAGCGCCATGGAGACGGTGAAACTGTCTTTCGGGCAGAAAGGCTCCGTGTTTTTTTCTTCGCTTAATGTGCTTCAGCTTATAGGCTGGACGGCTGTTATGATAGAAGCGGGGGCTTCCGCGGCGGCGGTGGCGGCGGGCGCCGGGGGCGAGTGGGTCTGGTGCCTGGTCATAGGCGCGCTGATAGCCCTGTGGCTGTTCATCGGCATCAGGAATCTGGGCAAGATCAATTTCTTTGCCATGTCGGCTCTGTTCGCGCTGACTCTGGTTTTGAGCTGGATAATATTCCGCGGGGCGGGAGCGCCTGTTTCTGGCGCTATATCTTTCGGTGCGGCTGTAGAGCTTGCTGCCGCAATGCCGCTTTCCTGGCTGCCGCTTGTGTCAGATTATACGAGGACAGCGGAAAGGCCTTTTGCTGCTTCCGCCGCGAGCGCAGGGGTGTATTTCGCCGTGAGCGTATGGATGTACGTTATCGGCATGGGCGCGGCTGTTTTTACCGGGGAGACGGATATCGCGGCCATCATGGTCAAGGCGGGGCTCGGCCTCGTCGCGCTGTTCATCGTAGTTCTTTCCACCGTCACCACTACTTATCTGGACGCTTATTCCGCGGGGGTGAGTTCCGCGAGCATTTCTTCTAAATTAAGGGAAAAGCCGGCGGCTATCGCCGTATGTGTTCTCGGCACGGTACTTGCCGTTTTCGCGCCGGTGGCTAGGTTCGAGGATTTCCTTTATCTTATCGGTTCGGTTTTCGCTCCGATGAGCGCTATTCTTATCACCGATTATTTCATTTTGAAAAAAGACAGTTCCGGCAGAAATTTCAACCGCGCTAATCTTATAGTGTGGCTAGCTGGGTTTATATTGTACCGCGTGTTTATGAATATAGACACGCCCGTCGGGAACACTCTTCCCGTCATGATAATCACCGCGGCGCTGTGTCTGCTGGTAAATAAGTTTTTCGGAGGTAAAGAAAATGTTTAAAGAAATGCTGGAGAACGTGAGGGCGAAGGCTCCCCTTATTCACAATATCACTAATTATGTGACGGTGAACGACTGCGCCAATATACTCTTGGCCTGCGGCGGCTCGCCGATAATGGCCGACGATATAGGCGAGGCGGAAGAGATAACTTCCGTCTGCGGCGGTCTGAATATAAATATAGGCACGCTGAACGGACGCACTATACCGGCGATGTTCGCGGCGGGTAAAAAGGCCAACGCGCTTTCGCATCCGGTATTGTTGGATCCCGTGGGCGCAGGCGCCTCCGGGCTGAGAACGGAAACGGCGCTGAAGCTGCTTGAGGAAGTGCGTTTCGCGGTTATACGCGGTAATGTTTCCGAGATAAAGACTCTGGCTAAGGGGTCCGGGACTACGAAAGGCGTGGACGCTGACGCGCTCGACGCGGTGGATGAAAATACTCTCGGTTCCGCGGTTGCTTTCGCCAGGGCTTTCGCGGCGAAAACGGGAGCCGTAGTGGCTATGACCGGGGCCATAGATATAGTGGCCGGCGCGGATAAGGCTTTCTGTATAAGGAACGGGCATACTATGATGAGCCGCATAACAGGTTCGGGCTGTATGCTTTCCGCAATGATGGCGGCTTATATTACGGCCAATCCGGGCGACACGCTGACTGCCGCGGCGGCGGCTGTTTCGGCTATGGGACTCTGCGGGGAAAAGGCTTTCGCGAGGCTTAAGCCTTTTGACGGCAACTCGACTTTCCGCAATTATTTGATAGACGAGGTTTTCAATCTGACAGGAGAAGCTCTGGAAAGAGGCGCGAAATATGAAATGCGCTAGGAGTATGATGAGGCTGTATGCCGTCACCGACAGAAAATGGGTCGGACGGCAGTCGCTTTACGAACAGGTCGAGAGCGCGCTTAAGGGGGGCGCGACCTGTCTGCAGCTGCGCGAGAAGGATATGCGCCCGGAAGATTTTCTGGCCGAGGCCGTGGAAATAAAGAAACTCTGCGCGCGGTATAAAGTTCCTTTCATAATAGACGACAACGTGGAAGTCGCGCTCAAATGCGGCGCGGACGGAGTGCACGTGGGTCAGCACGATATGAAGGCCGGAAAAGTGCGTGAGCTTGTGGGTCCGGACATGATACTAGGAGTTTCCGCGCACACGCCGGAGCTTGCTGTCGAGGCGGAGAGGGCCGGAGCGGATTATATAGGCGCCGGCACGGTGTTTCCGACTTCCACCAAACCCGACGCGGATTTCGTTTCGCACGGGACTTTAAAGGCCGTCTGCGCGGCCGTGTCCGTGCCGGTGGTGGCGATAGGCGGGATATCCGGGGCGAATATAATGAAATTATCCGGCTGCGGGCTCGCCGGGGTGTCCGTGGTTTCCGCTCTGTTCGGCAGCCCGGATATCGAAAAAGCCGGGAGGGAACTTCTGGCGCTTTCCGATAAAATGATAAAGGCGTGAAGCGGGTTCCTCGGACGCTTTATATTTGGGGCAAGAGGTTCGATATGATTAAAAAGGTTCTGACTATCGCCGGTTCCGACTGCAGCGGCGGAGCGGGTATACAGGCCGATATCAAGACGATAACGGCCCATAAGATGTACGCCATGAGCGCTATAACGGCGCTTACGGCCCAGAATACCACCGGGGTTTACGGCATTACGGAGGCTTCGCCTGAATTCGTGGCGAAGCAACTCGACTGTATATTCGGCGACATTTTTCCCGACGCCGTCAAAATAGGCATGGTCTCGAGCGGAGCGATAATAGAGGTTATAGCCGGTAAGCTGCGGGAATACGGCGCGAAGAATATCGTGGTGGATCCGGTGATGGTGTCGACGAGCGGTTGCAGGCTTATTTCTAAAGAGGCAGAGGCGGTTCTTAAGGAAAAACTGTTGCCGGTCGCCACGGTGATAACGCCTAATATTCCGGAAACGGAAGTTCTGTGCGGTTTCCCGGTCAAAAACGAGAAGGATATGGAGAGGGCCGCGCTGGAGATCGCGGGTCGTATTCCTGCGGCGGTGCTGGTGAAGGGCGGTCATATGGTCAGCGACGCTTCTGATCTGCTGTGCGACAGGGGCTTGGTACGCTGGTTTCGCGGGGAACGCGTGAATAATCCAAACACGCACGGGACCGGCTGTACTCTGTCTTCCGCGATAGCTTGTAATCTGGCGGCTGGCCGCTCTCTGGACGAGAGCATAAGGAAAGCCAAAGATTATCTCACCGGCGCGCTTAAGGCGATGCTGGATCTCGGCAAGGGCTCCGGCCCGATGGATCACACTTACTGGATAAAGCTGTGAGAAAGGGGGGGCGGCGGTCGTAATTGTTTGCAGGGCCGGCATAGTTTTCTGGTGAAAACTTGCCTTGACGCTCGCGCCAGTCGCGCTCCGCACATCCCTGCGAACAACAACGGCCGCTACTTTGCGAAATTGTAATTTATGTTTGCTTATGTTACAATTTATTAGGGCAAATTTTTTTATATTAGTTTTTATTATTTTTGTAGATATTATTTATTGATGTGCTTTTTTAATAGTATTGTTGTATATTTCTATCGGGTTAAAAAGTATTAAAATAGTATTTGATATTAGAGATTTTTTTATATAGAATAAATTTATCTAATTTAGATAAAGTATTGGGGATACTAGAATGTTTGTAATAATTATTTACATGTTTATATTATTATTCCTTGGGAAATTTATTTTTCGCTGGAGTGCTAATAACTTTTTTAGAAGTGTTGAGTCATATTCAAGTTTGCCGATTGATGGAGGAAAAGGAATTGCAAATATTTTTATGATTTTATTTTTTATTCATGAAGTTTTTGTACTAATTGCTTTTAGATGGTTTTTTTACTTTATGTTGTTATTGCCATGGGTAATGGTTCTAATTATTGCTCCTTTTGCGCAGAAACATGCGATAAAATTATATATTAAAGAAAATGAAGAATGCGGGATAAGCAAAGAAGATTCAATTAAGGTTATTAGTTCACATATTGAATTACAAAAAAATATAGGTAAAATAAAAAAAATATAAAATCTAACAATTTAACTGTTGTCTTACTATCAAGGGAAGATCAGTAAAGTTTAAATTCGGAGGCAAATATGAAAAAATTTTGTCAAATAATAAGAAATAGATCTGAAGAAAATGATAAAGCAATGAAACTTTTGATAGAAAACCAATTATATGGAAAAGTAGTAGAATCTTTAAGAACTGAACTGGATAGTTTTGTACGGGTTGTTTATTTAATGCATCAAAATAGATCAGACAGAAACAGGCTTGTTACTGAATTCATGCAGTGCAAAAAATGGAACGGTGTTACTGATAGAAAAATGGTTAATTTATCTTCTAAAAAGTTATTCGGTTGGGAAGAATATGTTTATAACATAGGTTGTGGATTTATACACCTATCAGCAATGCATAATTATAATTCGGAAAATCCTTTTGATTTTGTTCCTGATGAAGATAAAGAATATATTAAAACATATCTTAATTCCTATTATAAATTTCCATTAGAAGAAGATTTAAACATGACAACAATTATTCCTTACCTATATAAAGTTTTCAGTAAAATAAGAAGTAATTTGTTGCTTCAGGTAGAGAAATTAGAAAAAAATAAAGAGACCTATACTTTTTAATGCTTAAATCCAAAACAGTTTGAGCCGCTGACGTGAGTGCCGGGAATTGCACGCGCGACGACAGAAAAGGTTATGCAAATTCTTTCCAGGGTATATTTCTATTAAAACCACAGTAGTTTTTCTTGTTCTTTTCAGTTGTGGGTTTTTATTGAGAGGAGTTTTTGATGTCAAGTCCGGCGGTTGCTTGGCTTCCAGCATTGCGGTTACTATCTTTGCGGACAGGAAGGATAAATTAAGAGTTCTGAACACATGGATATGGTCCATTTTCTCTTCTCTGGCAATCTGTTTTCCAGCACGAGCGTCGCTTATTATCTCTTTATTCCAGTTGATCTTTTCCCCAAAAACCAGACAGGTTGGAAATTGTTAAAATAAAACAATGAGGTGACTATTATGGCTAACAGAAAATACAGGGAAGAACAGATAGTAAAGATACTGAAAGGGTCACATCGGCGGGTATAAGAACAGAAGACTTATGCCGCAAATACAATATAAGCGCTAACATTTTCTATAAATGGCGTCAGAAATACTACGGCCGAATGTTTGCAGGGCCGGCATAGTTTTCTACTGAAAACTTGCCTTGACGCTCGCGCCGCCGCGCTCCGCACATCCCTGTAAATAACAACGGTCGCCTTTTGTGATAGATTATATTTATCTATGTGAGAATAATTTGGAAAAGCTATTTTAATATTATAAAATAATTTTTAAATATCTAAAGTAAAAAAAAGGGAATAATATGGGGATGGACGATATTCTTATTGAGCCGGCTTACGAATATAAGGGATGTTATATTTGCAAGGATTGTGTCAGAGAAAAAGGTATTAAAAAATATATTGAACGGCATAGTGTCCATGGGAATATTTGTAAAATTTGCGGGAGTAGTTTGCAGTCTGCTGATTTGTATGATGTTCTAACTTTTATTCAGAAACGTATAGAATTAGAATATGAAAAAGCGGATACTGCTCTTTATTATGATGGGGAAGAAGGGGAATATATGGGATGTACAATGGATACAGAAAGTTTAATTGAATCATTATTTGAAAAAGAGATGGATGAATTTAAAGAAATTTTAATAAAAGTCTTAGGCGAAAATGAATGGTGTGATTTAACTACAACTTGGGACAATATTTATCGTCCAATGTCTTTTGCTTGGGATGTCTTAAAAACAGAAATATTAACAAATAGGAGATACACCTTTTTGTTAAAGCCATTTGATTTTTTTCCTAGCGAAAAGAATCTAACAGGGAAAGATATATTAGAAGATATCCAATATTTTATTAAAAATAATAATCTCCTAAAAACTATAGATAAGGGTACAATTTTTTTACGAGGACGTGGAAAAGAATTCAGCAAAAATGATAGCAAGATAGAAGAAAAACATTTTACGGAAGTAAAAGATTTATGTTCCCCGCCATGTGAATGTGCTTTGGAAGGCAGAATGAACCCTAAGGGTATTTCTATGTTTTATTGTGCGGAAGAAGAAAAAACAATAATTAAAGAAATAGGAAGGCCAAAATATTGTAATATTACTATAGCTGCATTTGAATGCTTGCAAAATCTAAATGTTTTGGATTTGGGTGAAGTTCCTGAAATTCCATCATTGTTTGATGAAAATATAGAGAATAGAATGGCTTTTATGTTTTTGAATGAATTCAAAAATGATATTTCCAAAATGACATTCCCTGAAGATAAAATTCATCCAGAGTATATACTTTCACAGGTTGTTACTGAATATTTTAGATATTACCTTAAAACTGAAAAGAATGAAAATGTTCATGGGATTAGGTACAAAAGTTCTGTTGCCGACGGATATAATTTTGTGTTTTTTTGTTCCCCGTGTGCTTTTGAAGGAGACAGTAGTTGTCAAGAAAAGTATTTTAAACTTTTACCTGAGAAGACACACTCGATATATCTAAAAGCTCTTAGTAAATGTCAGTAGTCGTAATTGTTTGCAGAGTCGGCATAGTTTTCTGGTGAAAACTTGCCTTGACGCTCGCGCCGTCGCGCTCCGCACATCCCTGCGAACAACAACGGCCGCCTTAATATAGTAAAAATTATTGTTTCAACAAATATGGTCGACAAAACATAATATATATTGTTATATTTTTTATACTGCTTATGATGAGTTAGGAATTAAATATTTCTTATTTCAGTGAAGATTGATATAAAAGCGGCGGTTGTAATTGTTTGCCGGGCCGGCATAGTTTTCTGCTAAAAACTTGCCTTGACGCTCGCGCCGACGCGCTCCGCACATCCCTGTAAACAACAACGGCCGCCTTTTGTGGTAAGCTAAGGAGATTTTTAATACGGCGGCTGAATTGTTTGCCGGGCCGGCATAGTTTTCTGGTGAAAACTTGCCTTGACGCTCGCGCCGTCGCGCTCCGCACATCCCTGCGAACAACAATGACCGCCGTATGGTAGATTATATGTCTGCATTTATTTAATATTAAAATATTACCAGTCGTTTACGATTTATACTGATGAATTTAAATAAGTTATACTAGAACGAAATGATACTTAGTGTCAGCAGGCGGACGGATATTCCGGGTTTTTATTCGGATTGGTTTATGAAACGGCTCAGGGCGGGGTTCGTTTATGTGCGGAATCCGGTTAATCCGCGGGCGGTTTCGCGTGTGCCGCTTTCTCCTGAAAACGTGGACTGCATAGTGTTCTGGACCAAAGACCCGCGTAAGCTTATGCCTTATCTGGACGAGATAGACGGTATGGGGTACAGGTATTATTTTCATTTCACTGTAACGGGTTACGGCCGCGATATCGAGAGGAATATGCCGGACAAGAGGCTTATAACAGACAGTTTTACCGCTTTGTCGCGCAGGATAGGGCGCGAAAAGGTGATACTCAGATACGATCCAATTTTCTTTACCGACCGGTATTCCCCGGCTTTTCACATAAAGGTTTTCGAAAGGCTGCTGTTCCTGCTGCACGCTTATACCGATAAAGTTATAATAAGTTTTCTGGATATGTACAGGCGGACGGTCAGAAATATGAGCGGTATCAGGCTCCGTTCCATGACCGAAGCGGATATGAGAAAGCTGGCGGCGGCCTTTGCCGGCATAGCCGGAAAATACGGTCTGAAGCTGGAGACCTGCGCTGAAAGTATAGACCTTTCAGTTTACGGTATAGGGCACGCCAGGTGTATCGACGGCGATCTTGTGGAGCGGATAACCGGGTACGGGATCCGCGGTAAGAACGGAAGGGAGGCGGCGCGGCCTTTCTGCGGCTGTATGAAAAGCGTCGATATAGGGCAGTACGACACCTGCCCGCGCGGCTGCGTTTACTGCTACGCTAATTCTAGCGCCGTACCGGCTTTGAAAAACAACTTGTCCCACGACCCGGAATCGCCTTTGCTCTGCGGGCCTTTCGAAGAAAGTGAAGTTAAACCCAGGTCGGGAGGCGCTGTTTCGCTTAAAATTGACAGATTCTGAAACTTCTCGGGTTTTTCAGGTCGTTGAATTTGTTTGACTTTCCGTCGTGTTTTTGTCTCCGCTATAATTTTAACCCCGAAAAGAATTTTTTATCATAGAATATTTTATGTAAAAAAATATTCTGATTCGGGGACTTTTATGCCTGTTATAATAATAATTATCTTTATATGTGTTTTTCTTATGCCGGCTGCCGTATACTGCTATGACTTTAATTTCGCGGCGGAGGTGGATTTGATCTCGGGGATAGGGAACGATCTGGATTTCGACGGCGCCACGCATGAAAAAGCCGGATACGGCGCTTTCAGGGTGAAGCCGCGTTTCGAAGTTATAAAAGACGAGGAGGTTTCTTTTATCGGCGAATATCAGTTCAGCGGATATACGGGAGAGGAAGGGCCCAATGGCGGTTCTTTTTCTAGCGACAATAATAATTTTAAGATCCTCGACTCTTATATCGATATAAAACCGGATGACAACGGTTATGTCCGCATAGGCTGGCAGAAAGTGGCTCTGCCGAGCTTTACTTTCGGCAGTCCTTTTCTTAACGGGCATACTTCAGCCTTTACCGCCCGCAGAGTTATCAGCGATAATGCCGCTCTGGGTATTATTCTTGCGCATCCTCTGATTTCTTACGATAATATGCCGGACGGGGGTTCGGCGAATATATTCGCTTTTATCCCGGAGTTCAAAAATGAAGATTTAGGCATGGAGGCAAGGCCTTATTTTTCATATCTGCAGGTTGACCACGACATTAATTCGCCTTATAACTGGGCGAGTTCTCCGGATAAATACTGGAGTTATGTGACTTCCGGAGGTTTCGCGGTAAAATACGATATAGACGGCAAAACGGCCCTTTCCGCCGACGCGATCTACGGTGACGAGAACAATAAAGGGCAGCATTTTTTCGAGTCCAAGGGCGGTTTTTACGCGCTCCTGTTGGAGAGGGACGAGGATGATTTTTCTCACGGTATATATTTATGGGGATCCACAGGGAACAAATGGGGAAAGCTTTATAAAAATAATCACTGGGATTACGGTTTTCTTCCCGCGGTTGTAACGGAGGATAGTTTCGCGCCGACCAGGCTGGCTTTTAAGGGGGCGGGGACACTGGGCCGGGACAGCGCGCTTTCCAGCACGGGACTGGGTACCGCCGGTTTCGGATTGCAGGTTAAAGATTTTCATTTCAGGGACGATATAAATCACGCGTTCAGGCTCGCGTATATAAGGGGCACTTCTTCTGCCAGACAGGCTGGTGATCCGGCCGATATAACTGTGGTTCAGACTATTGCAAAGCCTGCCGGGGAAAATGGTATAATGGGTGATAAGGACCACGCCGTTGAGATGGATTTCGACAGCAGTTATTTCATCAATGAACGGACCGAGGCTGTTTTACAATTTGGTTATATAAGAGGCGGATTTAAAAATTCCGTGTATGACAGAGATATTTACAATATACAGATGATCATACGCGGGACTTTCGACTAGTCATTTATATGCAGGACATCGATCTATATTATTTCTCGGGGACAGGCAATACTCTTCTGGCCGCGCAGGTTTTCGCGGAGGAAATATCTAAAAGAAAGACGAGGGTGAACCTTATCAGGATGGAGAAGGCGGATCCGTCGGCCGTAAATGCGGGACATATAATAGGCCTCGCTTTTCCTGTGGCGATGTTCACTACTTATCCGCTGGTGTGGAAATTCATACACGGCCTTCCGAAGGTGAACGGCACTTCTGTTTTTATGCTTGCAACTATGGGCGGATCTTCTTTCGGGCTTGTCGGAAAGCTGAGGACGGTGCTCGAAGCTAAGGGTTTCAGGGCGGTAGGCGCGCATCAGGCCGTTATGCCTCCAAATATATTTACGGTGCTTTCCGAAGAGAAGAATAAAGAGATAAGGAACAAAGGGCTTATTTCCGTGAGAGCTTTCGCTTTAAGTCTGGCTGACGGCGCTGTTTCCTGGCCGCGCGTGCCTGTTCTGTCCGGAGCCGCCTATCTTTTTTACGCCGCGATAATAAAGACTCTCAAGATAAAGGCGCTGCAGAAATTATTTATAATGAAGGCGGATCCGGACAAATGCATAAAATGCGGCAGATGCGCTAAACTGTGTCCGGTGCGCAATATAAAAATGACTCCCGCCGGGCCGTCTTTCGGGCTCGAATGCCAGTACTGCATGCGCTGCGTTTCTTACTGCCCGGTAAAGGCAATAAAATCAAAACTCGTTTTCACTTCGCGCACATATAAGGCCGCTAACGCCCCGTATAAGGAATAACCGGCGGCCGGCGTTTTTTCAGATTTTCTTCTTCCAGTCCGATGATGAAGGCGTATTCGGCTGCGGTCAACTTAAGGGATTCCGTTCTCCCCGAGCGTCCCTGATGCCCCGCGGACATTTCCGTTTTTAATATCAGCTTATTGTCGTCCGTTTTTAGCGAGCGGAGTTTCGCCGTCCATTTGGCGGGTTCCCAGTACTGGACGCGCGAATCGTTGAGCCCGGCCGTTACGAACATGGCGGGGTAGTTCTGCGCCTTTATATTGTCGTAAGGCGAATAAGAGAGTATATATCTGTAATATTTTTCTTCGCGCGGGTCTCCCCATTCCTCGTATTCCACAGTGGTGAGAGGCAGCGAGCGGTCCGACATGGAAGTCAGAATATCCACGAAAGGGACTTCGGCTATGACTCCTCCGTAAAGTTCCGGGGCCATATTGGCGGCGGCGCAGACGAGCAGTCCGCCGGCCGAAGCACCTTCGGCGTAGACGCGGCCTGCTGAAGTGCAGCCGGAGTCTATAAGAAATTCAGCGGCGTCTATGAAATCGTAGAAACTGTTCTTTTTATCGAGCAGCCTGCCGCCGTCGTACCAGGCGCGGCCGCGTTCAGACCCGCCACGCACGTGGGCTATCGCGCATACGAATCCGCGGTCCAGCAGCGACAGACGGGTGAGACTGAAGTAGGGATATGTGCTGCAGCCGTAAGCTCCGTAAGCGTATATATGCACCGGATTTTTTCCGGATTTCAGATCGGTTCCTTTTTTGTAAGCTATCGACATCGGCACTTTAGCGCCGTCGCGCGCGGTGAAGAAGAGTCTTTCCGAAACATAGTCGTCGGGTCTGAATTTTCCCGGCAATTCGGCTTTTTTCAGCGCCACGGCGGAACCCGTGCGCATGTCCACTTCGTACACTGTCCCGG
>JGI2065J20421_1001996_pt1 | contig 12323 bp, 14 predicted proteins | sample Biomet5_FD_20421 | JGI IMG/M metagenome (IMG submission 20421)
CAACGCTCTTATTAATTGTAATTTTAAAGTTATCTATATCAATATCGCTCCACATCAATGGAATTAATTCCCCTCGACGCAACCCGGCCAGCATCATGATCAAGGCGGCAATACGCATTTTATGCATCGTATTTACAATTAGCTTCTGCTCTACTAATGTAAGCGCACGACGCTCACCTTGTGGTGCACGTCTCGGAATTTTACGGTTATGTGCTGGGTTTGAACAACTAACTTCATTTTCTATTGCTACATCAAATACTCGTGAAGCTGTGTTTTTAATATCTCTTAACGTCTTTTTCCCCATTGGCCTAAGTGTATTTGGATTTTTAGTTGCAAGCTCAGAAATAATAGTATCTATATTATAGGCTTTAATGCTTTTTATTGGCATATCACCTATATAGCGATACAAATGATTTAAACTGCACCGAAGGTTGACACACTGTGATTTTGATACTCCTACCTGTATATTGCTATACCAAAGTTCTCCCCATTGACTAAATGTACTGTTTTCATTAACAGATGTGTTCATGATGATCCTCCAAAAGTAATATGTATTCGTTCGCGAACAGAAAGATATTATACTACTTATTTACAATATTATCACCATATTCTTCCGGAACCAATAAATTGGTTCTTTTTTTATATCTATTTTTAATATGAGAGGACATTTATTATGAGTATTAATAATTCAAATCGGAAATTGAGTCTTAAAACTGTGAAAGAACTTGCCATAAAGCTGATTGGCACTGCAAAAGGACTCCAAAAGGAGAATCCATATTACTTCTTTATCCAAATGGAATATGTGACTTTCGATATTAACTATGACTTAGACTGCGATGCAATTCGATTTACTGTCAAACATGATGGACATTCTATTTCCAGCTACTATAATCCAGATACGCTTGATTATGACTACGAGCTTACAGAATGGTGGAATAAGGCCAATCGGCTTAGTTTAGTAGAAGAAACGGTTTACGGAGCAACTCCAAAATACAAAGAAAAGCTAAAAGCAATTGCCAATGGTGAGTATCCGGATACACACTCATTTACTTTGACAGACAAAATTAATCTGTCACGTCAGAAAGCGAAATTAGCTAATAGCCAATCTGATTACATAGCAATGGATAAAACTCAAGAACTGAATAATTATTAGGAGGAATAAATCTGATGACTGAAAATAACTTAAAAATAAGAATTGCTGAAATACGGAAAAAGGCAGAATCAGACAGGAACTCTTGCAAAAGCAATGAGACATCACGATGTTATTTTGACGGTTATATTATGGCCTTGTTGGATGTGCAGGCAGAAATGATAATTCCGGACGAAATGGTGCAAAGAAGTTGTGACAGTATTTACGAAAGGCAAGATGAAAATTTTGAAGAAGGGCCGGAGATGGATTTGTAATATACTTTTTCTCTGCTTTTTTATTGATAAATAATTCCTTGACAATCTACAACAAAAGTGATTAATTTATAGTAGCGAATGCTACCGCGGAATTAATCACGAACAAATGGAGGTAAGAACATGAAAAAGGTCAACATCACACCGAAGGCGAAAAAAAGCTTAATTATAACAGGCGCAGCAGTAATCTGTATCGGTATAACGGCTTTTGCTTTATCCACTTATGCCGGAGCACAGGCAGCGGATCCGCAATCAGAGGCATCATCCAGCGTTTCACCCACATCCCTAACAATTTCTATTGCACCGATTGAAGATACATCTGAAACCGGAAGTCAGGCAACTACCTTCGTCCCATCAAGCGGCGCAAGCCAGAGCGCACAACTCACTACAATCTCCAAACCTACATCAGCACCGCCAAAGCCGGTGGTCGAAGGTGACGCAAGTACGGCAAGTAATGGTACAAAGGCACAGCCCACCAATTCAGCTTTGACCAATAAGAACAACAAGCCATCCTACACAAGTAAGCCAACCGCTCCGACTTCGAAGTCGTCTTCCCCTACATCAAAACCGTCGAATAACGATGGACAGAATGACCCAGTCTTTGGGAGCAAACAAGGCACCGGCGGGCAAATGTCTACTGTTGGGAAGCCAGGAGACGAGTTGGGTGAAACTGTAGGAATTATGGAATAACTGAAGAAACAAATACTACTTGTGGAGCATGGTCGATTGACTATGCTCCTTTTATTTTAAGCTTTATTTAGGAGGAAAACATGAAGCGTATTATAGCAACTATTCTAAGTTTATTAATAACCATTCTTATCCCGTGTACAGCTTTTGCAGACGGGGATGGTAATATGAATGGTGGCGGTGGTGGAATGGGAAGCGGGACTGGTAGTAACATATGGCACGATGGAGAGGATGGAGTCCGGGTCACTGTAATTCGTGCAAGAGATAATACACCAGTTTCGGCACCGATAGATCTCACCAATAAAAATGAAAGCAATGTTGTTCGATCATTTTTGAAAAAAAGCAAACTTCATTACCGGAATGGTTCAACACTTGAAGGAAACTTATCCGCATACACCGCCACAAATCCAGCAAAAGCACTCCCTAAAATTATCAGTGATAGTGGTAATGCCAATATTGCGGCGATAAAAGGTTACTTTACTAAAAAGCTGATTATTGAATATATTGCATCCTTAATTGGCGCATCCTATGACACTCTAATTAATGGAAACTACAAGCTTCTCATTGAGCCTAAGCTTACGGCAGAAGGTATCAAAGCAATGAAGGCCGGATTTTCTCAAAGTATTTTCCATGATGAACGGCTGCACATTTACGAGCAGAAAACACAGCTGCGGGATGATATTAAAAATCAGATAGAAATCATTCTTGACCGGCTTGACACAAATCCTGAAAAACAATTTAGTGATAAAGAAGCGGCTGAAATTTACCAAAAGCTTTCCAATCTTGGGGCAGTCGTCAAAGAGCTGCCCGGACGTCATGTTTATAAATTTCTACCTAAAGAGCTAAAGTCTGCGGTCGATGAGCTGATGGCGGCATTGGTTAAGACTCCGGAGATACAAAGGCTCTATAAACTCTATTGCGGCGACCATGCGGAATTGGAAAAGATGTACCGGCTGAACCCTAACGATGTAAAGCCCATTGTTGATAACAAGGAATTCTACAGTATAAAAAATCAAATTGTCACTCAGGCCGAAAAGCTTGCTGAAGAATTGGAGCAAAAAAGCGGACGCGCGTCCGCTTTTCAAAATGAGCCGGTTGAATCGATTTCTGAACCTGAACCACAAACAGACCCACATTCAGATGAAAATATGGACTCTCTGTTTGAAAACATTCCCCCGGAACAGGAATTGCACGCACCACCGTATGAGCAGTCGGATGAGGATGAATACAGCGTATCTTCTTCCGACGACAATCTTTCTTCTCTTTATGACAGTGTTCCCCCGGAATCAGAAAACCAAACGAATCCGTTAGACGACTACGAGCCACCGGCTGAATCTGAACCGAACCAAAGTAAAGCGAACGGCTCAACACCGAAGGGAAAATTCAATTCAAATAACCGTAAAACCGACACTTTTGAGGAAACCTATACGAAAGCCATGAACGGGAATACAGAAGCGCGGTATCAGCTTGCAAAAAAATATTTGTATGGTACCGACGTGGAAAAAGATTATATTCAGGCTCAAATGTGGTATGGACTTGCAGCTGCCTCCGGTCACAGCCGCGCAAAATATGAGTTGGGTAAAATGTACCTATATGGAATCGGCATTGAAAAAGACCTGATTCTCGGTAAAGAATATTGTCTTGACGCCTATTGGGATTTCCGCTCAACAGTGACCGCCGAAATTGGTTATGATGTTGGAAGTGATATTTACGCTAACACTCCAATTCAGAAACTCGGATTGCCTGCATTAAGTAAAGTCAGTGCCTACCTTGAGTATTGTTTAGGACGCATGGAATACGCCGGTGAGGGTGTTGAAAAGAACAATATAAAAGCGCACAGATGGTTTGAATCAGCAGCATATCATAAACATGTACATTCGGAGTATTATCTCGGTAAGCTCTCCTACGGCCATGAGCCGCCTGCTTTCATTTATAGACTCAGAGTTAGAGCAGATTTTGTGTTTTGAAAGCGACGTCGACGCTGAACAGTTTTGTAACGGAAAGACGGCTGTGTTTATCGTCTTTCCGGAAGAGGATAATACAAAGCATTTCCTTGTATCGCTGTTTGTATCGCAGCTCTACAATGAGGCTTTGGTTGTTGCCAATCAGGATGGTAAGAACAAACTGGACAAGCGTGTCATCTTCTATCTTGATGAATACGGTACGCTCCCTAAATTTGATAACGCGGAAGATATGTTTACAGCCGGACGTTCAAGAAACATCTTCCTATTCCCCATGCTTCAGTCCCTTGCACAGCTCACGAAAAATTACGGCCGGGAAGGTGCTGAAATTATTTCTGATTGCTGTCAGAACTCCGTCTTTGGCGGTCTTGCACCGCTTTCCAAGAGCGCGGAGGATTTATCACGCGCACTCGGCAATCAGACGGTTCAGTCCGGCAGCGTATCGCACAGTGGCGGGATGGATCGCAGCAATTCATCCCGCAGCCTGCAAATGATACAACGGCCGCTATTAACAGCCGATGAAATTAAAACTCTGGCACAAAACAAATGGATTCTCATGAAGTCACGCTCTCATCCCATGATAACGACGATGAAGCGGTATAACGAATGGGGCATCGAGTTGGATTGTCCTTTTCAAATGAAGGAAAACAGCGCAAGAAAAGTGAAGTACGCTGATAAGGACAGACTTATAATGGCGGTTATGATGAAGTATCCCCCAAAACAGGTACTTGCCGAATTCAACATTGATGAGCTGGAAGAACCCCCGGCAAGATCAAGCAATCGCCCACTCCCCCTTCAGGATGACTTAATCTAATTATAAAAGTACATAGACCAATGACAAAGAACCGGAAGTTAACAGCTTCCGGTTCTTTGTGCTTATTTTTAAAATGATGTGGAGGATTATCAATGGAGCAGTTCTATTTATGCAGCTCAGAAATTTTAGGCCTATCAAAATCAACAGTGAAAGTATACAGCTTTCTTCGTATGGTAAGCAATCAGGTTACAAATGCAAGTTTTTACAAAAAGAGAAACATTGCCGCTCAGTGCCATGTCAGTGAATCAACAGTTGTACGGGCCATACGGGAATTGTGTGAAAAGGGTTTACTTGAGATACGAAAAAGATTTTTGAGCAATAGACAGCAAACATCGAACCTTTACATATTACTGGATACCCAGCAACTCAATTCGGGCTCTACAGCGTCTAATAAGGGTACAAAAGGAACACAGCCATTAGTCTGCGCCAAACCTACTAAAGAGCCTGTAGCGGAATCTCAGCCCAAAATGCGCCTATTCAAATGTAAATCTTCTATATTCCAAACCAATTTGAAACCAAATGAAGTTAAAATATATTCTTATCTTTCTTTTCGCGCTGGCAAGGATGGCCAATGCTTGCCATGCAAAAAGGATATTGCAGCTGATTGCAGGATCAGCGTGTCAACTGTTTCACGTGCTGTGAGAAAACTGTGCAATGCTGGGCTTCTTGAAGTTAGATCTCAGACACGCATGGAAACCTGCGGCAACAATGGAACAAGTGTGAATTTGTATATTCTCAAAGAAAACACTCCCGGCACACCAACTAATGACCCGAATACCAGTAAACCCGTATCCGAAAAAACAGGTCTGAAAAATGTCCTTATTTCTGTTCTTTTGCATCTTTTGACACCCTCCCCCATGTCACCGGTGACATCCCAAAGAACTATGTCCAGAAAGAAGGTTACGTTAAAGCAGAGAAAAGAAGATTTAAGCTCTAAGTTAGCTAAGAGAATACTACTGCATAAACATAAATTTCGTGCATGGAGAGAAATTCTCCTTGCAAAAGCTGATGATGGATGACTCACGGTTAAGTACAATGCACTCATGAAACAAATAAATCTGATAAATTGGCCATTTTTTCTCTGCTTTAAATGCCCTAAATAAAACTAAGGAGTTATTAAAATGAATATGAAAAGAATTATCGGTATGCCGGCAATTGTTTCAGCAAGGAACCGGATTGTGATAGACAAGAGTTTTCGCAAGCTCTTTAACATACAGGAGAATGGATCTGTGCTTATGCAGCGTGAAAAGTCCCTAATTCGCATTAAACCTGCAGATAAGTCATCCCGCCTTGAGGCAAAAGAAATTAGCAATGGCCGCTTTAATCTGCCTACAGATTGGGCGACGGAAAACAAGGTGTGCATCGGGGACTACGTATACCTTTTGGCAACAACGGAAGGTATTCTCATTTGTCCGAAAAACATGGAATTTTTGAGCTTCGGGGAGGTGTGTCCTAAGTGAGAATTTTAGGCAGCCCTTTAAAAATATCTTCGTTGAAGGTAATTTACTTCCCAAAGCTTTACTTAGAATACTTTGGAATAGATACCCGTAACGATATCGTAATTCGGGAAAATCACGAAGATTATTTCATCTACCGGCCCCATACAGAACGTCCATTGGCGGACAACGAAGAAAAGATCGTTGTCCGGGCTTGCAGCACTTACATACCCGCCGAGTTTGTTCACAGGAACCGGCTGCTGCCCGGGAAAGATTCATTGTACCTCATTGGAATTGGTGACGGACTTAAGGTCAGCGTTAGTAAGCAGGTTCTATAATTTGGTCAAAATCCAAATCACCAAGAAGAGCAAAAAAAAGCGGACGTGCGTCCGCTTTTCAATGCTGATTACATCTCTATTCTAATTCCATTGTCATTTCATTCTCATGGGCTTGAAGCTGTTCGATAGCCTGATTAAACCTATTCAGCTGCACCTCTTCAAGTCCAGCAATCAGGTCAGTAAACGGATGCAGATCATTGTCAACTGCGTAACTTTCAAGTGTATTAAAATATTCCAATCTGCTTTCTTTTGGAATCGAAACAGGCAGGAAACCATGCGCCATAAGCTGAAAGTTCATGATGAGCCTTGATGTTCTGCCATTGCCATCAATAAAGGGGTGTATTCTAACAAACTCAGCGTGCGTCCATGCTGCCAGTTCTATGGGATTATCATTCGCTTTAATACTCAAATCAGCATAAAAATCTTTAATTTGGCGGTACGCATCGTTTGGGGTCGGAGGTGTGTGCCGGGCACCGGAAATATAAACGTCAACGCTCCTGTAAATTCCACCCGGTATTATATTCTCCATAAGCAGTGCATGTATATTTTTGATAACCGTTTCACTCAGAGCTTCATCTTTGGATACACAATCCTTTACATACGAAAAAGCTTTATCGTGATTTACAACTTCGTATATTTCACGCAGTTCTTTACCACCGATTGACAGCTTATCCTCAAGTACTAACTTAGTTTCCATAAGTGTGAGTGTATTACCCTCAATCGCGGTTGAGTTGTGCGTATAGTCAATTTCAAAGGCTTTGTTGTAGTTATCAATGACGCTGTCTGGCAATATGTCCTTATTTGACTGATAATAGTTCTTTTGCTCGTTAAGCTTGCTAAGGTTCATAAAATCACCCCTTCAATTGTTGTAACACACTTAGTTATTTATTTTCTGCTTTCATGTCCTTGTCAATAAGATACACTATATATGCATTTAAACTCTTATGACCGTTATCTTTTGCAAAGGCAGTTATTTTATCTTTATCGCCTTTTTGTACGCGTACTTTGATATCATCTAATTTTTCAAGATGCTTCTTATTTGCTTTTAGTTGTGCTGGCGTGGCCATGTTTTTATCACCTCCGTTTGATTCTAACATATTCAAGAATATGTGTACATATATAATTTGCATAATTATATGGGTACATGTTTGTTATATCTTCCAATTGATATATATGGGTACATATACTATAATAAATACATGAGATAAAGCAAAGGAGATAAAACGAAATGCTAAAAGTCAAATGCATCTATTTCTTAAAACGTTTAATCATAACGGCATTGGCGTTCCTGATGATAGCGTTGATAGAAAGTGCTCCGGTGTTCCCGTTATTCTACACCGCCGTTTGTGTAATCAGCAGCTGCGTAATTCGTATGCTTTGGAACTCCATGCTTCAAGATGAAGCAAAACAAAAAAAGCGGACGCGCGTCCGCTTTTCAAACCGGAGCAATTGGGAAAGTCAGCGCGAAAAAGCGGCATAAAGAAGCGTACTTACCAACAGAGAAATATATTGAACAAAAAGGGGGAGCTAAGATGAAAGCTATAAAAAAACTTCGCCGTTATGTTATCGTCTCTTTATCCCAACGAGATAAAGAGCAACATAATACAGATTCTGATTACGCCTGTATCCTCAAGGATGAGATGGAGCTGCCTGCCAATTTGCGTGAACTTGACATGGAATGCGGTTCATTACAAGAGGCTATTGATTTTGTAGGTTAAATTAAAAAAAGCGGACATGCGTCCGCTTTTCAAACAAATCATATTCGGAAAATAAAATTATCCTTGACAATCTACAATTAACTGGTATATAATTCCAACTGTGGACTATAGAAAAAGCGTCCACAGGCAACCAACTGTCTGCAAAACAGTTAGCTGCCATTCGCCATAAGGGTACTCAAGACCGCTTATGACTTGTGAACGCCGTTTATGTGTTGTTATTTTAGCACGCATTTCGGATACATGTCAAGAGTCTGTACCTTTATGTTGCGATGAGGGTGCAGACTTTCTTTTTCCACAAACTACTCCACAATGACAAGCATTGTGTGCCTCATAATGTAACTGTTCACAATTACTGCCTGAGACTGGCGAACCTTGACAACTTAGTAAGTCAAGACCAACATTTGAACTTCCATTTCAAATGCTCGTGTTATCTTGCTAAACTATAGTGGAACACAAAGCTTTACTTGTTTGGGGTGGAAACATGAGAACGCACATAGCCAGCACAGGCGCTTTTGCGATAAACTGTATGCTGTTTGTTCAATCAATTTAATTTCCGGCAGATTGAAATCGCGATAATCCAAACTTGAAAACTATGATACTTCTGTCCGGCCAACGTCACTGTATTGGGGGCAGCTTCCAGAGAACCTGGAGGGGGAATAAATTCTTCCCATGAGATTGTCTTGCCAACAATCCTTTGTAAGTACACATTTATATTTGATAGCATGGTTCAGTTACTATGTTATCAAATAATTATGTATTTAGCATGTCTAATTATGTAGTTATTTGATAACAGGAATGGATAATAACTTTATATAAAAAATGTTGCGATAACAACATGGTACTGCTATTCGATAAAAATGGGAAAGAGATAAAATCTCTTTCCCACTAATACCAATTAGATTAGTGGTGGACACAAGGGGACTCGAACCCATGACCTCTCGCGTGTGAGGCGAGCGCTCTAACCAGCTGAGCTATGCGTCCATAGTCCGCATGTGCGGAATAAATATGGTGACCCGGACGAGATTCGAACTCGTGAAACCGCCGTGAAAGGGCGGTGTCTTAACCGCTTGACCACCGGGCCATATTATGGTAGCGGCAATTGGATTTGAACCAATGACACTTCGGGTATGAACCGAATGCTCTAGCCAACTGAGCTATGCCGCCATATGCCGCTCTACTAATTATGCGGAGCGTTTAATATTATAACCCGACTTTCGGTTGTTTGTCAACACATTATTATAACTTTCTTTATAAATTCATAAAACATAGGCAGAACCGCGCTTTATTCCTCTGTTTTCTGCGAATTTAGGGTGAAATTGGTTGATTTCAGAAACGGACGAACCGGCATCGTACAAAAAACGACGCCGGTCCGCTATCTGAATATCAAATATTATTCAACGGATAGAGAGTAATTCGGGGCTTCTTTTGTAATCTGGATATCATGCGGATGGCTTTCCCTTAAACCGGCGCCCGTAATGCGGACAAACTGAGCCTTTTCGTGCAGCTCCTGAATGTTCGCGCAGCCGGTGTAACCCATGCCGGAACGCATACCGCCGGTCATCTGATAAATTGTGTCGGAAAGCGGCCCCTTGTACGGCAGACGGCCTTCTACGCCTTCCGGAACAAGCTTCTTAGCATCCTGCTGGAAGTAGCGGTCCTTGCTGCCCTGCCCCATTGCTGCCAGGCTGCCCATACCGCGGTAAACCTTAAACTGGCGTCCCTGATACAGCTCGGTATCCCCCGGGGACTCCTCGCAGCCCGCGACAAGCGAACCGACCATGACGACGTTTGCGCCGGCGGCAAGTGCCTTGATGATATCGCCGGAAAATTTGATTCCGCCGTCCGCGATGACCGGAATTCCGTATTTTTCAGCCGCGCATGCCGCGTCATAAATCGCAGTAATCTGCGGAACGCCGATGCCTGCGACAATTCTTGTAGTACAAATGGAGCCGGGGCCGATGCCTACCTTCACGCAATCCGCTCCCGCTTCAATCAGCGCGCGTGTCGCTTCGCCTGTGGCAACGTTGCCCGCAATCAGCTGTACATTCGGGAACGCCTTTTTAATCATTCGTACGGTATTGATCACGCCGTCGTTATGACCATGAGCAGAATCAAGCGCCACAACGTCAACCTGAGCCTTTACAAGCTCTGCAACGCGCTCAAGCACATCTTTGGTTGCGCCGATAGCCGCGCCGCACAGAAGCCTGCCGCCCGCGTCCCTTGCGGAATCCGGGTAGCGCACCGCTTTTTCAATATCTTTAATTGTAATTAAGCCCTTTAGATTGCCCTTATCGTCAACAATCGGAAGCTTTTCAATCCGATGCTTGCGCAGAATTTCCTGTGCCTGCGGCAAGGTTGTCCCAACCGGAGCGGTGACAAGATTCTCTTTTGTCATAACTGCGGAAATCGGCTGGTCAAATTCCGCATCCGTCATAAACCGGAGATCACGGTTTGTGATGATGCCGACCAATTTGCCGTTTTCACAAATCGGCACGCCGGAAATACGGTAGCGCGACATGATTTCGTTTGCGTCATGAACAAAGTGCTGAGGAGAAAGGAAAAAAGGATTCACGATAACGCCGTTTTCCGAGCGCTTTACGCGGTCGACCATGTCGGCCTGCTTTTCAATCGGCATATTTTTATGAATAATACCCACGCCGCCTTCTCTGGCGATTGCGATTGCCATGTTGCTTTCGGTAACCGTATCCATTGCAGCAGTCATCAGCGGGGTATTCAGCTTAATTGATTTAGTAAGGTGAGTGGATAAATCCACCTCTTTCGGCAAAACATGGGATTCCGCCGGGATGAGCAGAACATCATCGAATGTCAGGCCCTCTTTTGCAAATTTTTCAGAGTAGTTGGTGTTTAACATAGTTTCCTCCTCTTACACATCACACGGCTAAATTCACGCCGTTTCTTTACATCTTCCCTTTCAGGATATTAAGTCATTATATCATTTTGCATATTCGTTTTCAATCTAATTCCGCAAATTTTCAACAGTATTTTCATTGATTGTTGAAAGTACAGCCGAAGCGGTAAATCCGCACCCACGCGAATGGACGCCTTTCATCAAAATGCGGTTATTTTCCTCGCACGCATAAATTTTGAGTACATCTCCCAACACACTCTCATTTACATAGTCAATCTGCGCTTCTATGTATCGTTTCCCGTCTGCGCCACCCGGTAAAAAATCGGTTAGAATGTCCCCATAAATCGTATTGTTCAAATGCTGGTTATAATCGAGGTCGGAGTACCGTATTACCCTTTCCCCCACGAGCGGCAAACCGTCCGGCACTGTGGTCCGTTCATTTTTTTCGTCAGCCGAAATTTTTTCATCTGTAAAAATTCCGTACTGTAAGAATTGTTTCGGCCGCAAAACCTTGTGCGTATTCGCGTCGGCTGCAATCGAACTCTGCATTACGTCCACAATCAGCTCACCGCCGCAGTAGATTTTAAAGTCGCGGTAAAACTGGGCTCCGATTGTTCCGCGGGGATGCGTTTGAATGGTCAGTGTTTCGTTGTGGCGCGGCATACGCTTGATTTTAACACGGTTTGTAATAATAAGGAAAACAATTCCATCTGCACGCATTTTTTCGTAGCTGAGTCCAAGCAAGTCCAGTTGCCGTTCGCTCGTTTCCTGGCACATACGCAACAGCACACTCAGCCTTAAAACCGACTGCGCGCCGACCTCATAGCTTGCCACGCGTACTTCACGGGTGTATTCGTTGATCTGTTCCATTTTATTCCTCCCTGCAAAACGAAATGGAGCAAATGCCCATCCTTTGTTTTTGCATTTTCACTGTTATTTTAATTAGTTAGGGAATACCCCCCGCAGCGTTCCGTTCAGTAAACGCCACCGGGGGGTGTTTGTTTTTTTATTTAATGATATCGCAGCCCAAATATGGACGCAGAACCTCGGGCACAGTTACGCTGCCGTCGGCATTCTGGTACTGTTCCACAATTGCGGG
>JGI2065J20421_1002017_pt1 | contig 12181 bp, 12 predicted proteins | sample Biomet5_FD_20421 | JGI IMG/M metagenome (IMG submission 20421)
GCAGATGCACAGAACCTGACGACTTGGCTTTGCCAGCTTTGCGCCGATTGCCGCGGGCAGCGCATAGCCCATTGTGCCAAGCCCGCCCGAAGTAAGGAAACGCCCCTCTTTTACATTGAAATTGCGAACCGCCCAAATCTGATTTTGCCCCACGTCCGCGACCAGAATCGCGTTCTCGTCCATCATGGCGGAGAGTGAGCGCATAAAGGAGCGCGGCTCGACAAAACCTGTGCTGTTGTCCGGTTCTCCGCTGGGCGTGTACTCCGACTTATACCGAAGTACGGTTTCAATCCACTCGCTTGGAACAATGTCGACCGCCTGCGCGGCTAATTCTTGCAGGACAAGACGAATATCTCCTACAATCGGAATATGAGCGATCATATTTTTGCCGATTTCAGCGGGGTCTATATCAATATGTATAATTTTCGCTTTTTCCGCCATTTGCTCGGGTGCGAAAATCGCCCGGTCGCCGACCCTTGCGCCGCACAGGATGATCAAATCGGCGTCGCCCATGGCGCGGTTGGCGTTGCGGTGGCCGTGCATTCCGATCATGCCGAGGTAAAGGTCACTGTCCATCGGCACTACGCCGATGCCCATCATCGTGGAAACAACGGGAATCCCGCTGTTTTGCGCGAATGCGACCAGTTCGTCGCGTGCGCCCGAAAGAACAACACCGCCGCCGCAGCAAATAATCGGGCGTTTCGCCTCGCTGATTGCGGCAATGGCTTTTTTAATCTGTAACGCATGACCCACTGTGCGCGGTTTGTAGCCAATAATATTGGCTTTTGCGGGATAAACAAACTCCGGAATAGAGCTCGTNTGAATGTCGCTCGGAACGTCGATTAAAACCGGACCGGGGCGGCCTGTTGTNGCNATATGAAACGCNTCTTTAAAAATGCGCGGCAAATCTGCGGCGCTCTTTACTAAATAGGAATGTTTGGTAAACGGTTCGCACGCACCGGTGATGTCCGCTTCCTGAAATACATCCCTGCCGAGCAGCTCGGAGCTGACCTGGCCGGTAATGGCAATCAGCGGAATGGAATCCATGTAAGCCGTTGCAATGCCGGTAATGAGGTTGGTTGCACCCGGGCCGCTTGTTGCAATGCATACTCCCGGTTTGCCGCTCGCCCGCGCGTAACCGCTGGCTTCGTGCGCCGCATTCTGTTCCTCACGAACAAGAATCTGACGGATCGACGAGCGGTACAGATAATCGAGGAAAGGGCAGATTGCTGCACCGGGGTAGCCGAACGCGATCTCAACATTTTCACTTTTTAGGCATTCCACCATAATTTCTGCTCCGCTTATCAAAACAGTCACCTCTTTATCAGTTATTTACAATAACGATTTTTTGAATAAATATATTTTTTTCCTGCAAATCAAGTGCTTTCAAATGATATTCTTAATATTATATTATTTTTGATTCCATCAGTCAATATGTTTTAACGAACTAAACCGTTAAATTATCGAATAGAATCGTTTTTTTTCGTTTTCGCCAGGGTGTTATTGCTGGCAATGGTAAGCCCTGCTTTCATTGGCGCAAGAAGAAAACCAATCACAATGCCGATAAAAGTGCAGGCAATGGCCAGCAGGGAAATTTCTCTTTTTGACATGAATTGTTCCTCATTTCTGTTTTTTATTTGTAAAATATTTGTAAAGCAAAATGCCTGTAACGCTTAACACACCGGTGACGACAAAGATGGTTACGGCTTGTGAGTAATCGCCGCTGCCGAGCGCATGGCCGCCGAAAGAGCAGGCAATGATTGCCGGAGCGCGCGCAAGTGTTGAAACAACTAGGAATTTGCTGAAGTTTTGCGGAACAAGGCCGGCTGAAAAAACAAACATGCGTTTTGGCATTCCGGGAATCAGAAAAATAAAGAAAGTGAGGGCGGTACGCATTTTTTCATCGCGGAAATACCGTACTTTCTTTTGCTGCGCCGGCGTGAAAAACAAATCGAGCAGCTTGCGCCCGAACATCTTTGTAACATAAAAGATCGCTGTGGTCGAAAGCATGGTGGCGGCAATGGTGAGATGCTGCCCTGTACCCGGCCGAACGCGTACCCGCCCGCAACGGTGGTCAGTTCCAGCGGGATGGGCAGGAAGCCCTGTAAAATCTGAATACCCAAAAAAGCCACGCGGCCTAAAGCGCCCTGTTCCCTGATAAAGCGGCCAAACCGGTCAGGATTGGTCGTAATTGTAAAAAGCGGGCGGCAGAGAAAAAGCGTGAGCAGCACAAACGCTGCAAGAGCCGCGAGGAGAATGACCGCGCCCAAAAGCTTGTCGCGCAGGGAAGTTCCTGCGTGTTCCGGCAGGTCGGCGGCGGTGATTTCCGGCGGTTGTGCAGGCTTTTTCTTTTTCGATTTCGTACGCAGAATTTTCATACGGTATGCTCCATTTGCTGATCGTCATCATGTGATTTATTTGCAGTCTAACGCAGAACTTCTGCAAGATATAAAGTAGTAACAGTATAGCATATTCTATGAGGCAAAACAATTTTCATGTTGGCAATTAAGAAATATAAATGGGACAGTACTGGTCGACTTCAGAAAAGAACAAGAGACACGGATTACAGCGGTTCCGTAATCCGTGCCTCTTGTGTATTATTGCAGATAAAAAATGAATTACGCATTTTTGGGGACACGATGATCCACACGGTCGAGCACCCGGATTAGGATGACCGCAACCACAGCGGTAATCACTATTTCGGGGAGCATATAGCTGCCGTTGTAGGTTAAGGAGTAAATCCAGACCGGGGTGCCCGCCGGCGCGTAAGCGCCCCAAATGAGGATACCGGACAAAAAGCTGCAGATAAACCGCAGAAAGGTAACGGCTACCGAACCCACGGCAACGCTGACAGCTCTGCTTTTGAACGGCTTGCCAAAGAAAGAAGCGGTTCCCAAAACGGTGAACGCAAGAACATAATCAAGCGCAATGACAGCGACGAATGCCCCGAAGGTGTTGGTCGGCGGCGCGTTGAATTTAATCAGCATTTGCAGCAGGCTGTGTGCAAACGCGGTGGAAATGCCCCAGTTCAGGCCATGGCGGTAAGACACCAGCACCAGCGGAACCATGCTTGCACAGGTGACTGCGCCGCCCTGCGGCAGCTCGAAAATCTTGAACATGCTCAGTACGGTTGACATTGCAATCATCAAGGCACATTCAACAAGAATGACGGTCGTGTTCTTTTTCATAATTACCCTCCAGATAGATTTATATTTGAACTGAAAATAAAAAATACCTGAAGTAAAATAAAAAACGCCCTGTGATGCCACAGAGCGTTAAAAATCATCTTTCCTACGCTGGCATTATCCAGATCAGGTTTAAGGGACATAAACGTCAATTCGTTTCATCTCAGCCGAGGTTACTCAGCGCCCCTGTATATTCAGTTCAATTATCAGCATACCGTATGGAACTCAATTTGTCAAGGAAACCTTGTCGAAATGGATACTGTTTTTGCAAAATATGCCGATCAATCCTGCAAAAGCAAATTTTTCAGTTCGGTGAAGTCGTGGGCAAAGACCTTTCCGCCCTCCGCTTCCATTTCCGCCTGTGTGCCAAAGCCGTACAGCACGCCGATAAAGCTGGTTCCGGCCTCACGTGCGCCAACGGCGTCGAAATGGGTATCGCCGATCATCACGGTGCGGCTTGCCGGAACACGGCAGTCGCGCAGGGCGGAGTTGATCAGGATGCTCTTTTGGCCGCTGTGCTCCGATTCATCGGGCGCGGCAACGTAGGTGAAATACGGGGAAAGTTTAAAGTATTCCAATACACGGTACGTGATGTCGTCCGGTTTTGAGGTTGCCACCCCAAGGGTCGCGCCCGCGTCCTTCAAAGCATCCAGCAGTTCAAAAACATGAGGGTACGGAAGATTTTTAAACGCTCCGGAAACATTATAGGTTTCGCGGTAATATTCCACGGCCTGATTTGCCTGTTCGTCGGTCATGCCGCAAAAATTGACAAAGCTGTACCACAGCGGCGGGCCGATAAACCGGCGAAGTTCCTCCGATTCGGGAATCGGAAACTTCATCCGAAGAAGGGTCTCCTTCACCGAACCGAAAATTCCGGGTGCGGAATCTGTGAGTGTGCCGTCCAAATCAAACAGGATTAAATCATAAATCGGTTTCATTTTTTATACCCGCCTTTAACTATTTTTTCTTGCCTCGGCCTTTGCGGCGAAACTTTCTTTTTTCACGCTGACCCTTTCGTGCGTTCCGGTTGCGATTAATCCGGCGTTGTCGTACGCCTGCAGCTGAAAACGGTAAACCCTGCCCTGTACTTCCGTCAGCTCCGCGGTAACGCTCACCTTGCAGCCGAGCGCGGTGGGGCAGAGGTGTTCAACGGTGATGACCGAACCCACAGTGGTGTAAATATCCTCAAGGTCGGTTTGGGCGAGCGCCGCCGCCGTACCTTCGAAAAAGGCGGCAATCATCGGGGTGGCAAGAACGCGTACGCTGCCGCTGCCGACATTCGTCGCAAGCATCTCTTCGGTCACAGTGTATTCACGGGTCAATTTTGCCTCTTTCATTGTAATTCCCTCCTGTATCATGATATAATAATAAAATAGGCGGTCATCGGTAGGAGCCTGACGATAGAAATATCTACCGTTATTATAACATACTCTCCGCCATTTATAAATCCTAAATCAGGAATCCGGAAGGTGAAACAATGCCTAAAAGCGAAAACGCGCTGATTGAACGGCGGCGCATCTATTTAATGGATGAGCTGCGCGGCTTTGCGGTGTTCTGCATGGTGTTTTACCATGGGTTTTACACGCTCGCTTATCTTTACAATCTAAAAGCAGGCATGATTCTGCTGAATTTTTTTATGCCTGCGGAGCCTTACTTTGCGGGAATGTTCATGTTGATTGCGGGGATATCGTCGGATTTGTCCCACTCCAATTTAAAGCGCGGGTTCAAGCTGCTCGGGGTTGCGCTGGTGGTAACGCTGGTCACATGGTTCATTGTGCCGCAGGAAGTCATTACGTTCGGAATCCTGCACTTTCTTTCCGTGTGCATGATTTTGTACGGCCTTTTAAAGCCGGTTTCCGACCGGTTCCGCTTTTCGTGGGCGGCGGTCGCGGCCTGTGCGGTGCTGTTTATCGGCACGATGGGAATTTCAAAAGGCTACCTTGGCTTTTCCCCGCAATTGGGATTACAGCTGCCGGATTCACTGTATCAAACCAACTATCTCGCGCCGTTCGGAATCTACAGCTATACATTTTTAAGCGCGGATTATTTTCCGTTGTTCCCGTGGATTTTTGTTTTTGCGGCGGGCACCTTTCTTGGCAAAATAGCGGCGGCTGACAAGTTCCCCGCGTTTACCTACCAGTCCCGCGTACCTTTTTTTTCATGGATCGGGCGGCATGCGCTCATCCTGTATATTGTGCATCAGCCGGTCATTTACGGCGTATGCTATGTAGTCGAACTGATTATTAATCTATTTAGAAGATAAAATAAATTCTCGGAGGAATACCATGGATTTTGTTTCAACAATCTCACACCAATTTAATTTGCAGCAATGGCAGGTGCAGAAGGTCATTGAGCTGATAGACGAGGGGAACACCATCCCGTTTATCGCGCGTTATCGCAAGGAAGCGCACGGCTCGCTGGACGACCAGGTGCTTCGTGAAATTTCGGAACGGCTCGAGTACCTGCGCGCGCTCGAAAAGCGACGCGGCGAAGTGACCGAACTGATTACCGCCGCCGACTGTATGACCGACGAGGTTGGCGCCGCGCTGAATGCCGCCGTGACGCTGTCGGAAATTGACGATATTTACCGCCCGTTCCGGCCTAAGCGCAAAACCCGCGCGTCCGTCGCCAAAGAAAAGGGGCTTGAACCGCTTGCAAACGCGATTTACGAACAGAAAAGGGAGTCTGCGTATCCGATTGATATGGCTGAAAGCTACATCAATGCGGAATTAGGGGTGGAAACCGCCGAGGACGCGCTCGCGGGCGCGCTCGATATCATTGCCGAACGTATTTCCGATGATGCGGGAATCCGCAAGCGCCTGCGCGTGGTTGCCATGGCGCAGGGCGAGGTTGTTTCCAAGGCCGCAAAGCCGGACGAGGACTCTGTTTACGCTCAATATTATGATTTTCGGCAGGCTGTCAACAAAATCGCAGGGCACCGTGTGCTGGCGATTGACCGCGGCGAGCGTGAAGAATTTTTGAAAGTAAGCGTTGAACTTGACCGCTCAAAAGGCTTGAATATTATCTATTCCGTCTGTGTGAAAGAAAACAGTCCCTGCACCGAAGCGGTGCGGCAGGCGGGGGAAGACGCTTATGACCGCTTGATTTTCCCGGCGATTGAGCGTGAAATTCGCAGCACCCTGACCGACGAGGCCGACGAAGGGGCAATTAAAATGTTCTCCGTAAACCTGCGCCAGCTGTTGATGCAGCCGCCGGTCAAAAGCCGTGTCGCCATGGGCCTTGACCCAGGGTACCGCACCGGCTGCAAGGTTGCCGTGGTTGACCCGACGGGACTTGTGCTTGACACCGGGGTGATCTACCCCACGCACTCACAGGCAAAGGTGGAGGAAGCCAAAGAATTTATTACAAAATTAATTCTGAAACATAAAGTAGAAGTGATCGCAATCGGCAACGGCACGGCTTCAAAAGAAACCGAAATGTTTGCCGCAGAGGTCATCGGAAAAATAAATACGGGCGTTGCGTATATGATTGTCAGCGAGGCGGGCGCTTCGGTCTACTCCGCGAGCAAGCTTGCGGCACAGGAATTTCCGGAATTTGACGTTACACTGCGCAGCGCGGTTTCCATTGCGCGTCGCTTACAGGACCCGCTGGCCGAGCTGGTCAAAATCGACCCCAAAGCCATCGGCGTGGGTCAGTATCAGCATGATATGCCGAAAAAGCGGCTGGACGAGGCGCTCGGCGGCGTGGTTGAGGACTGTGTGAACACCGTGGGCGTGGACTTGAATACGGCTTCTCCGTCATTGCTTGAAAAAATCGCGGGAATTTCCGCGGCGGTTTCTAAAAATATTGTTTCGTACCGCGAAGAAAACGGCGCGTTCCATTCGCGCAGCGAGCTGAAAAAAGTTCCGAAGCTGGGGCCAAAGGCGTTTGAGCAGTGCGCGGGATTTCTGCGCGTGAGCGAGAGTAAAAATATTTTGGATAACACCGCCGTTCACCCCGAATCGTATGACGCGGCAAAAGCGCTGCTCGCACTGTGCGACTACGATATGAACAGCCTGAAAAAGAACCAAATCAGTGATTTAAGGACAAAAATAACGGAAATTGGTGAGCAGACAGCCGCTCAAAAGCTTGGTATCGGCGTGCCGACACTCGAGGATATCGTTACCGAGCTGCTGCGCCCCGGCCGTGACCCCCGCGACGAGCTGCCGCCCCCGATGCTGCGTACCGACGTACTGAGCATGGAGGACTTGAAGCCCGGTATGGAGCTGGACGGTACCGTCCGCAACGTCATCGACTTCGGTGCGTTTGTGGATATCGGCGTGCATCAGGACGGGCTGGTTCATATTTCCCAGATATGCGATAAGTTCATCAAGCATCCGGGCGAAGTATTGAAGGTCGGCGATGTGGTGAAGGTGCGTGTCCTATCCATTGATACCGCGAAAAAACGGATTTCGCTGACAATGAAAGAAGAACCAAAGGCATAAAATTGCGGATTTTGCACCCCTTGCAACAGGGAAGATAACCGTTTATAATAATGTTATCAATAACGATATAAAGAGGGAAATGGAATATGAAGCTTGGTATTGTAGGCTTGCCGAATGTTGGCAAGAGTACCCTTTTCAATGCGATTACAAACGCGGGCGCACAGTCCGCAAACTACCCGTTCTGCACCATTGAACCCAACGTGGGCGTAGTTGCGGTTCCGGACAAAAGGCTGGACAAGCTGGCCGAGATGTATCACCCCGAAAAGTACACCCCCGCGAGCATTGAGTTTGTCGATATTGCCGGACTGGTGCGCGGCGCAAGCAAAGGGGAGGGACTGGGTAACAAGTTCCTTGCCAATATCCGCGAGGTGGACGCAATTGTTCACGTGGTGCGCTGTTTTGTCAACGACGATATCATCCATGTTGAGGGAAGCATCGACCCGAAGAGGGACATTGAAACCATCAACGTCGAGCTGATTTTGTCGGATATGGAAGTGCTTGACCGCCGCATTGACAGAACGCAGAAGATGATTAAGGCCGATAAAAAATATCAGGCCGAATACGATTTTTTCGTGCGCGTAAAAGAGGCTCTGAACGAAGGTAAACCCGCGCGCAGCGTGGAATGCACCGAGGATGAGGCCGCACTTTTAGGCTCCGTTTCCCTTTTGACCAATAAACCCATTATCTACGCCGCCAACATGAGCGAGGACGACTTTAAGGGCGGGATTGATAAGAATGCGTATTATCATATTGTAAAGGAAATCGCCGATAGCGAGCACGCGGGCGTTTTGCCGATTTGTGCCGAGATTGAGGCGGAAATCAGTGGAATGGATCTTGAGGAAAAGGAACTGTTTTTATCCGATATGGGTTTAACAGAGTCTGGCCTGGACAGGCTGATTAACGCCTGTTACAGCCTTTTGGGCTTGATTTCCTACTTGACCGCCGGTCAGCCGGAGGTTCGCGCGTGGACGATTACTAAAGGGACAAAGGCTCCGCAGGCCGCAGGTAAAATTCACACCGACTTCGAGCGTGGCTTTATTCGCGCGGAGGTTGTTTCGTTTAACGACCTGATGGCATGCGGCACTATGGCCGCCGCGAAGGAAAAAGGTTTGGTTCGTTCCGAGGGCAAGGAATACGTCATGCAGGACGGGGATATTGTATTGTTCCGGTTCAACGTATAGCCCGCTTTTATAATCATTGTCAATTAGCCGCAGGATATGTTAGGTATCCCTGCGGCTTTTTTAAAATTCGTAAATTTATAATAAACATTATAAATATGATGATAAACGTTAAATAATAATTGACAAACATGAATCTCGATGTTATAGTATGGTCAAAGTACAAAGGAGGTTTATGTCATGAATCAAAATAGCGCAAAAACCCAGAAAGTCAGTAGGATTGTTCTCGTGATAGTAAGAATTGTGCAGGCAATTCTAATACTATCGGTTGTTATGTCGATTGTCATGTGGATACTTCCGAGCGGAAGCTTTATGCCCCGCATCGACAAGAGAGGGGATTATCTCAGTACGGTGCTCCTGAACTCGGTGACGGCAGCAATTGTTTTTGCTGCTCTTTGTGCCATTTCCGGTCTGCTGCAGTCGCTCAAATCGAACTCTACGCCCTTCACAAAAGAAAATGTCAAGAGATTGAAAATGATATCAGTTTTGCTCGTTGTAATCGAACCGGTACAAATGATTTTTGGCAGTATTGGGAATGCCCTGCGCCCATTAACAGCAAACGGAGAAAAAGTGATGTCGGTTACTTCAATGGGCGGAATGGTAATTGTTTTGGGTCTGATTGTCTTTTGCCTGTCACTTGTTTTTGAGCATGGAGTTGAATTACAGAAGCAGTCGGATGAAACATTATAGGGGGAAGATAGAGCTTATGGCGATTATTTTAAGACTTGACAGGGTAATGGCTGACAGAAAGATTTCGCTGAATGATTTAGCTGAAAAAGTGGGGATAGCCAATGTGAATCTGTCAAAGATCAAAACAGGAAAGGTCAGCGCGATTCGATTTTCCACCTTGAATGCCATTTGCGACATTTTGGATTGTCAGCCGGGGGATATACTTGAATTCAGAAAAAGCGATTCCAGCAGTGAAAAAATGGAAGATTAATTTTCCCATATTACACTAAGTGGCTTGAAATACTCCTTCGACCGATGTATAACGATATTAGTTATAGACAGAATATTGTAAATGAAAATAGTAAAGGAGCCTATGTCATTCATGACATAGGCTCCTTTACTTAAACTCTGCCCAGCTGCGATTATATCGTTTCGCAGCCTGATTTATTCTCCAGTTAACTCTCCATGATCTGTTGAAGAACATCTTTCAATATCTTTTTAGCATTTCTGCGATGCTGCTGACACGGAAGAATCTTCTTTTCATTTTTGTTCCGATTTTGAATCCGCTTCAACAGGAGTAAACCTGTTATTGTTGAATTATAAATCATACATCTCAAATTGGATGTTGAATTCAAGTTTTGAGAAAGGCTCGATTGTTCGAATCGTTCCGTTTTCACGTTCTTTTTGACGGCCGTTAATATGGTTGTTGCTCGGTTCTATTCCTAAAACATAGTCGCCGCTGCGCATTGATTTCCATTGAATTAAGAAGGGTAAGTTTTTTTGCTCATATCTTATGGAGGCACCCATTCCAAGCCGACTGTTTTCGATGCGAAAAGTGACGAAACCATTCTCGTCCGCCTTTATATTCCGAGAAAAGAGATGCTCATTAAAATTATTCTGCGGAACCGTCATTTTCAAGTTCTCGTCAATTCCTGCTTCTGCATCCTCAGTAAGTGAAGCAACAATATTTTCAGGAAAAATTAATTTTACATCTTCGTCCAAAAATGGAAAACCAAAATTAAAATGATACAGTATCATAATCTTTGCTTCTTCAGATGCGTCGTTTTCGAGTACATCATGAATCTCGAACTTGCTTTGGCCGAGTTTTGATGTTATTTTACGCGTAAAGATCAGATTTTCATGAAAGAGTGCACCCTCTCGCATTACTCCGCCAAGCTCCATGATATAGTCATCATGGTTCCAATAACATTTTGAATAGGAATTTTCGGCAGGCGTTAGTCCAATCCAGCCATGGGTTGGGTAGTGCCGTCCTTCTTCATCACAACCGTCCCCTACGTTCTGCAACCCGCAGGTAGCCATCATTCCACCTGTAAAATACCTTCCAAATTCACTGTCCGATGGGTATCCGTATTGCGGTGATACAATACCGGGTTTAGCAAGATACGATATGTTGATTCCGCGGTAGCTTAAAGATGACAGGTCGAGGCATCTCCCTGATAAAACCGTAAAAACAAGCCCCGAACCGGTCTTCACAGTATAACTCTCCATCCCGTCGGATTTTCCATCGGCAAAACGTGACTTGGTAATGCCTGCGATCTGGTTTATATTGGACGAATACCGTACCAAATCCTCTTTTGAATATTCTTTTCCTAAAAGCCTTATCATGATTTCACCGCCATTTTATATTTTTAAATTAATCTTTATATATTACAATGGCTACTCCTAAGCGCCTATGAAACTTTCGCAGATAAATCATCAGACATACGATCAAGCGGTTTCCTGATTTTAAACGCTAAACCCGTCTCATGCGAAATCCAACGCGCTTCGCGCTATAAAAACGTGATTTTATGTTTTTAATGGATTTTAGTATAGCACTCTGCAAGCAAGTCGGAGCGTTTTTTAAAAATTTCGTATAATTCCTTATAGAGATTTGCACTTTTTTGATCAGGAAAATATTCGGTTTCTTCCTGTTTGAGACGCAGATACCCGTCGTAGGTGTCCGGAAACAGATTAGCTCCGCAGCCTGCAAGAATAGCGGCACCCACACATGCAATATCTGCTACCTGGGGTACTTTTATCGGCTTCCCCATGATGTCCACAACCATCTGCCTCCATACACTGCTTCTTGTAGCTCCGCCAAGCATTTTAAGATTTGTAAAATCTTTGTTTGCCGGGTCGAATAATTCCAGATTCCGCTTTGTCTGAAACACGACGCTTTCCATGACTGCACGAGCCACATCGTATCGGTCGTTGCTCAAATCCAGACCCATGATGGTTGCTTTGCTCAGCGTATCGTAATTCGGGATTGAAGTGCCGTTAAAAAAAGGATAAAATGTAACTCCGTTTGCGCCCGGTCGCTTTTTTTCAACAAAAGAATCAATCTGCTGGTACGATTCGAGCTCCGCTTCACCGTCTTTTACGATGTATTTTCCAAAGTTGTCTCTAAACCATTTCAGGCTGCTTCCTCCATTATCCAAAGACCCGATTGAGCCCCATTTGCCGCTGACCGTGTGTACACTTTGTGCCAGATGTGTTTGGGAATCAAACATCGGTTTGTCTGAAACTCTGAGTGTGACCCATGCGGTACCTGTAGCAAGCAACACATCCCCGGTATTCACTGCACCCGCGCCCAAAGCCACGCAATATTGGTCATGGCGGGGTACACCACTGCAATGGGCAATATGGCTAAAACGGATATGGTTGCCTGAATGGTAGATGTAGTAAGCACCGCTTTTGTTGCATT
>JGI2065J20421_1002021_pt1 | contig 12165 bp, 10 predicted proteins | sample Biomet5_FD_20421 | JGI IMG/M metagenome (IMG submission 20421)
ACGATGAAGCGAAGTATTTGCTGGCACTGGAAGCGCGAAAGTCGCCCTTACTGAAGCCATAAAAAAGCTTGTCGAATGTCTCAGGGCGTGAAGCGGAAGTTCGCATTTGTCATAACCGCAGATATGTAGGACTAACATTGTCGTGTAATAATCAACCGGGAGCAGGTCACCCAACATGGCTTCCCTTAGAGGCAATTTTTGAATCACAGATCCTGATGATTTTTTCCTTCATGCCTTCCCGCACGCCATCTCCTTGTTAACATTATTCAGCTGTGGATCCCTACAGACAGCAAAAAAAGCCGTAAGCAGTTATCTGCTTACGGCACCAGGATCGGTGATGATTTTTCTGACAATCAGGCCGCTTTCACTGGTCTGATTTTTTTCGTGTCAGCCGCATCGGATTCTGTTTATCCGTTGTAGCTGGAGTATGGAGATCGGGAAGCTTGCTGGTTCGCAGAATATGCTGCACGGTCTCTTTCTGTTCGGCGAGATACAGACCAAGATTTTCAGCCTGCGTTTCATCCATCTGCATTCCGCTTTGCAACAGCCAGTCGGTGAACGCGTCTGCCATATCGAGCAGTTTGTCGTAAGCGTCAGCCTCTTTCTTACTGGCAAATGTCATTTNCTCTTCACCTTTTCTTACAACAACAAATTTTGTTTCAACAGCCATTATGCGTACCTCACACTGTAATTATATACAGTATANCGGTTCCGGGTTTATGTTGCAGCTAAAAAGTGCATTCACGCCTGGCGAGCAGGGGGCACATTCGAAAACCGAGCGCTGATCGCATCACGCTCATAGCCCTGCGGCTGTGTCAGTATCTGGTATAAATCAGGACGACGACCNTGGATCCAGCGGCGTCCGGTGCTCATTGCAAGCAGGCTTAAATCCAGTTCAGCACTCACCATAGTATCTTCAGCCGCCCAGGTTTCATCAATGATCCGTCCATAAGGATCGAGGATCATTGCATTACCTGTGCGCACTTCGTCATCATCTGCACCGACACCGTTACTGAAGAGGATAAATAAGCCGTTGTCATGCGCACGGGCAGGCAGCCAGCGCATTAGCCATTCCCGACCGCTTGCCCCTTTGAAGGCAGCCGTAATTTCTTCCTTGCGCGTTTCCCGCTGCTCCCAGAGCGCCAGCGGAATAGGCTTCATCGCATGAGGGCTGCGGGAATCGGTACCACCTGTTTGATGCGGCGCGAGAAGAATATCTGCGCCCAGCAATGCCGTCGCACGCACATTTTCGACCAGATTATTGTCCCAGCAAATCAGGATACCGACTTTCACTCCCCAGGGCGTATCAAAAACGGTAAAGCTGTCCCCGCTGCTGATGGCCGGATGTTCAAAAGCATGGAGTTTACGATGCGTATGCATTGAGCCGTCCGGCATACAGGCCACATACGCATTGTAAAGGCGGCCATCGTCGGCTCGTTCAATAAGACCAGCACCAATAAGCATTTGATGTTTTATCGCCAGAGAGCGAATTAACGTCAGGGAAGGGCTCTCAGCAAGCGGCTCTGCCAGAGCCGACACCTCCGCTGCCGTGAGCTTAGGTACATGCCAGTATCCGGTGATACACATTTCAGGGAACGTGAGAATTTTCACCTGCTCATGCGCCGCCTGTTCAATAAATTTCTCCATTATCAGCAGATTGTATTTTTTGTTATTGGCCTGGTGCTGAAACTGTACGGTTGCCGCTTTTAAGGATTGAGGTTCGTTCATGATGTGTCTCCAGTTGTCATCGAAACTGAATTACATAACGATTACCAATAACTGTATAATCAATTCATTTCTTGTTTCGATAACCATCTGGAATGAAAAATTGAACATCCGTTTGCTCAAAGCCTTTTTGATACTGGCTGAAAAAGGAAATTATGCCGATGCGGCGCGGGCGCTGTTTATCTCGCAACCGGCATTGACCAAACAGATTAATCTCCTCGAATCTCAGGTGAATATGTCCCTTTTTTCACGAGGTCGTCACGGCGCAATACTGACGGCCGGCGGCAGGCGTTTGCTGCCAGAGGCTGAAAAAGTGGTCAGGCAAACCCAGTTATTTATGCAGCATGCTGAGCGGGTATCAAAAGGCGTGGAGGGGCATATCGCCGTTGGGTTCGGTCTCTCAAGTTTTTATCTGGCACCACGCTGTATCGCTGATTTTCGTCGGGACTACCCGGGAGTCGAGATGTCATTGACGGATCTCCCTTCCTTCCAGCAGTACGAGCTATTGCAAAATGATGAGCTACAGGTGGGATTTGTCAGGGTTCCTCCCCCCGTGGCGCTTGAATACCTGCCGTTATTTACCGACCGGCTGGTTCTGGTTGCGCCCGCAACGTCGCCGACAATGTCTGCTGCTGAGTGGCTAACGAAACGCCCTCTGTTGCGGCTTTATGATGAGCGAGGGCAGGGTTTAAATGCGCAGATTGACCGCTTTTTGCATGACAACGGTCTTTTCATCTCATCGACTCAACTGACTGACGATATACAAACTATCGTCGCGATGGTGGTTGCGGGTATCGGTGTGGCCATTCTGCCCACCAGCGTTACGCATATCGCGCCGCCGGAACTGGTGATGATTCCGTTAACCGGGGAGTCAATACGCTGGAAGGTGGGCATCGCCTGGGACGCAAGCAAGGAGGATGTCATCCGTGACAATTTTATTGCCAGCATACGAAAGGGCATTTCTGTCGATGGCGGGTAATTATTCGCACTACCTGGACTGCTGGCGTAGCTGTTGCGTGTCCGGGCCACCCAAACTCCGTCGCCATGCCCCTGGTGCCTGACCATACTGGCGCTTAAAACTGCGGTTGAAGGACTGCTGGGAGTCAAAACCCAGCGCGATCGCCACGTTCAGAATGGGTTCATCACTGCGGGTTAAGCGCTCAACCGATTTTTGCAGCTTTTGCGCGCGGATATACCCGGCGAGGGGATAGCCCGTATGTTCTTTAAACAGGCGCTGGAGATGCCATTTCGAATAGCCGGAGCGCCTGGCGACGGACTCAATGTCCAGACGGCTATCCAGGTTGTTGTCGATCCAGTCGAGTAAATCATGCATAAATGCGCCAGTGTTCATCTGGTTACCCCCACGCAGCCTGTATAAAAGTATCTTTGTTTGTTGCATTTAAAAGTGGCGCGTTTTTGCAGTAATTGCAAGTTTTATTGTTGCATTTAAATCCCTGTCCGAAACGGGTCTTTTCACATCGGCTCAAATAGCACATAAAGTGCAACAATTATTCTTGCACTTAGTTAAGCGCCTTCCTACAATCGCCGGGATAGTGTATTCGCAACTGTTACAGTTTTGTGGCGATGAACGACACAAATGGCCTTAAGCCAGCTACCGGACAAAGGAAGTGGCGCTGCGTCTCCCGCAGCGTCTTGCCCGGCGGCTACCAATACCGGAATAAAAATAATGAGCCTGCAAAAAACCTGGGGTAATTTTCATCTGAGCGCGCTGGGGGTCATGTTGCTCTCCGTGCTGCTCGTCGGATGCGATAACAGCGTCGCGCAAAATGCCGCGCCACCTGCGCCCGCCGTCAGTGCCGCTGACGTGGTGGTGAAATCCATTAGCCAGTGGGATAGCTTTAACGGCCGGATTGAAGCGGTGGAGAGCGTTCAGCTACGTCCACGTGTTTCCGGCTACATTAATCAGGTGAATTACATTGACGGTCAGGAAGTGAAGAAGGGTGAGGTGCTGTTCACGATTGATGACCGAACCTATCGCGCGGCGCTGGAACAGGCGCAGGCGAACCTGGCAAGAGCCAAAACGCAGGCCAGCCTTGCGCAAAGTGAGGCTAACCGTACTGATAAGCTGGTCAATACCAACGTTGTCTCCCGTGAAGAGTGGGAGCAGCGTCGTTCGGCCGCCACGCAGGCGCAGGCGGATATTCGCGCCGCACAGGCGGCGGTTGATGCCGCGCAGCTCAACCTGGATTTCACCAAAGTCACCGCGCCTATCGATGGCCGCGCCAGCCGGGCGCTGATCACCAGCGGCAATCTGGTCACTGCGGGCGACACCGCCAGCGTGCTCACTACGCTGGTCTCGCAGAAAACGGTTTACGTTTACTTTGACGTGGATGAGTCGACCTACCTTCACTATCAAAATCTGGCCCGCAGCGGGCAGGGGGCGTCCAGCAGTCACACGGCGCTTCCGGTTGAGATTGGCCTGACGGGTGAGGAGGGTTATCCCCACCAGGGCAAAGTGGATTTTCTTGATAATCAGCTCACGCCAGGTACTGGCACGATCCGCATGCGTGCGCTGCTGGATAACGCGCAGCGGCAGTTCACGCCGGGACTTTTTGCCCGTGTACGTCTGCCGGGCAGCGCGGAATTCAAAGCCACGCTTATCGACGACAAAGCGGTGCTGACCGATCAGGATCGTAAATACGTTTATATCGTGGATAAAGAGGGGAAAGCGCAGCGCCGCGACATCACGCCGGGGCGTCAGGCCGACGGTTTACGCATCGTGCAGCAGGGGCTGAACCCTGGCGATAAAGTCATCGTCGAGGGTTTACAAAAAGTGTTTATGCCGGGTATGCCGGTTAACGCGAAAACCGTTGCCATGACCGCCAGCGCCGCCCTCAACTGATCCCTTACCCGAGAATCCAACCCATGGACTTTTCCCGTTTTTTCATCGACAGGCCGATTTTTGCCGCCGTACTGTCGATTCTGATTTTTATCACAGGATTAATCGCCATCCCGCTGTTGCCGGTAAGCGAATATCCTGACGTCGTGCCACCAAGTGTGCAGGTACGCGCGGAGTACCCGGGGGCCAACCCGAAAGTGATTGCCGAGACCGTGGCGACGCCGCTGGAAGAGGCGATCAACGGCGTTGAGAACATGATGTACATGAAATCCGTCGCGGGTTCCGATGGTGTGCTGGTGACCACCGTCACCTTCCGTCCTGGCACCGATCCGGATCAGGCGCAGGTTCAGGTGCAAAACCGGGTCGCGCAGGCCGAAGCGCGCCTGCCGGAAGACGTGCGGCGTTTGGGCATTACCACCCAGAAACAGTCGCCGACGCTCACGCTGGTGGTGCATCTGTTTTCGCCCAACGGTAAGTACGACTCCCTGTATATGCGCAACTACGCCACGCTGAAAGTGAAGGACGAGCTGGCGCGTCTGCCTGGCGTCGGCCAGATTCAGATTTTCGGCTCCGGCGAATACGCGATGCGCATCTGGCTGGATCCCAACAAGGTGGCGGCACGCGGGTTGACCGCTTCGGATGTGGTCACGGCGATGCAGGAGCAGAACGTACAGGTTTCCGCCGGGCAGCTTGGCGCTGAGCCACTGCCGAAAGAGAGCGATTTTCTGATCTCCATTAACGCCCAGGGCCGTCTGCATACCGAAGAAGAGTTTGGCAACATTGTCCTGAAAACGTCGCAGGACGGGACGGTCGTCCGCCTGCGAGATGTGGCGCGTATCGAAATGGGGTCCGGCAGCTATGCGCTGCGCTCCCAGCTGAACAATAAAGACGCGGTCGGGATTGGTATCTTCCAGTCTCCGGGGGCGAACGCCATCGATTTGTCTAACGCGGTGCGCGCGAAAATGGACGAACTGTCCACGCGATTCCCGGCGGACATGAAGTGGGCGGCACCTTACGATCCGACGGTCTTTGTGCGCGACTCCATCCGTGCGGTCGTGCAAACGCTGCTGGAAGCGGTCGTGCTGGTCGTGCTGGTCGTGCTGGTGGTTATTCTGTTCCTGCAAACCTGGCGCGCGTCGATCATTCCGCTGATCGCGGTGCCGGTCTCGGTGGTGGGTACCTTCAGCATTCTTTACCTGCTCGGCTTCTCGCTGAATACCCTGAGCTTGTTCGGGCTGGTTCTCGCCATCGGTATTGTGGTGGACGACGCCATCGTGGTGGTGGAAAACGTCGAGCGAAATATTGAAGAGGGGCTTGCTCCACTTGCGGCGGCGCATCAGGCGATGCGGGAAGTGTCCGGGCCGATTATTGCGATTGCGCTGGTGCTGTGCGCGGTGTTTGTGCCGATGGCGTTCCTCTCTGGCGTGACCGGTCAGTTCTACAAGCAGTTTGCGGTGACGATTGCGATTTCAACGGTCATCTCCGCGATTAACTCGCTGACGCTCTCTCCGGCACTGGCGGCACTGCTGTTAAAACCGCACGGCGCGCCGAAAGATTTCCCGACCCGGCTTATCGACCGTCTGTTTGGCTGGATTTTCCGTCCGTTTAACCGCTTTTTCCACCGCAGCTCGAACGGCTATCAGGGGCTGGTGGGCAAAACGCTGGGACGACGCGGCGCGGTGTTTGTGGTTTATCTGCTGCTGCTCTGCGCGGCGGGCGTGATGTTTAAAGTGGTACCCGGCGGGTTTATTCCGACGCAGGATAAGCTGTACCTGATTGGCGGCGTGAAAATGCCGGAGGGTTCGTCGCTGGCGCGTACGGATGCGGTGATCCGTAAAATGAGCGAAATCGGGATGAATACCGAAGGCGTGGACTATGCGGTCGCGTTTCCGGGGCTGAATGCGCTGCAGTTCACCAACACGCCGAATACCGGGACGGTCTTCTTTGGCCTGAAACCGTTCGATCAGCGTAAACATTCTGCGGCGGAAATTAACGCTGAGATCAACGCGAAAATCGCGCAAATCCAGCAGGGCTTTGGCTTCTCCATTCTGCCGCCGCCGATTTTAGGGCTGGGTCAGGGGTCGGGCTACTCTCTCTACATCCAGGATCGCGGCGGTCTGGGCTATGGCGCGCTGCAAAATGCGGTGAACACCATGTCCGGTGCGATTATGCAGACGCCGGGAATGCATTTCCCGATCTCAACCTATCAGGCGAACGTTCCTCAGCTGGACGTGCAGGTCGACCGTGATAAGGCGAAAGCGCAGGGCGTGTCGCTGACCGATCTTTTCGGTACGCTGCAAACCTATCTTGGCTCGTCGTACGTGAATGACTTCAACCAGTTCGGGCGTACCTGGCGCGTGATGGCGCAGGCAGACGGGCAGTTCCGCGACAGCGTGGAAGATATTGCGAATTTACGCACCCGTAATAACCAGGGCGAAATGGTGCCAATTGGCAGTATGGTGAAAATCACGACCACCTACGGGCCGGATCCGGTGATCCGCTACAATGGTTACCCGGCGGCGGATTTGATTGGCGATGCCGACCCGCGCGTGCTCTCGTCCTCGCAGGCGATGACGCAGCTGGATGCGATGTCTAAGCAGATCCTGCCAAACGGGATGAATATTGAATGGACGGACCTGAGCTTCCAGCAGGCCACGCAGGGCAATACGGCGCTGATCGTCTTCCCGGTCGCGGTGCTGCTGGCGTTCCTGGTGCTGGCGGCGCTGTATGAAAGCTGGACGCTTCCGCTGGCGGTGATCCTCATCGTGCCGATGACAATGCTCTCCGCGCTGTTTGGCGTCTGGCTGACCGGTGGCGATAACAACGTGTTCGTGCAGGTGGGGCTGGTGGTACTGATGGGGCTGGCCTGTAAAAACGCGATCCTTATCGTGGAGTTTGCCCGCGAGCTGGAAATTCAGGGCAAAGGGATCATGGAGGCTGCGCTGGAAGCGTGCCGCCTGCGTTTACGCCCGATTGTGATGACCTCCATCGCCTTTATTGCCGGGACCATTCCGCTGATCCTCGGCCACGGCGCAGGCGCAGAAGTGCGCGGCGTCACCGGGATCACCGTGTTCTCCGGTATGCTGGGGGTGACGCTGTTTGGTCTGTTCCTGACGCCGGTGTTTTACGTGACGCTGCGTAAATTCGTCACGCGCGGCAAAGTGGAAAGGGAAGTGCTGCCCGCGTAGGGGCGTTGCAGATAATAAAAAGCCGCTTTCACTGTGAAGGCGGCTTTTTTTTGCACCAGATAAAGCGTTACGACGTTTTTTGATACTGGGCAATAAGATCGGGGAGCGGATCGCATCCGCTGCTATCGGCGTTTTTGACCGCTTCCAGGGCGCTTGCCACGGTATGGCGGGCTAATACCGCTAATGAAGCCTGCTCCGCTTCTTCGGATATCGATTTAAAGTACCAGCAGGCGTTAGCGCTGACCACGCAGCGGGCCGGTACATCAGGGCGCGACGCCCACAGTTTTTTATCTTCGATGACCGAAAGGTAGATGTCGCGCAGGGTGATCTCTTCCGGCGGGCGACCAAGATGAATTGAGCCGTTACGGCCAAGCGTTGAGACGATAATGCCGTCACGCGTCAGCGGAACCATCAATTTGCGGATGAAGCTCGGATTCGCCTCCAGGCCGTAGGCCAGAATCGCACTCGTCGAACGTTCACCCAATTGCTCCGCCATCGCTACGCTGAGAACCATCTGCAAAGCTGTCGGGAAGCGGTAATCTAACATTTTTCTGTCCTGGGTTGCGGTGGATCTTGTTCTTTTTGGCACCGCAGAGGTGAATAAGCAATAAACAACAATATAACAAATAGGGTAATTTTTTTGAAGCAATCTGCGGCATTTGCGATCAAACACCCTGTTCCGGTTTAGCTAAACGTGCGGTTCGGGAAGTCAACCGTCACCTCAGGACCACTTTCTGGTCGAAGTGCGTTTTATCAGGAACTGAGAGGCGGTGGCCTCAGTCCGGAGCATTTGAAAACCAGAACCTCAACCAGAAATGTGCCAACATTACGTGGGTAATATCGCTATCCGGAGAATAACGTGTTCGGAAAACTGTTTTTAAACTACATGCCAGGGTTACAAAATTTATTAGCCTACGATAAAAGCTGGCTAAAACATGATGTTAAAGCCGGGTTATCCGTTGCGGCTGTCGCGTTACCCGTTGCTATTGCTTATGCCGAGTTGGCGGGTGTTGGGGCAATCGTGGGGCTGTATTCCTGCGTTTTACCGATGATAGCGTATGCACTGTTTGGTTCTTCACGTCAGCTTATTGTTGGCCCTGATGCAACAACCTGCGCGGTGATTGCGGCCGTCGTGGTTCCGCTGTCTGCCGGAAATCCCGAACTGCACTGGCAACTGACGATCATCATGACATTAATGATGGGCGGGTGGTGTCTGCTTGCCAGTAAATTTCGCCTGGGCGCGCTTGCCGATCTGCTTTCTCATCCCATTCTTACTGGTTTGCTTAATGGCGTAGCCGTAACGATTATTGTTGGGCAATTAGGTAAGGTTCTGGGGATTAAGCTTGATGAGGCGCAGGTAATTGAGAAAATAATTGCCTTGCCAGGCCGAATTTCAGACAGCCATTTATTAACCCTAGGGATATCACTTTTAACGTTAGCTATTTTAATGGCTATCAAAACGTATCGCAGCCACTGGCCTGCACCTTTGATTGCCATTGTGATAACAACGGCGCTGGTATGGGGGACATCTGCACAAAATTATGGGATTGCCACTATTGGAGGGGAAGGTTTCCAGTCTGGTTTACCCGTCGTTAACTGGACGGCGTTTCAGCCCGGTCTGATGCGTGATTTAGTGATCCCGGCGCTGAACCTGGCGTTGGTCAGTTTTGTCAGTCTGATGTTGACCGCTCGCAGTTTCGCCGCGAAAAATGGCTATGAAATTAATGCTGATGCTGAGTTCAGAGCGCTGGGTATTGCGAATCTCATGTCTGGATTATCGCAGGGGTTTGCTATCAGTGGAGCCGATTCCCGGACTGCGGTTAATGATTCAACTGGGGGGAAAAGTCAGCTGGTTTCCGTGGTCGCAGCCTTACTCATTGGTATCGTGGTAGTATTTTTCACTCAGCCATTACAATTTATTCCCGTTTCTGCATTAGGTATTGTTCTAATGTATGCATCGTGGTCATTGATTGATTTACGTGGGCTATGGAACCTGAGGCGAAGAAATAAACAGGCATTTCGCCTGGCTTTCTTCACGTTTGGCTGTGTTTTAATTATCGGCGTTATCCAGGGGATCGGGCTTGCGGTGTTGCTTGGCCTGTTACAGTTCCTGCGTACAGTCTTTCGCCCCTCTGAGCACTTACTGGGAACTGACGAAAATGGAATGATTCACTCATTAGGTAATACAACCGATATTAAAATGATCCCGGGCGTGCTGATGTATCGATTTAACTCCCCGTTGACCTATTTTAATGTGGCTTATTTTAAACGTCGGGTATTGAACTTAGTTGATGGTGCAGCATTACAACCTAAATGGGTGGTCATTGATGCCGTTGCCTGCTTCACCTATTCAGATATCAGTGTCCTGGCAACCATTAATGAGTTAAAGCGCGACCTGAAAGGTCGACAGATCACGTTAATCCTTGCGGGCAGGAAAACGGAATTAACTCGCTGGTTTAAAGAAAGTCGGCCAACAATGAAAGATGATGACATGATTCTGGCACCCGATCTCTATCTGGCACTCCGGTTCATTCAAAGCAAAGAGAGTGTGAGTGAGGGGGAATCAGCCGGTGATGTATAACCAACATCTGGTCATCATCAGGTTATGGCTGACCATTCACCAGGAAATTGAGATAAGTTCAGTTCAGTAGTCCGGCTCCGACGTTCACCGACAGACCAAGGATCGCCAGATTGAAAACAAAAGAAATCACCGACTGGAGCAACGTAATTTGTCGCATGTCGGTGGTACCGGTCGCCACATCGGCAGTTTGTGACGCTACAGCGATGGTGAAGGAAAAATAAAGGAAATCCCAGTAACCCGGTTCCTCTGGTTTTTCCGGAAAGATCATCGGCGTGACGTCTTTACTTCGGTGCAGGTAATGGTGGTGAGCGTAATGCATGGCAAATGAGGTGGGTAACAAGGCCCAGGAAACCGCCAGCGTGGTGCCGGTCAGCAGCAGATGCAGCACGCGCGGTGTGCCGGTGAGGTGCTTTAGTGAGGTCAGCTCAATCAGGATCGCCAGGATACTGACCAGGCAGCCGAGAATCACCATGCCCAGCACCAGCCCCGCGCTCTCATCCTGCATTCTGGCAATATGTGGAATATCCTGCACATCAGTACGTAACATACGAAACCACATAAAGAACAGATATAGCCACGCCAGCACGTTCCAGCCTATCAGCAACCGTTGCAGATCTCCCAACTCAGGGGGAAGGGCTAAAAAGCAGATGACTCCGGCCAACATAGCAATCAGTAAACGCATGCGCCCGTGAAAATAAGTTCTGAAAGAAAAGAGCATGATGTGTGTGTATTAGCGAAGGGACGATAGATTAACTATAGACACCCGTTGAACTCACAACACAAAGCTGACGTCCCATCCTGTGTTAGATCGTAGAAACTGCCTTAAGGTAATTTAATCGGTCTCTGGTTATGACGTGGCGCTTGCGCGTCATGCTGGAAAACTAATTTAGGCAAGTGCTGATAGTGTAGCGTGTATTTTCTCTGCACCACCGTAAAGAGCATGTCCACTAATCATGTGCTCGTTGCCATTAACCGTCGCCAGCAGCATAGGCACCCCTCTGATACCTTTCTGGTTCATAAGGTGCTTCACTTCCGCGATCCTCTTGTCCGTCATGCGCCGCAGCTCTTTATCAGTATCAAGCGCCAGGATAACCTGATCGTGCTTAAACACGAGGTTATTTTCCCCGGCCCAGGCCTCGAAGATATCACCCACCACGTCAGGTCTCGAGGTGTCTCGCCCCTCGACATAGCGGGCATGCTGTAGCGTATGAAGGAGACCTGTCTCGGCCGCCGGGTTGATGTCACGTACCATTGTCAGAGCTCGGTTCATAAACGTCGAATCAAACCGTGTACCGGTCAGCAGAAGCTGATGATAGTTCTCGCTGAACGGCTGGCCGGTGAGGGATGCGATGCGCTGATCGTTTGACCAGGCGTATTCTGCCCATTGTGCGGTGATATCCCGGGCCCCTTCGTCACTGAAAAGACCGCTGGGCATCAGCTCAAGTTTTTCAGCGTAATGCTGAGCAAGGTAGCCCAGAGCTGGCGCGCTGGCGTAGCACCAGCCGCAAAGTGGATCAAAAAAATACTGAATTTTCTCGAAATGCATATTGCCTCCTTCATAATGGGATACCGCCATTATAATGAGTTCGAACCTGGCTAAAAACAGGCATTCAGTAAATGCAGTGTTGCGCAAAATGAGCGAATGGCAGACGGTTAAATCTTTGCGGAACCGATCTAACAAATGTATCAGTGGGGGCTAGAGAATCAGTCTGAATGTAGTGGTCAACAAAAACTGGCCACAGCTTTAGAGTTTTTCCAGAACAATCGTTCTGATTCATTCGGCGTCAAACCACCATTATATTGATGAGTCT
>JGI2065J20421_1002040_pt1 | contig 12063 bp, 7 predicted proteins | sample Biomet5_FD_20421 | JGI IMG/M metagenome (IMG submission 20421)
CCATCCGGCCGCCATCCAGACGGTGCTCATGGCCGATCTGGACGAGCGGACCCGGACCGCCCTGCGCCCCTTCCCGCCGCCTCCGCCGCCACCGGCGGCTAGGGAAGACAGCACCAATCTCTGGAAGCGGGTCAAAAACCTGGTGGCGTCACCGGGAACCCCGGGTGATGACGCCGCCGCCCTGGCTCTGCGTCAGGAATTGGCCCAGGGCGGACAATGGCGCGACCGGCAGATCCTGTGGAAAACCCTGGACGGGGCCAGTCTGGACGGCGTCCTCCTGACCCGTTGCAGCCTCAAGGCCGTCGGCCTGGCCCAGTCCATCGCCGTCGATGCCGCCTTCACCGACTGCCAGTTCACCGACGTCAATTTCGAGCAGGCCCGCCTTGCCCGGGTGAACTTCACCCGCTGCCGGTTCAGCAATTGCCGCTTCTCCCAGGCCGTCTTCGAGATGGTCTGCTTCACGGACTGCGAGTTGCGGTTGTGCGCCTTCGAACGCATTACCGGACGGGAAATGGCGTTTTACGCCGTGGATGCCATGGAATGCGACTTTTTCATGGCCGGCCTGACCGACGTGTCCTTGGAGCAGGTCCGCTTCCGGGCCGTCAGCCTGGTGCGGGCCGTCGTCCACGGCGTGTCGATCCGGGGAGCGCTTTTTTCCGACTGCCTCTTTGAAATGGTCGCCCTGCCCGACGCCCGGATGCAAAGCGTCCGCACCGAAGGCTGCTATTTCGCCGGATCGCGCTTTTCCGGGGCGACCGACGAACCGGACATTCTCGGCGCCATGGCCAAGGATGCCGCCCTGGCCATGGCCGAAGCCGCGGATGGCCCGCCCCTGCCCGATATCCTGGCCGAGGGACCGGGGTTGCGGCTGATAGCCGCCATCGTGGACGCCCTGTTTTTTTCCCGCGACATCCGCCGGCGGCGGCTGGCCATGCTGGCCAACAACAAACGACGGCTGGCCTGGGCCAGACATCGGCTGGGGCCCGACAGCGCGAATTTTCTCGACATGCTGCCCGGACTCGTCCAGGCCAACTGCGTCCGGGACGTCCAGGGAACCCGCCCCGCTCCGCCGGCCCGGGTACGCGGCTATGTCCCCGATCTGCCGACGGCCCGGAATCTGGCCAGCCAATGCGGCCAGCCCGCCATCGCCATCCTGAACACCCCCGACGACGCCCTGGTGGTGGAAGCCATCTACACCATCGGCAGTGCCGGCACCGTGGCCCAGACCCGGGCCTCGGACCTGGACGTCTGGATCTGCCTGGACGCCGCCTCCGCCGGGAGGCCCGATCGCCCGGCCTTCGAGGAAAAACTCGAGGCCATCAGCCGGCAGGCCGACCGGGAACTGGGCCTGGAAATCCATTTCTTCGTCATGACCGCCAAGGACATCCGGGACAACGTGTTCGGCTATTCCGAGGACGAAGGCTACGGCTCGGCCCAGGGCTGCCTGCTCAAGGAGGAATTCTATCGCACGGCCCTGGTCCTGACCGGCAGGAAACCGGCCTGGTGGTTCGCCCCGCCCAAAATAGCCCCGGACGCCTATGCCCGGGCCATGGCCGGTCTGGCCAGAGCCGCACCCGAGGAGGCCGATGACAGCCTGGACTTCGGCTGTGTGGACGCCATCGCCGGCGACGCCTTCTTCGGAGCCTCGCTGTGGATGATCGTCAAGTCCCTAACGAGCCCGTTCAAATCCGTCATCAAATTCGGCCTGCTGGAAAAATATGCCGCCGAGGGGGGCGAGCCGGCCCTTTTATGCGAAATGCTCAAGGAGCACATCCTTACCAGACAGGGAGGCCTCTGGCGCTGCGATCCCTACGCCCTGCTTTTCAGCGAGGTCAGCCGCCACTACCGGGAGCGGGAAAGCGCCGGGGTACTGGAACTTCTGCGCCAGGCCTTCCTCCAGAAAACCGGCCTCGACCCGTGCGAGGATTACCGCACCCGGGCCGGCGAAGCCATCCTGGACCATTTTTTCCCCTATGCTCCGCCCGCCGGGACCTGCCCGTCCCCGCCCAAGCGGGAGGCCCCGGCAGGCGATGGCAGTTTCGCCCAGATCGTCGCCCTGGGCGACGCCATCACCACCTATCTGCTGCGCGCCTACGAACGCCTCAAGCAGCGCGGCACGGCCCTGGCCGGGGCCGGCGGCCTTTCCGAACGCGACCAAACCATGCTCTCGCGCCGCATCGGGGCCAGCTTTGCCCAACGGCTCGGCAAGATCATGCGCCTGCCCTGCATCCGCCCGGAACGGGATCTGTTCGAATCCCTGGAAATCACCTTCGAGGAACTCCGAACCCGGGAAAAGGAAACGGTCTTTACCGTCCAGGGGGAATCGGCCGGCGCCGACCGCAAAACCCGGCAGAAGGAAACCGTGCGCCAGGACGCCTCCCCGGTCCGACTGGCGGCCTGGTTGGTGGCCAACGAACTCTACCGGCCGGGACAGTACCTCCAGGCCGGCAGCCTGCCCGCTCCGCTCGCCCTGCCCGATGTGACCGGCCTGCTCGAAGCGGTCCATGCCCTGTTCCCGGCCGAGGCGACCTTCGCTCCGCCCCTGTCCTGGGGACTGGCCCCGGAACGGATCACCGCCGCCCTGATCGTGGTCAACATCCTCGCCCCCCGCGAGGAAAAACAAACCGTCAGCGCCGATGTGCTCTACGCCACAAGCTGGGGGGAACTCTTCCACCTGGAGCGCAAGAACGGGCTGGAACTGTTGTCCCATTCCCCGGCCGCCTTCCTGGCCGACCAACTCGGTTTGCCGCTTGATCCGCACCTGCGCCTGTCCATCTACGCCCCGCCCCGCTCCCAATGCCAGCTCGCCCGCGCCTCCCGACAGGGCTAAAGGAGAGGCGAAGTGAAAGGCGGGGGGAAAAGATGCCTCCGGCGGCCAAAGGACAAGGCCCTTTGGCATCCCTGACAGAAAACCTGAAGATACGGGATGCTCTCCTTAAAGAAGGGTTTCAAAACAGAGCCGATCGTTGACAAAAAATCTTGGGGGCAAAAGCGACTGAAAGGATTTGATGGATGCATTGGCCTTTGCAATGGCGCTATCGACCGTCTCTCGGCCAATTGGTTGCAATACGCCAAAACTTGAAGCATTCGCATGATAATGCAAAATTTTTGGTGAGATTCCATGCAAATCGCAATAGGTCGTTGGCTTCAAATGCGTCGGGAAATTCATTTCCAAATCAAGAAGCTCGATATCCATATTCAGTTCAAGCAGCGCAAAACAAAAACTGATTTGATCCGTATGCTTTATGTAATTTCCCAAAATCCTTTTCTGATCAAGCATCCAATACGCCCATTTCAACCAGATAGGAGCCAATTCTCTGAATTTTTCTCTGGAAATGACATACACTCCGCCATTACAATTCCCCAGGAAAGTTCCCCCTACGCCAAAATCACTGGAAACGATTTTCGGTTCCCTGTTTATTTTTGATCTTTTTAACAGCTGCAGCAAAATATCAATCGGTGGGCTTGATGTATCAACCGTCTTTGCCGCAAGACTACGCGTACAAAGGATACTTCGTATATTTTCAACGACAGCCATATCGGTATCCATAAGGACAATGCGATCAAAGCCAAATAAATATCTCGATTTCAACTGCATCAACTTATTACAATATGGCGAATCATTACTGGCAAAAGATTTTATTTTAAGTGCTCGAACGCCAAGAAATTCGAGCAAATCCAAAAATACTGCCGGCTGATCGCCAATGACATGAACGACAATTTCATTGGCTTTCACTGTTCCTGAAACCAGAAGCGTTGCTATCCAATGGATGCACTGCCTATAGTACTGCGGTTTCGTATCGACAACACAGGAAACGGCCAACGAATCCATGGCACCTCCGTCAAACAGCCGCCGCAATCCTTACGGGATGCCAAAGGGCAATGCCCTTTGGCCGCCGGAGGCATCGCTTCCGCCCCCTTCCCCCGTCGAACCAGCCGCCGCCACGCCGCCATTGACGCCGGCAGCGCCCCCCCCTAGCATCCGGCCATGATGCGGGGCGTTCCTCCCCTTCTCCCCTGGCAGCCCTGCCTGCTGGCCGCCATCGCCGGCATTCTGGCTCTCCACGCCCCAGTGGCGGCCACGGTCGGCCTCGGACTCCTCGCCCTTTTCCCGCGGCCGGCCCCAAGGCGACCGCGTCTGGCGTTTTTCGCCGCCGCTTTCGGCATCGGCCTGGGCCTGGCGTGGGCCGCCATGCCGTCGCCGCCGACATCCTTGCCTCCCTGCCTGGCCGATGGCAAACCAGGCGTCATCCTCGGCCGGGTGGATGCCGTCGATGCCAGGCCCGAAAGCCGCTTGGCCTGCGTCCTGACGGATGTGCGCCTCACCGGCCCATCCTGCAACCAGACCCCTTTCCCGGGCCGGCTGGGCCTGACGCTCGATGCCGTCCCCTTCCGGCCTGTCGACGGTGATATCCTGAGCTTTACCGCCAAGATGCATCCCACCCGGGGATTTTCCAATCCCGGGGTGACGGATTTCGCTTTTCTGCGTCAACTGGATGGCATCTTCTACCGAACCTACGCCCGCGGCGACCGAGGAGATTTCCAGCGCGTCGCGTCCAGCCCGGACAGGTTCGCCCGGGAGCGGGAGCGTCTGCGCCTTCTCACGGAAACGGCCCTGGCCGCATCGCCAGGGGCCGACGCGGCCGAAAAGGCCGGCCGGGCCATGGTCGTGGCCCTCATTTTCGGGGAAACGGCGGATTTTTCCAAACAGGACCTCGACTTGGTGCGCCGGGCCTCGCTCACCCATACCCTGGCCCTGTCCGGCATGAACATCTCCTACGTGGCCGCCCTGGGCTTCGCCCTGGTCTGGCTGGCCGGCAACATCCGGCCGACGCTCTTTCTGCGCCTGCCCAGGCCCTATCTGGCCCTGCTTGCCACCGCCCCCCTCGTCGTCGGGTATTGCTGGCTCGGCGGCTATTCGCCTTCACTCTACCGGGCCGTGTGGATGTTCGTCGGCTGCGGGCTGCTTCTTTTTTTCGGCCGGCATCTGCCCCTGTTCGACGCCCTGTTTCTGGCCTTGGCCGTCATGCTGGCCGTCTCGCCCCTGGCCGCCTACGACGCCAGGCTGCAGCTCTCGGCCCTGGCCGTGGCCGGCATCGGCCTTTTCTGGCCGCCGTTTATGGCCCTGAGCGCCCGGTTGCGCCTGCCCCCCCGGCTACGGCTGCCTGTCCTTTCCGTCCTCGGCATCCTGTGGACGAGTCTTTGCGCCGAGGCTGCCGTGTTGCCGGTCATCGTGCGACTTTTCGGCGAGTGGAACTTCAATCCCTGGATCAACGTTCCCTGGTTGCCGCTGCTCGGCTTCGTGGTCACGCCGATGGCGCTGATCGGCCAGATGCTCCTGCCGTTCCCGTTCGTGTCCGGAATCGGTGCCTCTCTGCTGCTCGGGGCGGCCTGGTTCTGCGAAGGGCTTATGCGCGTTCTGGCTTTTCTGGACGCCCGGGGACTGCTTCTTTCCTTTGCGGTCCTGCGCCCGTCCTGGGCGGAGATGCTCGGCTGCTTCGGCCTTTTGGCCTGCCTGGCCCTCGTCGTGGCCGGCCGCCAGCGCCCCCTGGCCGCCATGCTGGCCAGTCTGGCCCTGCTCGTCGGTCCGGGGCTGGGCCGGGCCCTGTCCGACAGCCGGGATGACGTCAGCCTGACCGTGCTCGATGTGGGCCAGGGGCAAGCCGTGGTGCTCAAGCTGCCCGGCGGCCGGCGGGTCCTGGTGGATGGCGGAGGCCTGCCCGGCTCGTATGATGTGGGCCGGGCCGTGGTCGGGGCCTACCTGCCGACGCCCGGCCGCCGCGTCTCGAAACGGCCATGGCCAGCCATCCCCACGCCGACCACGTGAAAGGCCTCGTCTCCATCCTCCAACGCTTTAAAATTGCTACGTACTACGACAACGGCGGTGTCCCGGAAGGCGAGCTGGCCGCCCCCATACGCGAGGCCCTGGCCAGCCGGGGTATCCGCCATGCCGCCCTGACGGAGGGAGACCGGCTGGACCTCGGCCGGGGGCTGGAACTTGCGGTGCTCCATCCCGGAACGGCAGACGACCTGTCCGGCAACAACGGCTCCCTGGTCTTGCGACTCACCTGGAACGGTCGGGGGCTGGCGGTCATCCCCGGCGATGCCGAACGCGGCGTGCTGCACCGGCTGGTCCTCTCGGGCACGCCGCTTCGGGCGGCGGCACTGGTATTGCCCCACCACGGTTCGTCATCCAGCCTGTCCCGCACCTTCCATGCCGCCGTGGCGCCAAAAGTGGCCATCGCCAGTTGCGGCACCGCCCATCGGTATCCGTCCCCGAAGGTGGTGGAAAGTCTGGCCCGCCTGGACTGCCCCGTCTATGCCACCAGCCGCAACGGCGCGGTTACCGTGCGGTTTGCCGGCCCGCAAGCGCCGCCGGAGGTGGAAACGACCATTCCCGACCGGCCGGCCGGGGCGACGGACTAGCGGGAGCCCTGGCCGGTCAGCCAGAGAGCGAACATTTGGTCGTAGGCCTCTTGCAGAGCCCGAGCCAGGCCGGCCGTATCGCCCAGGGGGGAGCGGCGCAGCAGCTCGCGCTGTCCGGGACGCATGGCCTGCCTGGTCGCCACATCCCCGGCCAGGCGGACGGCTTTGGCGACATAGTCGTCCGCATCCGCGGCGATCCATTCCGGCCGGCCGAGTCCGGTCAGGATCGAAGCGCCCATCCGCTCGATCATGCCGCTTCCGGCCAAGGTGATGACCGGGACGCCCATCCAGAGGGCGTCGCAGGTGGTGGTCACCCCGCAATGCCCGCCGACCGGGTCCAGGGCGATATCCAGGCAGTCGTAGAGAGCCATGTGCCCGGCCCAGTCGGCCTCCGGGCCCGTCAGATGCAAGCGGGCGGGGGCAATGCCCTGTTCCGCGAAGGCCTGGGTCGCCCGTTCCCGGACCACCGGCGAGACGAAGGCCGCAGCCTTCAGCAGCAGATTGCCTTGGGGGTATTCCCGCAAGATTCTGGCCCAGAGGGCGATGGTTTCCGGGGTGAGCTTGCTGTACTTGTTGGCGCTTCCAAACCAGACCCGGCCGGACGGGTCCGGCTTCCAGGCCGGGGTAGGCGCCTCGACGGGCGGATGGTAGGCGACCCAGACCCGGGGCAGGCGCCAGACGATTTCGCTAAACCGCGTTTCGTCGCCTTCCGGAACGACCGTGCCGTCGCTTATCATATAATCCATGGCGGCAAGGCCCGTACTGGCGAAATAGCCGAGATAATGGGCCTGGATTGGAGCGGCCCGCCGGGCGAGGAGCGGCAGACGGTTGCCGCCGGTATGCCCGGACAGGTCCACCAGCACGTCGATGGCGTCCTGACGGATGCGTTCGGTCGCGGCGGCATCGCCCAGGCCGGTCAGCCGGACCCAATGCTCCGTCCCCGACTTGAGCCGCTCCGTCATGGCATCCGTCCGGATGCCGGTGGCATAGGCGAAGACTTCATAGTGGTCCCGGTCGTGCCCGGCGAACAGCGCCTCCAGGAAGGCGCTGGTGGCATGTTGCCGGAAATCTCCAGAAATATAGCCGATCTTAAGCTTCCGCCCCTGTCTGGGAAGGCGGTGGAAGGTGACGGCCGCGGCGGTTTGTCGTTCCTCGGCGGAAAGCGCGGTCCGGTCCCATTCCCTGGCCCTGGCCAGATAGGCCTCGGGCGCGGTGCGCCCGCTATGGCCCAGGGCAAAAAGCAGGTTGCCGTGCGCCTCGGCGTAGTCCGGCTTCACGGCAAGCGCCCGCTCATAGCGCTCCACGGCCTCCTCCGGACGGCCGAGCTGCTGCAAGGCATTGCCGAGGTTGTTGTGCACCTCGGCCACATTGGGCTTGAGTTCCAGGGACCGGGCATAGTGGGCGATGGCCTCGGGCAGCCAGCCGCCATCCTTCAAGGCATTGCCCAGGTTGTTGTGGGCCTCGGCGTGATACGGCTCCAGCTCCAGCACCCGATTGTAGCAGGCGATGGCCGCCTCCGTATGGCCCTGGGCGGCCAGGGCGACCCCCAGATTGTTTTGCGCCTCGACATAATCCGGTTCGAGGACCAAGGCCCGCCGGTAACGTTCCACGGCCTCGGGCAGCCGGCCGAGATCCTGCAGGATGTTGCCCATGGTATTGCAGGTCCGGGCGTCATCCGGATTCCGTTCCAGGGCGGCGGCGTAACAGTCCAGAGCGGCCTCAAGTCGACCAAGCTCCTTGAGGGCATTCCCCACGTTGACATGCAGGGCGGCATCGGCGGACTTGCAGTCCAAGGCCCGGCGATAGCTGGCCACGGCCTCGTCCGGACGGCCAAGTCCCTTGAGGGCGGTCCCCAGGTTGCTGTAGGCCTCGGCATACTCCGGCTTCAGAGCCAGAGCCTGGCGGTAGCTGGTCACGGCCTCCTCCAGGCGGCCCAGCCCCTGCAGGGCGTTCCCGAGGTTGTTGTGCACCTCGGGGGAATCCGGTTTGCCGGCCAGGGCCCGACGATAGTGCTCCACGGCCTCGCCCGGGCGATCGAGCTCCTGAAGGGCGTTGCCCAGGTTGCTGTGGGCTGCGGCGTAGTCCGGTCGCAGGGCCAAGGCCTGCCGGTAGTATTTGACGGCCTCGTCCAGGCTGCCGATGGCCTGATAGGCGTTGCCCAGGTTGTTGCAGGCTTCGGGGAAATCCGGCTTCGCAGCCAGGGCCCGCAGGAAATGCTCCACGGCCTCGTGCAGGCGGCCCAACCGCTGCAAGGCGCTGCCCAGATTGTTGCGGGCCTCGGGAAAATCCGGCTTCACGGCCAGGGCCTGGTTGTACCGGGCCACGGCTTCGGGCAAGCGGCCGAGCGACAACAGGACGTTGCCGAGTGCCGAAGCGCACTCCGGATCCTGCGGCGAGCGGGCAACCGCCTCTTCAAGGCAGGACAGAGCCTCTTCGTTGCGCCCCAGTCGGACAAGGCTGATCCCCAAGGCCTTCCAGGCAAAGGCGTCCTGCGGATCCTGTTCGAGAAGACGCCGGGCCATGGCAAAGGTTGCGGCGTAATGACCCGCGTCAAAGGCGGCAAGAAGCGCCTGCCGCTCCGGCTGGGCCCTGATCGTTTTCCGGGAGGCGGCCAGCGCCGCCAGCCGGTCCGACAGACGGGTCGCGACGGCAGCGTCCAGCCCGGCCTGCCGGCCTTCGGCCAAGGCCTGCCTGGCCGCTTCCGGCTGCCCGTCTTCCGTCAAGGCAAACAGATAACTCAGCCAATATTTTTCGGAATCCGGCTTGGCCGCCAGGGCGGTTTTAAAAAACGGCAGGCCGACGTCGGGTCGCCCGGCCTGGACGGCGAGCAGACCCATGTTGTGATTGGCGGCCGGGTGGGCCGGCTGCAGCCGGAGGATGGCCTGATAGAAGCGCTCCGCATCCCGCAACCGTCCGGCTTCCTGAAAGGCGATGCCCCGGCGCAGGGCTTCGGCTATGGTCATTTGCTGGGATCCCATCATGACCTCCCAGACGGCGCCCGCAGGCGGCGCCCCCCTCCGGCGCCGTTACAGCAACCAATTGTAGAACAGAGAAACCGGCGGCCCGATGACCGCGCCCAAAAGGCCGGTGACGGCGAGCAGCAGCAGCAGGAAAAACCCCCAACGCCCGAAGGACATATAGCGCCAGGCCGCGCGAGCCGGAAGGAAAAAGGCCAGGATGTTGCTGCCGTCCAGAGGCGGCACCGGCAGCAGATTGAAAATGCCCAGGGCCAGATTGACCGACACGCCGGCCCCGCACATGTAGACCACCGGTTCAAGCACCCGGTAGGCCAGGGTCCCCGAAACGACGTCGGCCGCCGACCATTCCAGCAGCCGGATCGCCAGGGCGAAGGCCACGGCCAGCAAAAAGTTCATGACCGGGCCGGCCAAGGCCACCAGCATCATGCCGCGCCTGGGATTGCGGAAATACCGGGGATCGACCGGCACCGGCTTGGCCCAGCCGATCATGCGCGTCAGCACAAAGGCCAGCACGCCCAGCACGTCCAGGTGCCTGATGGGGTTGAGGGTCAGCCGCCCGGCCAAGCGGGCCGTGGGATCGCCAAGCCAGTTGGCCACATAGCCGTGGGCCACCTCGTGAAACGTGATGGCCATAAGGACGGGAACCGCCAGCAGGGCGATTTCCTGGATCATCTTGGAAATTTCTGGGGACATGGGCAAGCCGGCTAGCATGAACCGAGCGCCCAGGCAAGGCGATTCGCGACGCGGCGGACGGCCCCTCCCGCCGCGCCGTCCGATCCCGGCCTTCGCGCGGGCCGAAGCCGCCACCAAAATCTTCCGAACCGGACGCGCCTACCCTCGCCCGTTTCTGGCTTTTTCCAGGGCCAGGGCCACCTTGGATTTGAGTTCGCCCAGGTCCACGGATTTGACCACGTAATAATCCGCCGCGATGGATTTCAGGTCATGCTGGAAGCTGTCGTAGGCCGTGCTTAATATGACCGGGATCGATTGGTCCTTGCCCCGGATTTCCTGAAGCAGATCAAGGCCGGATCGATTCGAGCCCAGTTTGATGTCCAACACCACCACTTCGGGCGCGACCCGTTCCATAAGCGGTAAAATATCTTCCTCCCCGTCCGAGGTCACCACCTCATAACCTTCGCCTTCGAGTTCCTCCTGATACAACATCCGGATATGCTTTTCATCGTCAACGACCAAAATCTTCCCGCTCATGCTGCAACTCCTTAGGAATACGAGACGCCAGCGGATAAGAGACCGCATCCTCGGCCCTATTCTATGCAAAAAAACCGGACCGGGGTCAACCGTTTTCCAGTCCGTCCCGGCTTGATTCCCTACCTGTCAAGGAGTATATGCTGCGCACATGATTACCGTGACCATCACGTCCAAGGAGCAGCCGCTGACGTTCCCGAAAATCCGGACCGTGCTGCAACTGCTCCAGGAACTCGATTTACGCGTCAACGACGCCCTGATTATCCGTGACGGGGAACTGCTCACGCCCGATCGTCGGGTGCTGGACGGCGACCGGATCACCGTCCGCCCGGTGACCTCCCGCGGCTGACCGCATCCCCTTTTCCAGGGGCCCGAGGGCAGCCTCCGCCGGCCGCCGGAGGCGTTTCCCCCCCCGCCCCCACGGAGCGACAAGCATGAAGTGCAAACGTTGCGGCGCGCTGGCCGCCGTCAAGCTGCCCAGCCATCATGCCGGCTTCTGTCCGGACTGCTTCAAGCTCTTTTGCCACCGGCAGGTGGAGACGGCCATACGCCGCCACGCCATGATCCGGCCGGGAGACAAGGTGCTGGTGGCGGTCTCGGGCGGCAAGGATTCCCTGGCCCTGCTCCGCCTGCTGGCCGACCTGGGCCACGACGTGGAAGGGCTGCACATCCACCTGGGCATACCGGACGTGTCCGAGCCCGTCTGCGAGACCACGGCAGCGTATTGCCGCCAAAACGGCTTCCGGCTGCATGTCGTGCGGATGGAGGAAGAGGGGTTGGCCATCCCCCGGGTCAAGGCGGCGGTCAAACGGCCCATCTGCGCCGTCTGCGGCAAGATCAAACGCCACTATTTCAACAGGTTCGCCTACGAGCATGGCTTTGCCGCCCTGGCCACCGGCCATAATATGGACGACGAGGTGGCCAGGCTGTTTGCCAATGTCCTGCGCTGGGATGCCACCTATCTGGGCAGCCAGGGACCCGTGCTGCCGGGAGAGGGGAAATTCGTCCGCAAAATCAAGCCGCTCTACCGGCTGACCGAATTCGAGACGGCGGCCTTCTGCTTTCTCCAAGGGATCGAGCATTGGCAGGCGGCCTGCCCGTACAGTGGCGGCGCCAGCTTCACGGGACACAAAAAACTCTTCGGGGATCTGGAATACCGCAGCCCGGGCCAAAAATCGGCTTTCTACGAAGCGTTCCTCAAAAAGGGCAAGCCCTTCTTCGCCGCCAAACCGGCCGCCGAACGCCCGACGCTTTTCGCCTGCCGCGAGTGCGGCTACCCCACGTCGGCCGAGCTGTGCGGCGTCTGTCGCATCCGCGCCCAGGTCGCAGGAAAGAGCGAAGAAGAAGATGCCTCCGGCGGCCGGGGGCATGATGCCCCCGGACCCCTCGCACCGAGGCTTTGACATTATGGACCCCGCGCGGCGGAGGAGCAGATATTCCCCGGAACAGGGGG
>JGI2065J20421_1002065_pt1 | contig 11952 bp, 10 predicted proteins | sample Biomet5_FD_20421 | JGI IMG/M metagenome (IMG submission 20421)
ATAATTAAAGGGCATGAAAAGGCCAGGACAGTTTTGCCCTGGCTCTTTTTTAGTTGTTCAGTTCGCTTAAGATATCCCTACATAGCACTTTAATTATATGCCTTCTGGTCCAGTCCTCTTCCCGCGTATTCGGTTCATCTAACTGATCAGCCAGCATAAAGATACCTTCAGCGCTGCATTTGATGTTCAGCATTTTAACTTCTTCCATATTATCACCTCAGAAAAATAATATCATTATGCTTAAGATTTTAACACAAACTGGCTGTATATATTTCTGAAACTGCTGGTTATGATATTTCTTCTCTTCTGAAAAATTCCCCCCAGAATATAGGAATCGTTGTGTCGCCTCCAAATATTTAAGTTTCAATACTCAAAAGGTGTTGGAACTTTTTTTATTGTCGCAGACAACAAGGTTCCCGTGGACCCGCCCGAAACTTTAGCTTCGTGGAAGGGTGGAACAATTACTGCCGCAGAATAAGGGGCTTGAAAGACAGCAAAAAACCAGCACGTGAAGGTGCTGGCTTGAATGATATGTGGCATATTCAGATTTGCAGACGGGAATGGGTAACTTCAGTCTGCATCTGTCAGAGCATCAGTTCTCGGACCAGACATCGGTAAGTATGGCGTCCAGATCCTCGCGGCAGCCGCCGCACTTGTCACCGATATGAGCCTGTTCGCAAAGTTCTTTCAGGTCTCTGATGCCGGTTTCGCGGATAAAGTCTTCTATTTCTCCACGGGTCTTGTGATAACATAGGCAAACCTCATAATCTCTTGATTTCTTATCCATATGATCAATACCTCCAGATCGATTTAGCGATTTAACTGCTTTAATTATACCATGAAACAGCAGTAGTAAAACAGTAAAGTAAAAGACCGTCCTTCGCATGAAGGGCGGCCTTTTTATATATTGAACATTTCCACATTGTTATTTCCGGTTTAAGTGTTTTGGCTTAATAGTTTGAAGTTGCCATTTTGTATTCGCTGTTGAATGATGCATTGCTGTACTGTGAACTTCTGGTGTGATCCTTGAAGTTGCTGTTGGATTTCAGGAAGTATGAGTAAGTGCTGTGTCCTGCATCCCAAGTTGCATCGATGTTGTACCATTTGCCGTTGAGCTTTACGATGTTCCATGCGTGGTTTTCGTTGTTGCTTGTTCCAGTGATGACTTTGGAGTCAACTCCTGCCTTCTCGCACATTTCGTAGAATAATGTTGCATATCCCTGGCAAACTGCTGTTTTGTTTACGAGTGCTGCATATGCTGAATACTTCTTGTAGTAAGTTGAGCTGTGAACTCTGTCGTATGATACGTTCTTAGTGATGTATGAGTAGATAGTCTTTACTTTCTGGTAATCAGTCTTGCCGGAGAGGTTCAGGCTCTTCATTGTTGAATTGAGCTTATTGCTGAATGCCTTTTCCTGAGCTGCTGTAGTCTTGTATGATACTGCATATCTCATTGTGTAGTAATACTTGCCGTTGCTCTGAGTGTATGTATAGCTCAGTGTTGATCCGTTGTAGATGCTGTAGTGGATGTAATCATTGCTGAGTGCTTCATCGCGGATCTCGCTGACCAGTGCTGATGCGTTTGCTGAATCGGTTACATATGTGAAGGATATTTCACTTGCGTGATCAAGCATCTGGCTGGAGTAGTAGGCTCCTGCATCTTTGCTTGATGAGAAAGCCTGAACTGAACTGTCAGCGTAAGCAGCTGCAGGAGTTGCTACGATAGCGGCCATCATGATGATAGCGGCGATTGCTATATTCAATTTTTTCATCATCGTAGTCTTCATTTCCTTACCTCAGTACTTTCTTAAAAATAACCTTTAATTAACTTTCCTTGGTGTAACTGTATAGTAACACAGGAATAACTATAATGCAAGAGAAAAAGTTAAAATAAAGTTACTTTTTTTAAAAAAATTAATTATGCACGCATTGAAATTGCAACGTTATTAATAAAATGTTAAACTAAAATATTACGATAAACATAGAATGACATATATAATAGAAGAAAAGACGAAAATTACAACTCAGGCTGCGGCCTTCGACCTTAAAATCTGAAAATAAATTTCGGAGAAAAACACTTTAAACGATTAGCATAATGGAGTAAAATATGAGATGTGTCATAACATTATCGGGAGGCAGGATATGAAATTTACGAAAATGTCTGGTGCGGGAAATGATTTTATCATAATCAACAATATTGAAGAGCGGCTTACGGAGTCACAGCTTCGGGAACTGGCCAGGGATCTCTGCCGCCGCAAAATATCGATAGGGGCAGACGGCCTTATGGCTGTAAACGAGGCAAGTCACGGCGGAGACTATGCAATGCTGTTTATAAATGCCGACGGGACCATAGGAGAGATGTGCGGCAATGGAGCCAGATGCATCGCCAGATATGGGCATGAGGCTGGACTTGCAGGAGATACACAGCACATAGAAACAACGGCCGGCATGGTTATTGGCGAAATGATCGACAAGACGACTTACAAGGTCAGGATCAATGATCCGACTAAGATCATACTGTCCGATAGCATAGAAGCTGATGGAAAGATATACGAATGTTCATACATAGAGTTAGGAGATCCGGCTCTGCCGCACATCGTGGTGGAAATGGACGACTTCAAGCGGATCAATGAGGACTCCCTCAGGAATATCGGACGTTCCATGAGATGGAACAAAAAATATCCTAAGGGCGCAAACGTCAATTTCTTCAGCATGGTGTCAGGCGAAGAAGACACGGCTGACATTGTCACCTTTGAGCGGGGCGTTGAAGATTTCACGCTGGCATGCGGAACAGGAGCAACGGCAACGGCGCTGACCATGGTCCTGAAAGGTATGACAAAGGGCGGGCACATCGGCCTGCGGGCGCCAGGCGGTCGGCTGACCGTAGACGTTGAAGAAACAAAGGGAATGGTATCCGCACTGTGGCTCACGGGTCCGGCAAAAAAGGTGGCAGTTGGAGAAACTGCAGATATGGATTGGAGTATTTAATATGGCTGTTGATAAGCAGGCAATTGAAAAAATAATGAGCAGTATGGGTCAGGGTATAGTCTATGTCGATTCAGACAAACGCATACAGATGTGCAATTCCTATGCTAAGAAAATAACTGGAATCATAATCGATGCAATGTGTTCTCACGAAGGGGGAAGGCTGGATGAAGGCGACATCGTGATCATTGCAGACAATAAGATAGGCGAGGATGACGGGGAAACGGGTCATGAAGAATTGAGTACCCTCAATATCAACGACCGCAACATACGTCCTAATGACATGCTCATTGCCGTGGCGGTATATAAGAACAACAAGATAGAACCACAGTATAAATACGTTAGGGAGCATCAGCTCAACGTTCCGCTGGCTATGGATACTAACTATCTGGGATTTCAGATCAGGGTGGAAATAGATACAGACAAGAGAGAAACTCTGATAGCAGTCAAGGACCGTGAGTTCAGGCTGAAATTTTTTTCGTCTGTGGGCAACATGGTCGTCATTGATGGCATGAGCGGGACAGTAAAGTTCTTTGAGGCGAAAGGCTACACTGTAAGGCGTGAGTCTATCGGAGACCTGCTGCGAGGCGGCAGCTTTGTCAGAAAGGCTGTAGACCTGAGCGATGTAGATGTCTGCGGAAGAAGATATCTGGAAGTGTTCGACAAGTCAGAGCTGTCCGACAAGTTGGACATGGTGCTGAGCGGCTCTGAAGAGACTATAAACAATAAGATATACGAGATAAATAAGAGACCGTTCCTGTGCAGCATCGTGCCATGGGAAGAAGACGGAAAGACAGAAGGAGTTTTCCTGATCATGCAGGAAGCGGAGAGACTGGAAAGTATTCTGGACTCGCGTAATGAAATTATCGGCTTGATCGAGGAAAATGAGAAGGCAGTACGCAAGACAGAATTCGGTTACCCGCCGGACGCTTTCAAGAATTTTATCGGCAAGAGCGCCAAAGCCAACGAAGTGAAATACATGGCCTATAAGGCGTCTCAGAACAGATTCAACGTAATAATAACAGGAGAAAGCGGAACCGGCAAATCCAAACTGGCCCATGAGATTCACAGGCTTTGGAACCCGGATGCACCGTTCATAGAGGTAAACTGCAACGCCATTGCACCGACCCTGTTTGAGAGCGAACTTTTCGGTTACGTGGGAGGAGCTTTTACAGGAGCAAGGCCTGAAGGCAAAGTAGGATTTTTTGAATCCGCAAACAAGGGAACTATATTTTTGGATGAGATCGGAGAGATTCCGCTGGAGATCCAGGTAAAGCTGCTGCACGTTCTGCAGGACAAGATCATCTACAGAGTAGGCTCGTCAAAACCGGTCAAGGTTGACGTCAGAGTCATAGCAGCCACCAACAAGAACCTTGAAGAAGAGGTAATGAACGGCCATTTCCGCCAGGACCTTTACTACAGGATCAACGTGTTCCCAATAGAGATACCGCCGCTGCGTGAACGCAAGCCAGATCTTTACCTGCTGATAAATAAGATACTCAGCAGCAAATGCGAGGAGTATGGTATTGAGAGCAAAAAGTTTTCCGGAGACGCTCTGCAGAAACTTATTTCATACAACTGGCCAGGCAACGTCAGAGAGCTGGAAAATGCTATAGAGAGGGCGATAACCCTCTGCGAGTCCAATATAATCTACCCGGAATACCTGAGCGTAGGGACAACGGAAGCACCGAAATCCATGAAGGAACTTTTAGAGATCGAGGAGAAGAGGATCATTGAAGGGTCAATGATCAAGAACAACGGTGACAAAGGCAAGGTCATGGATGAACTGAAGCTGTCAAGGACGGTATTCTACGAGAAACTGAAGAAATACAGTATTAAGTAAAAAAGCAAAGCATCAAAAAAGCAGCCGTATGGCTGCTTTTTAAGTATGATCAAAAGATTTTCTGGCCGCCTTCTTATGTACATAAACACGCGCGTGATAATGCAAGGAGGCTGCCGCTATTTTGAATAGACTCGCGGAGGTCTTGCCGTCAGACGGGCAATGATGTCGTTTTTGTTGGTCTCCGCCAGTTTGCTGGCTTTTTCTATGGTCATTGAACCGTCAGAACCGTCGCCGTAGATGATCGCCTTGTCGCCTTCCTTGACGTCAGTGACATCGGTAACGTCTGCCATGCACTGATCCATGCAGAGCACGCCTACAAGCGGTGCTTTGCAGCCGTTGATGATGACGTAGCCTTTGTCCCGCAGATTCCTGGGATATCCGTCGGCATAGCCAAAGGGCAGGGTAGCTATGATGCTGTCGCGCTCAGCACGCCACAGATAGTCGTAGCTGACGCCGGTTCCGGCTTTGATGCTGTGGAGCTGTGAGATATGGGTCTCGAAGGTCAGTGCCTGTTCAACGGGCAGGCTGCCGATGTGGAAGCCGCGCATGCCGTAGATCAGAGCACCCGGCCTGATCATGTTCAGCCGGTATCCAGGATAATCGACGGAGGCGATGCTGTCGGCAATATGTCTGTAACGGAAGCTGCATCCTTCCGCTTCCAGCCTGTCAGCAAAGTCCATGAACTGGTGGAACTGCTTTTCGTTTTCCTCCTCATTAACCAGAGCGAGATGAGAAAAGATGCCTTCTATTTCCAGAGCGTTCAGCTTACTCATCCTCAGGATTTCTGAAGCATAGGCATCAGAAGGCTCTTTGCCGAGGCGGTGGAATCCGGTGTCGACCTTTACGTGGACTTTGGCGGTAACGCCGGCGCGTTCGGCCAGTTTGCTGATGCGCGCGGCCTGGTCAAAGGAGAAGATTGTCTGCGTGATGTTGTTTCTGACTACGTACTCCAGCAGTCTGTCAGGCGTATGTCCAAGAACAAAAAGCGGGCAGTCGGGGTATGCCTCCCTGAGCTCCAGCGCTTCTGTCAGCGTGGCAACAGCAAGGTAGTCTGCGCCGCCGGCCATTATGGCAGGCGCCACGCCAACAGCGCCATGACCGTAGCCGTTGGCTTTGATCACGGCCATGACGGCAACGTCAGGACCGGCCATGCTTTTGATGAGTTCCATATTTCTTTTTATTTTGCCGAGGTCTATACGGATGACCGTATCCCTTAAGATCTCGCTGTCAGCTGTCGTTTTCATTTCTCGGATTCCTCCTCTAGTATTTTCAAGACGCTGAGCACTTCAATCAGTATGCCGGTTTTCATGCATTCTTCGTCAGGACAGAACTTGTCGCTGTGGAGCGGATATGATTCCTCGCCTGGAAAAGCGGAACCAAGGTCTAAGTACATGCCGCGGGTGCCGTGGCAGAAGTATGCGAAGTCGTCAGCACCAAGACTTGGAAGCCCGCCGGTGACGACGTTTTCGCTGCCGAGAGCATCTTCTGCAACATCTTTGATCAGGCAGTAAAGTTCGTGGTTGTTTTCCAGAGAAGGGTAACTGTCGCTGAAACGAACGTCGCAGGCAGCGCTGAATGCAGCTGCCGTGTTTTCACAGACTTTTACTATCTCTGATTTTATGAAATCGCGGTTCTCAAGACTGAAGGTACGGATGATGCCGTTGAAATCAGCCTGGCCTGATATTATGTTCTCTTTGGTGCCGCTGTGGAAAGTGCCGACGGTGATCAGACAAGGATCAGCAGGATCCATGCGGCGGGTGATGATCGACTGAAGTGAGGTGACCATGGTGCATGCCGGCAGCAGTGCATCGACGCCTTTGTCAGGATGAGCGCCATGTGAGGACTTGCCGAACACGCTTACGTTGAATTCGCAGGATGCGGCATTCATTGGGCCGTCAAGCATCCTGATCTTTCCTGCCGGCTGAGAAGGGTCGACATGGAAGCCGATAACGCTGGAAACATCCGGATCTTTTAGACATCCTTCTTGTATCATGCGTTCAGCACCGCCGATGGTTTCTTCTGAAGGCTGAAACAGGAGCCTGATGCTGGCAGGAAGCTCGGATTCCATGCTCTTCAGTACCATTGCCGCACCCAGCAGCATGGCGGTGTGAACATCGTGACCACAGGCGTGCATGACGCCTGGAATCTTAGACTTATACGGCGTGTCTACTGTTTCAGTAACTGGAAGGGCGTCAATGTCGGCGCGGATGGCCGCAGCCCTTGTCTTGTCTTTGCCGTATATGGTGCCAATTACACCGTGACCGGCAATACCTGTTTTGCAGTCTATACCTATTTCTGAAAGCTTGGAGGAGATATACGCAGCGGTTTTTTCCTCGTGTTCTCCAAGCTCTGGGTCCATGTGGATGTGCCTTCTGATTTCAACGACTTTATCGAATATATCGTCGACTTTCTGCCTGATGACAGTAATATCCTTTGCCATTTATTACGCTCCCTTTCTTGTAAAACCTATAGCTGATATTATAATAAATCTTTATTTAAACTATTGCAATATCCGTGCCGTGTGATTAAGATAAAGATATCATTATAATTTATGACTGGGAGGAAGAAATATGAGCAAAAGCTACAAAATCATCGACATGCACTGCGACACTCTGCTGGATTGCTGGAGAAACAGCGACAGGAAACTTCGTGACGGAAAAGGTCACCTTAATCTTGAACTAATGAAAGAGAACGGCGGAATGGCACAGTTTTTTGCCATATATATTTCCAGAGAGGAAACAAAGGACAAGGATGCCTATGATGTCTTCAAAGAAGTATATGAAAGCTACAAGCAGGAAATGGCTGCAAATGCGGACATCATAAAACCAGCGTATTCTGCCGCTGACATCATCAAAAACGACAAAGATGGAAAGATGTCGGCGTTCCTTACCATAGAGAACGGGATATTCGTAGACGGAAAGATCGAGAGGATCCAGGAAGTTTACGACATGGGGGTAAGACTGCTTACTCTTATGTGGGGCTATGAAAACACGATCGGCTATCCGTGCTTTGATGATCCTAAGGAAAACGCCCAGGGACTGAAGCCTTTTGGCATTGAAGTCGTAGATAAAATGAACAGTCTCGGAATGGTCGTCGACGTGTCCCATATGTCGGAGGGTGGCTTCTACGATGTAGCAAAATACAGCCGGAAACCATTTATTGCTTCACATTCCTGCGCTAAGGCACTCTGCGGGCATAAGAGAAACCTGACGGATGATCAGCTCAAGGTGCTGGGTGAAAAGGGCGGCATTGCAGGCATCAACTTTGAACGTTCATTCCTGGAAGACGGATCTGAAGGCGCAACTGTTGAACAGATAATGAGGCACATGGTCTACATGGTAGACAAAGCCGGAATCGATGCCGTTGGCCTGGGCTCTGACTTTGACGGCATAGAGACTGCCGGAGAACTTGTCAACTACGGCGGATATCCGAAAGTGCTGGCAGCAATGGAGAAGAAGTTTACAGACGATGAAATAGACAAAATCACCCACGAGAATGCCTTGAGGGTGCTTGGAAGTATCATAGGATAAAAAGTACGAGGGGAAAACTAATTCCCCTCGTTTTTTCTTATCGTCTGACTGAATCAGAATTTGATGTCTGAGTATTTTACCGGGCTGGTGTTTCTGTCGTAGAAGTGCCACCATTCGCCGTCATAAGGTTCGAAGCCTGCCTCGACCATTGAATCTCTGAGAATCTCGGCGTTTTTTCTGGCTTCCCCCTGAGTGCCTTCGAAATCAAGGCGCGCCCGAGGTGAGAAGTCATCGAACTTGCTCGGCATAGGGATTTCTTCACCATTGAGAGAAACAAGGCTGACATCCACGCACTGTCCGTTCATATGAGAATTCCTGAAATCCGTAAAAGTTTTCATGTCTGGCGGACGTGCAACAAAAGTAGTGTTGGGTACAAGATCCCAGAACTTCTGCTGTGCGCTTACCGGCCGGTATGCATCCCATATTTTTACGCCAAAACCTTTGCTTTTCAATATATTCTTAGCGCGAATCAGGTTAACGGCGGTGTTTTCGTCGATATAGCATTCAGGGGAATCGTAGACTTTGCTTTTAGTAAAATTGTCCTCAGTAGCATATTTCAGATCTATGATAAATTCCTGATCAAGATCAAGCAGCCTGACAAGGTTGCCTTTTTTAGTGATTTCTTTCATAACGTTACCTCCTGATGCATTATTACAGAGCAAGAAATATACCATGAGACAACATAAGCAAATAGCCATTTCTCATGTCAGGGGTACGAGATTGCGGAAAATTTATCCTAAATAGCGGACGAAAAACCAAAAAAAAACAATCCGGCTTCGCTAACTCTATCCATTTGCACAGAGTCTCGGCTGCGAACAATTTGGCATAGTATTTGCGAAATAACTTGCAGAAGGATCATTATAACATTACACAGTTAGTTTAATTAGGGAGGCATATTGACAGTTATGGAAAGAGAAATAAAAGACGGTGTGCTGTACTTTGATGGCTGCAGCACAGTAGAACTAGCAAAGAAATACGGTACTCCACTATATGTATATTCAGAAAGTGATATTTCAGGTCGGTGCAGAGATATTAGAGAAAGTCTTAACGACAAGTATCCGGACACCAGAGCAGCCTATGCTGCAAAGGCGTTTTTCCCGATGGCAATGGCCAAACTAATGGAAAAAGAAGGCATGTGTGTTGATGTCGTTTCCGGTGGGGAATTGTATACAGCATTGAAGGCCGGTTTTCCGGCAATGAAAATCGAATTNAANGGAAATAACAAGACACCTCAGGAAATCGATCTTGCAGTTGAGAATCACATCGGCAGGATGATTATTGACAGCCTTCAGGAACTGCCGATGATTGAGGAAGCATGACTGCAAGATGAAAGTCCTCATTAGGATCACACCAGGCGTAATGAGTTCTACACACGAGTACATCACCACAGGCAAGAAGGACTCCAAGTTCGGAATCCCAATGGATGACGACGTGATCATGCCGCTTGTAAAACAGGCAATAGACTCCAAATACGTTGACTTTTATGGCATCCACTTCCATGTCGGTTCACAGCTTTTCGACAATTCCTCATATCTGCAGGCTCTTGATGTAATGCTGGGACTGGCTAAGAAAATCAAGGAGGAATATGCATACGACGTGAAAGAACTCAACGTAGGCGGCGGATTCGGCGTAACGTATATCGACGAGGAACGCAAGCCTTACAGCTACTTCATCGATCCAATCATGGAGAAAATCAACAGCTTCTATTCAGAGGAAATGAAGGGAGTCAAGAGGCCGGCAGTTGTAATTGAGCCAGGCAGAAGCATGGTTGCTGAGGCAGGTCTCATGCTGTACACAGTCGGCAGCATCAAAGACATCAAAGGCATCAAAAAATACGTCTCCATAGACGGCGGCATGACAGACAATATCAGACCGGCACTTTATCAGGCCCTTTACACAGGCATCGTAGCAAACAAAGCCAACAAGCCAAAGACCGACAAAGTCACGATATGCGGAAAATGCTGCGAGTCAGGAGACATACTGATCAAAGACATTGACATTGCAAAGCCGGAGGCTGGCGACATCTTCGCTATTTTCTCCGTAGGTGCATATGGATATTCCATGGCAAGCAACTACAATAAAAATCCGATTCCAGGCGCAATCATGGTAAAGAACGGCAAAGACAGGATGATAATAAAGCCGCAGACTTATGAGAACATGATCTCACGCGAAATAGAGTAAAACAACAAATACTTGCCACATAATGCAAAAGACACAATACCCGATTGGGCATTGTGTCTTTTGTTTATATTAGCTGGTCAAGCCGATTACAGTTTCATAGTTCCGTTCTTCATGTAATTGATATGCCATGAAAGGGCTTCTGACAGAATGTGAGGAGTCTGCAGTGCGCTTTCTTTGCAGGCTCTCTGATAGTAATCCATCAGCTGATCCTTGTAGTCCGGATGAACGCAGTTGTTGATTATCTTAATGGCTCTTTCCTTTGGAGAGCATCCTCTCAGGTCTGCATAACCCTGTTCAGTTACGATGACCATAACATCATGTTCAGTGTGGTCAACGTGTGAGCACATCGGTACGATGGATGAGATTTTTCCTCCTTTGGCTGTAGATACTGTCGAGAAAATGGTGATGGCACCATTTCTGGAGAAGTCTCCGGATCCTCCGATACCGTTCATCATGCTAGAGCCGTTTACGTGAGTTGAGTTGACATTGCCGTAAATGTCTGCTTCAAGCGCAGTGTTCATGGCGATGACGCCGAGCCTTCTGATGACTTCAGGGTTGTTGCTGATGTCTTCCGGTCTGAAGATAAGCTTGCCTCTGTACATCTCACATTCCTTGTCGAATCTTTCCTTCATCTCTGGTGAAGGTGTGATGGCAGTGGTTGATGCGCATACGACTTTGCCGGCTTTGATAAGTTCAAGCATGGAATCCTGAACGACCTCAGTGTAGCATGTCAGATCGTGGAAGTCGGATTCTAATAGTCCGTAAAGTACTGCATTGGCAACACTTCCAACACCTGACTGGATAGGAAGGAGGGTGTCGGAAAGACGTCCTGCTTTAACTTCCCCGTTGAGGAACTCGATAATGTTGTCTGCAATTTTCTGTGAATCCTCGCTGATTTCTCCCAGAGGGCGAAGTCCATCCTGAATGTCTGTGATAACGATACCTGCAATCTTGTCCCAGCCGCATTCCATATACGGTTTGCCGATCCTGTCTGACGGCTTGGTGATGCCAATAGGCTGTCTGTGCGGCGGATTGTCAAGAATGATCACATCGTGCATGCCTTCTAGAGAAATAGGCTGCAGTGTATTTAGCTCAACTATTACTTTGTCAGCCTGCTTGATGAAAGAAGGAGTGTTGCCTACAGAAGTGGTAGGGACGATGCTTCCATCCTCGTTGATTGCCAGTGCTTCTACTATGGCAATGTCTATCTTTGGCATTACGCCATAGTTGACATACTGAGTTGACTGTGATAGATGCATGTCTATGTACTCGCACTGACCTGAGTTGACGGCTTTTCTGAAAGCCTTATCGGTCATGTACGGCATACGTTTTCTTAAAATGCCTGTTTCGGTGAGTTCGGTGTCGATTTCCGGTCCCAGCGATGCTCCGGAATAAACATCTATCTTAAGTTTT
>JGI2065J20421_1002073_pt1 | contig 11909 bp, 11 predicted proteins | sample Biomet5_FD_20421 | JGI IMG/M metagenome (IMG submission 20421)
CGGAAGTTTAAGTTGAAATAATAATTGCAAAGTATTGAGCAAATGCCCAAAAACGATAACAAGAAAAATGTTAGTTTTTCAAGACATCTGCGGAAGATCGGATGTTTAGAAAATACAATCAAAAGCAGCAGTTTTTACTTCCATTAAATCTGAATATTTTGTTCCTAAAAATCATATTGCCAGAGTATTAAACTACAACAAATGACTCAAACTGACACAGCTTTCATGTATCTTGCAGCCATGCAAAAACCTGATTTTCATAAGATTTGTAGATTCCGTTCAACTTATCTTGATCCTATTAAAGCAATCTTTTCTCAGGTTGTCATGCTTTGTAAATAAATGGGTATGATTGGTTCCAGTATCTTAATTGACGGAACAAAGATTAAGGCAAATGCTTCATCAAGACAAAGCAAGAGTTCTGATGCTCTCGAAAAAGAAATAGATACGATATTCAAAGAGAGCATTGAGACAGATAAATATGAAGATGAAATCTATGGTGACTCAACACCATATCAGATTCCAGAAGAACTGGTTGACAAGAAGAAGAGATTCGAAAATATTAAAGTCGCTAAGAAGAAGCTTGATGAGGAAAACCTGAAAAAAGTAAATGTCGCAGACAATGATGCTCGAATTATGAAACATAAAGATGGAAGCAAGAAACCTTCCTACAATTGTCAGGTTGCTGTTGATGAAAAAGAACAAATAATCGTTGCAGCAGAAGTTGTTAACGAAGAAAACGACTTGCATCAAATGGAACCAATGATACAAAATGTAAAAAATACACTGGGATATAAGCCGACAATAGTGCTTGCAGATGCAGGTTATTTCTCATATGAGAATTTAAAATTTTTACAGAATGAAGGGATTGATGCCTATATTCCTGACAACTTCTATAAAGTTGAAAACGAAGGAAAAACAGAAAGTCAGGAAATCTCTTTTTGAATACGATGAAAAAAAAGACTGCTATTATTGTCCTGCTGCATTTGAAATTCCCTTTACAAGAGTACAAAAGAGGAAATGTGAACCTGATTTACGATATTCTGTCTGCAACTATTGTTTTCAGTGTGTGTTAAAAATGCATGTACTGAGAGTGGAAAAAGAACGATATCAAGAGATCTTCGAGAATATTTAATGGAGGATATGAAGGCTAAACTGAACACAGAGGAAGGTACTGAAAAGTATCAGAAAAGAATGTCTATTGTAGGACCTGTGTTTGGTCAAGTGAAAAAGGATAGAGGGTTTAGGAAATTTCTGTTGAGAGGAAAAGGAAAACCAGAATCAAATTTGTTATGATGTGTACTGTACATAATATAAAGAAAATAGCAGACTTCATTAAAAAAGAAAGGGAAAAACTGAAAGATATGCTGAAAATGATATTTAGGGAAGGAAGTAAAAGCTGGAATAAAGGAAGAATTCGAGCGAGAATAGCAAATAAGCTATGTTGAACTGTGAAAATTAATCTATCCTTGTTGAAATGAAGTAAAAATTAAAAAGGGTATTGCCCAATTGTACAATTCAAAATGGTTTTGAGACAGCTTGAAATAAGAAATTTTACTGCGGAAAGTGGGATAAATTAAAGTAAATTTTTTGTTTACTTTCCTGGAAATTGAGATTCGAGTCTTCGTGGTTTCGTGCAGATGGCAACCTTCAGATAAAACAGGGTGAGTAATAAAGCCCTTTGCAGGTATTTTAAGGCCTTAAGTCCACAACTTGATTACACAAAACTACGAAGAATAAAAAAAGATTAATCAAGTCTGACTTCTTTTCTTTGCAAGAACCATATGCGGAGGCTGGATATAACCTGCTGCATGGCCAGACGGGTCATTTCGTTCCAAAAATGCATCATAATCGCTCAAAAACCTCCATGAAACAGCCTCAAACCCATGAGATTGTGCAAGGGCAGTTATCCTCTCAGGTGTATTGTTTTTCGCAAGGGGCAGGTTCGGCTTAACATCAGAATACAATTCATTAAACTTTTCATAACGACTGCTTTTCTTTTCTGTCCCATCAGGGTTCTGGAACCACAAACCATCAACTATCATCATAAGGCCACCGTCTTTTAAAAGCCGGCAACACTCACTCATAAACTTATCCGGTTGAGGCAGAGTCCAGAGAAGATACTTGCTCAAAACGAAATCGTACTCTCCGTCATTTAGAGGAATTTCTTCTGCATCTCCCTGTACTAACGAAACATCTACACCTTTTTCTTTGGCATTTTTCGCTGCTTTTTCAAGCATATTTTCTGACAAATCAACGCCGGTTACATCATGTCCCATTGCGGCAAGAGAGATTGCAAGAAGCCCAGGACCCGTTCCAACTTCTACTGCACGAATTTTTTTATCCGTTAGTAGAATTTCAGAAAAAACAGATTTCCAAATCTCCATTTCCTCATCCATACATCTGGCATATTCTGTGTGATAATCAGAACTTCTGTAGTCCCAGTATTCTAAAATTTTATCTTTCATTTCTAATATTTCAGTCATTTTCTATTCCTCGAATAAAATTAGCATTAAACTGTTTTCATAAAATTGCATTTAATTGAGTAAGACTAAAATACTAATTGGTATTACTATTTATAAAGATTGTGTATTTAAATCATTATAATTAATAATAAATTATTAGTTATGCTCTTTATTTCATAATTTGGATAAAATGATTAGCAAATAATTTATATTTCTATTCTGTATGGGATTCTGAGTAAAATGTAAAGGTGATTTAGATGGAGGAGGCAACCTTAAAAAAGAGATCAGAAATTACTGGGATGAAGGAGCCTGGAATTACGACTGCCACGTAAACCATGGAATGAAAACATATAGAGAAAAGAATTGACATGGTACCGAAAAATCAGCACATCAACTAATAGGTACATGATTTTTTGAATGAAAAGCGAATAAAACCTTCTAATTTTTTGTGATTTTATCTTGGTTTTTACAATGGCTCATTCGGTTTTGACAGTGGATCTCTGAATATCACAAATTACACTCAGCACCTTCTCAAATAATGGCCTGATTAAACCCGGCGACATAATAGCTGTCAAATCACCGATACGGTTTATTGGACAGTTTCTATTTCAAAAAACTAAAAATTTTATCAAATTTTCTGCATAACTATAAAATAAAATCACACAATTTAAATATACATTATATATAACTTAGTTAAAAATAGTATTAATATCTATTAAATATTTATGCATATTGGTGTGTTAATGGTGAAATTCAACTTTCCAAAAATAAAACTATCCATCTCTGCCATTGCCGTAATTCTTATTGTAGCACTGCTCTGTGCAGGATGTGTTGATACCGGTGAGGCGTCTAAAGAAAAAGTTCTTCGTGTAGTTTTTAACGAAGGCCCCGATACCGGCGGCAGTCTTGACCCTGCCAACGGCTGGACAGGGTGGTATGTCCATCAGGCAGGCATCTATGAAACCCTGTTTTACTATGACGCAGACATGAATCTCATGCCCAAACTCGCATCCGGATACAAACAGTTAAACGATACCGAATGGGAAATCCAGCTCCGTAAGGGTGTAACCTTCCACGACGGGACAAAAATGGATGCTGATGCGGTTCTCTTTTCACTGAACAGAGTACTTGACCCGTCAAACAGCAGGTCATCAGAGTACTCCTTCATCAAAGATGTACAAAAAACAGGGGATTACACCATTGTTATTGAAACCAATGGCACTTGCGCTCCACTAATTTCATCCCTTGTAGACCCTATCATGTCCATTGTAAGTCCTAAAGCCAGTGATCTCGACAAAGAGCCGGTTGGAACCGGGCCCTTCAAGTTTGTGTCCTTCGAACCGAGTACAAGCCTTGAACTCGAAAAGAATCCTGATTACTGGGGTGGGGAAGCAAAAGTTGACCGCGTACTCATACAGTACAACAAAGACAGCACGGCCAGAACCATGCTGATAAAATCAGGCGATGTAGACATTGCCAGAGACCCACTACAGAGCGAGTATTCAGCACTTAAGAATAATCCTGATATAAATGTCACTTCCAAAGAAACGCTGCGCACGTACTTCCTTTATGTAAATGGCGGCAAAGCCCCATTCAATGACACCAGAGTCCGCCAGGGCCCTCTTATGCGATCAACCGCCAGGAAATTGTGGATACAGCACTTGAAGGAGTCTCCGGCATCCCGGCAACGGGAGTATTCACAAATACCATGCCGTGGAACGCAAACGACCAGATTAAGTCCTACGAATACAACCCTGAAAAAGCTCTGGAACTCTTCGAAGAAGCAGGAATCACAAAAGGCACAGATGGTAAGCTGTACTACAACGGGAAACCCTTCACCGTTGAAATCCAGACCTACACAAAACGTGCAGCTCTTCAGCCGAGTGCGGAAGTAATCGCCTCAGAGCTGGAAAAAATTGGCATCACCTCAAAGGTCACAATTCTGGAAAGTGCCGCACTTAAAGAAAACGCTCTTGCAGGAACATATGATTTATCCCTCAGTGCATGGAACACGGCCCCAATCGGAGATCCTGATTACTTCCTCTCAACTCATTTCCTATCTACCGGAAGCTATGCATCAGGCTGGCTCCGCTATTCAAACCCTCAGGTAGACAAATGGATTCTCGAAGCAAGAAACGAACCTGACAAAGATAAACGGGCCGAACTATATGATAAGATCCAGGAACAGATTCAGGAAGATGCACCAGTACTGCCAGTCTTCTATGCCAACGAAATTTATGCCCTGTCCTCGAATGTTGAAGGTTTTGTGATGTATCCAAACGAGTACACGATCATCACCAAAGATATCGGATTTGCATAAATTTGTAGGAGGAAGCAAGGAAAAGCTGCCGTTTGCAGACAGCAGGTTAGATGTTATTTGTAGAAAGGTATGCCCCCAAAGGAGAGGTCAGCAAAGGATAAAAGCTTCCTCAGCGAAGTTCTGGTGGGCCTTTCCTTTTAAGACAACAACATGCCGTGAACAATCTCTGAAATAACAGGATGATGTTTGGAAACGGATATTTTCAAGGATTCTTCATCCCTGAAAAAATCCGTGAAGTGAATTATGGATATTGATGTTGTTTTATCCGGGCTGGATAGTTACGATATGCTGTATTACCCAACCGGATAATTACAATTTTTTGACTGGAAGAGGTATTGACGTGGCGTTAAGGATGAAGTTATCATTTGTCTGCACTGCAGTTTTTTTTATTGCAGTCGTCATCTGTTCGGGTTGTGTTCAGACAGAGGGTTCTGAAGAAAAAGTTCTTCGCGTAGCTCTCACGACTGGCCCTGATACAGGAGGAAGCCTTGATCCCTCCATTTCATGGGAAGGCTGGCCTATGCGAAGAATCGGAATCTATGAGACGCTCTTCTCTTACGACGAAAATATGAGTCTCCAGCCTGAACTTGCAACAGGCTATAGACAGCTAAATGATACAGCATGGGAAATTCAGCTCCGCAAGAATGTAACCTTCCATGACGGAACAAAAATGAATGCTGACGCCGTAATTTATTCCATCAACAGAGTTCTTAACTCATCAAACAGCAGGTCATCAGAATACTCTTTTATCAAAGACGTCTACAAAACCGATGATTACACAATCGTTGTGGAAACAAATGAAGCATACGCGCCAGCGATTCTCATGTTCACAGACACCATCATGTCAATTGTAAGTCCTAAAGCCAGTGATCTCGACAAAGAGCCAGTTGGAACAGGACCATATAAGTTTGTCTCATTTGAGCCGGGTGCCAGTATAGAACTGGTAAAGAATCCTGATTACTGGGGTGGAGCGCCAAAAATTGACAGGATAATTATTCAGTATAGCAAAGATGCCGCTGCAAGAACTCTTCTGCTCAAATCAGGCGATGTTGACATTACAAGAGATGTCCTGCAAAGCGAGTACACAACTCTTGAAGCTAATCCTGATATTAATATCGTATCCCGAGAAACACTTAGAACCTACTTCATGTACATTAACGAAGGAAAAGCACCATTCAACGATGTAAGGGTTCGCCAGGCACTCAATTATGCAATTGACCGCCAGGAGATCGTTGACACAGCCCTCGAAGGCGTTGCCGGCTCTCCAGCAATTGGAATATTCCCTGACATCATGCCATGGAGTGCGAATGACAAGATTGAAGCCTACGCTTATAACCCTGAAAAAGCTCTGAAACTCTTTGCTGAGGCAGGAATTAAACAGGGAAGTGATGGCAAACTCTACTACAACGGTAAGCCGTTTACAATTGAAATCCAGACTTATACAAAACAGGCAGCACACCAGCCAATGGCAGAAGTAATTGCCGCTCAGCTTGAAAAAATCGGCATCACCACTACAATAAAAATTGCAGAAACAAATTCAATTAGCGCTGATGCAGTAGCTGGAAATTATGACCTTGCACTCTATTCCTGGGGTGTTGCACCTGTAGGAGATCCTGACTATTTCGTGTCCAGCCACTTCCTTTCAAACGGAACCTATGCATCCACATGGCTGCGCTATTCTAATCCTCAGGTTGATAAGTGGATTCTTGAAGCAAGGGCTGAGACAGACAAAGAAAAACGTGCAGAACTCTACGACATGATTCAGAAACAGGTCCAGAATGATGCAGTACTGGTCTGTATCGCATACAAGAAAGAAATTGACGGACTCTCCCCCAATCTCAAAGGTTTTGAAATTTATCCAAATGAATACACGTTCATTACAAAGAAAATGGAACTTGCCTGAGGGATTAAAAAATGAAAGACAAAATTACAGCACACTGGAATAAGATCAGTCCAAATTACCGGAAAATGTATCGTGACCACCTTGATGAAGAAATTCTCCTGATGCAAAACCTCTTTTTAGATAAGCTGCCAGCTGGTAAAAAACTCAATGTCCTTGATATAGGAACAGGGCCTGGCATTCAGGCATTTGTTTTTGCCGAAATGGGGCACAATGTCACTGCTCTTGATATCTCAGAAGAGATGCTTGCATGTGCAAAAGAAGGGGCAAAAAACCGTAATTTGTCAATAAAGTTTGTTGAAGGTGACGGAGAAAACCTGCCGTTTGAAAACAATACATTTGATGTTATCGTAAACATGCACCTTCTCTGGACGCTCACAGACCATGAAAAATTCTTTAGTGAATGCTGTCGCGTTCTGGTACCCGATGGCAGGATTCTTGCAATCGATGGTCAATGGTTCCAGCCAGGATACGTTCCAAACAGGAATTACAACCAGGAAGAAAGAAATCACGATGAATTAATTGAATATCTTCCGCTTTATGACAGCAACTCGCCTGAAATGATTACAGCCATCATGGAAAATAATGGGTTTTCTGAGGTCTCCTGGAAATCTCTTCCCGAGTATGCAGAGTATATGAAAAGATGCGATCCGGAAGGTTATGACTATTTATCTGTTCCATATCTGGCCACCGGAATAAAATGTTGAGGAATGAAAAATGGAATACAAAATTGCAGATGACAGATATTGTTCATTTTTGCTGAAATGTGATCCAAAAGAATACGCAGCATCAGACTCGGCATCATACTTGGAACTTCCGTATCTCATCTCTGCAAGGAAGAGTGGAAGTTTTCCAGAGGCACTGCAATGCTAAATGAGTATTTCATCCGCCGAGCTCTGTATCTCATCCCGGTCCTCATATTTACCTCATTCATGAGTTTTTCACTCATCTACATCGCGCCTGGAGACCCAGCAGAAATTATGATGACGAGTCCTTCTGGTGGATATGATGAAGCAGCTGTTGAAGCTTTCCGCATAGCCCATGGTCTTGACCAGCCGTTTTACATCCAGTATCTGAACTGGATCAAAGGCGCGGCTGTCGGAGACTTTGGCTACTCATACATGAGCGAACAGCCGGTATTTGAAACTGTTCTGAATGCATTCAAAAATACGCTGAAACTTTCCGTTCTCGCTCTTGCAATTGCTCTTGTTATCGCCGTCCCTCTCGGCGTAGTCTCAGCTCTGAAACATAACACCGTTGTTGATGACGCCTGTCGTTTTGGCGCTCTTCTCGGAGTATCCATACCGAACTTCTGGCAGGCCTATCTGATGATAATTTTCTTCTCGGTAATCATTCACTGGCTCCCAGCATCCGGATTCGGGCACGGGACAGACATCAGCTACATGATTCTGCCGGCGGCTGTTCTTGGGACAGGGTCAGCGGCTGTAATGATGCGGATGATCCGTTCAAGCATGCTGGATGTCATGGGAAAGGAGTACATCCAGACCGCACGCGGAAAAGGGCTTTCGGAAAAAATCGTCGTTGTCAGGCACGCATTGAAAAACGCACTTGTTCCGGTTATCACAGTGGTCGGTCTGTCAACTGGTTTTCTCTTAAACGGCTCGGTTGTTGTTGAGACAATTTTCGGATGGTCGGGTATTGGAAATCTTGTGGTGGACTCAATTCTTTCTCACGATTATATGATGGTACAGGGGTCGGTGCTCTTTGTTGCTGTCATTTTCCTTCTGGTCAACTTCTTTGTAGACCTGGTCTACGTTTGGGCAAACCCGGAGATACGCTATGATAGAACTTCTTAAAAATCGGCAGATCATTATCTCCTTGATAATTCTTGGCGGGCTTATCTTCATGGCCGTGTTTGCTGGTGTTTTAGCCCCTTATGACTACACGGAAAAGGACCTGCAGAACCGTCTGCTGCCTCCGTCTTCTGACCACCTGTTCGGTACCGATAACCTTGGCCGCGATATCCTGACAATGGTGATGTACGGTTCACGGACATCCCTTTTCGTCGGGTTTGCCGTTGTCAGCGTTTCGCTTGCAATAGGGATGACACTTGGCGTTCTGGCGGGGTATTACGGTGGGTGGCTGGATGAGGTTATCATGAGGCTGACGGATAGTTTCCTTGCTTTTCCGTCGATGTTTCTGGCACTTGCAATTACCGCGTTTCTGGGACAGGGAATGGAAAACATGATGCTTGCTTTAATTGTTGTCGAGTGGACAGTGTTTGCAAGAGTTGCACGCGGTTCAACACTTGACGTCAAGACAAAAGGCTATGTTCGGGCATCCAGGTGGGTTGGAGCTTCAAACACTTATGTGATGATAAAGCATGTTCTTCCAAACATTATCTCTCCGGTTTTGATTATGGCATCGCTTGGAATCGGGAATGTGATTCTGGCAGCGGCCGGTTTAAGTTTCCTTGGGCTTGGGGTACAGCCGTCAACACCTGAATGGGGTGCGATGCTGAATGCAGGCCGTACATATTTCACAACTGCTCCATGGCTGATGCTTTTCCCGGGGCTTTTTATAATGATAACTGTTCTTGCATTCAACTACTTTGGCGACGGGTTGCGGGATGCACTTGACCAGAAGATGAAAAATATTGAACTTGAAGGGAGGTTCTGATATGCCTGATTTATTACTGAAAGTATCTGGTGTTTCTGTAACAATCCCAACCGGGCAGGGAACAGTTCACGCGGTTGATGATGCAACATTTTCGATTAACAAACACGAGATATTTTCACTGATTGGAGAGTCAGGTAGCGGCAAGTCAATCCTTGGCCAGGCAATAATGCGGTTGCTTCCTCCAAATGCGGTGTTTTCCGGAAAAGTAGAACTTGACGGTACGGAAATTTCAGCTCTTTCCGAGAAGGAAATGCAGAAAGTCCGCGGCAAAACGGTTGCATCAATTGCTCAGAACCCCTATCTTGCAATGAACCCCGGAATAAGGGTTGGTACTCAGATTGCAGAGCCAATGCAGGCACATCTTGGAATGAGTAAAGAAGATGCAAAGGCCAGGACATTCCGGGCTCTAAAGTATTTTGATATCATCCCTCCTGAAGTGCGGGAAAGAGAATACCTGTTTCAGTACAGCGGCGGAATGTTGCAAAGGGCAATGGTTGCAATGGGAACGGCTGCAGACCCTGAACTTATTATCGCTGATGAACCGACAAAAGGCATTGATGTGCTTAAGAAGCGCAATATTGCAGCAATATTTCAGAAGGTAGCCTCGAACGGCTGTGCGTTTCTTTTAATTACGCATGATGTAGGTTTTGCCCGGGCGATGTCAGACAGAATCGCGGTAAACTATTGCGGGCAGATTATAGAGATTGCAGGAAAGGATGCGTTTTTCAAAGGCCCTCTGCACCCGTATTCAAAAGCGCTTCTGGATGCAGTGCCTGAGCGCGGTATGCACCCGATCCCGGGCCCGTCACCTTCTATGATTGAAGTGCCTGAAGGATGCAGGTTTCATCCTCGATGCCCGCATAAAACGGACAGGTGCCTGAAGAATCCGCCGGTTGTGGATATTAACGGAAGATGTGTGAGGTGCTGGATGTATGCTTAAAGCAGAGAACCTGCATTACGTTTACACATCAGGACTGATCAAAACAGTCAAAAAAACAGCCGTTTGCGGCGTTGATCTTGAGGTTTGTTCGGGCGAGACGGTGGCTATTGTCGGGGAGTCGGGGTGTGGAAAGTCAACGCTTGCAAAGATGCTTGTCCAGCAACTTGCGCCTGTTTCAGGAGAAGTGTTTTTCGACGGGACGAAACTGGCTGGGATGAGCTGGAAGAATCTCCGGAAGTTTATGGGAAAAATCCAGCTAATCCCCCAGAACCCGGATGATGTGGTTGATCCGAGATGGACGGTTGAACGGTCGGTTGCCGAGCCATTAGTGATTTGTGGAGTTTTTTCCAAAGAAAAGATTTCGGCAAATGTAGATGCCCTGTTTGCAGAGGTAGGGCTTTCTGCGGAGCACAAGACCCGATACCCGCATGAGCTTTCAGGAGGGGAACTGCAGAGAGTAGTAATTGCCAGGGCGCTTGCTCTGGAGCCTGAGTTGCTGGTCTGTGACGAAGCGACCTCGATGCTTGATGTGTCGGTGCAGGCGTTTATTGTAACGATGCTCAAAGAGATTCAGAAAAGACGCGGTCTCAGCCTGGTGTTTATTACGCACGACCTGGAAGCAGCGAAGGCTGTTTCGGACCGGGTACTGGTGATGTATGCAGGTGAGATTGTTGAGGAGGGGAAGGATGTGTTTGACCGGCCTCTGCATCCTTATACGCGTGCTCTTCTGGATGCAGCACGGTATATGTCGCTTGAGGTTGTGGTGCCGGAAGAGGTTGGAGAGCTGCCTAACGGTTTTTCGGGCTGTTCCTACTACAGATTGTGCCGGGAGAAAACGGATGCGTGTAAAAAGCCGCAGAAACTATGGGATGTTTCGGGGAAATTGGTGAGGTGCTGGAAATCAAAGTGATGCCATCCAAACAACTAACCTGATGAAAGTGATGCCATCCAAACAACTAACCTGATGAAAGTGATCCATCCAACAACTAACCTGATAAAATACTACGGAAACTCTTCGTAACTTTTGTAGCTGGAGATACCTGACAATCCTGCCTGAAGGGTGCAAAAGTCCTCATTCGACTGCTTCCATTGCCCGGTTCTGAAATTCTCAGGAAGAAAGAAGGAAAACTCCGAAATACCAGTGAGAAACCGAGGAATTAAGAATGGATTCTTCGCAAGAGCATCTTAAACTAAACGAATTTGAAAAAAATTTAATATAGAGAATTTAAAGGTATTGTTAGAGAATTCTACAGCTTTTCTGTCTTATAAATACCATAATTCAGCCCGAACTGTTAGATCCAGGCTTACAGGCGTCTAGAAAGTCTTTGTAAAATTAAAAATATAAGTTTCTATAAAATTAAAAACATCTTACTTTAGCAGTTTTAGCGCATCCCTGCAAGCCGCTACGGCAGGTGCCCCTGAGGTTATGAATATAACATCCATAACTTCCATTATTTCTTCTTTGGTTGCCCCATTCTTGAGTGCACTCTGCATCTGCACAACCGTACACCTTTCACACTGCTTGGATGCAACGACTGCAAGCGCGATAAGGATTTTCACCTTTGCAGGTAGAGCGCCATCTGACAGTAATTTTTTGTCGCACCTGTTATATTTTTTAAGGGATTCACTGTCAAGTTCTCCAAGGAT
>JGI2065J20421_1002077_pt1 | contig 11888 bp, 9 predicted proteins | sample Biomet5_FD_20421 | JGI IMG/M metagenome (IMG submission 20421)
TGCGCTCCGCGCCGGAAAGGATGGGCGACACGGGTTCGGGCGCGGCCGGCGGGCCGCCGGCGGGCGCCTTGGCCGGGCCGTCGGTGACCTTGAAGCTGCGCATGGCCAGCCGCGCGGCCACCTGATCCGCCACCAGCCGGCCGAAGGGCGCGGGGTCGGCGGGGTCGACGCGGTTCATGAAGCGCTCCACGTAGATGGGCGAGGTCTTGTTCACCGCGGGCAAAAACAGGCCGATCATCGTGTCCGCGGCGTCGTAGTTGATGTCGATGAGCGGGGTGTCGTCCTCGCGGAACAGCTCGGCCGTGGTGGGCCGGGTGCCCAGCAGGTCGTCCTTGGCGTCCACGACGGTGCGCTTGATGCTGTTGTAATAGGACGTGCTGTGGGTGCTGCTGCACCCGGAAAGAAGGGCCGGGGCCGAGAAGCCCAGGAGCAGGGTCAGTGCGGTTGCGATGGTGCGGCGCGATGCGGCGGTCATGTTTCTCCGCGGCGAAGAAGGCCCGGTTGCGGCGGCTCTTCTGCCTGCAAGGCCTATCGTCCGTTCGTGCGAAAGACTTTACGTCCCGTCCGTCCGGCTGTCCAGGGGCGGCAGCTCCGCGGCGATTGCGGCGAGCAGCCGGGCCAGGCTTTCGGCGGCCCGGCCGGCCGCGGCCAGCACCGCCTCGTGGCTGATTTCGGCCATGTCGTCCGGGTCGTTTTTGTTGGTCAGGCAGCTCAGGCCGAGGAGCTCCAGGCCCATGTGGCGCGCGGCGATGGCCTCCAGCACCGTGCTCATCCCTATGGCGTCCGCGCCCATGCGCCGATAAGCTCGTGTCTCGGCGGGAGTCTCCAGGCTGGGGCCGGGCACCTGCACGTAGACGCCGCGCTCCACCGCGAGCCCAAGACCCGCGGCGGCGCGCGCCGCCAGGGCTGCGAGTCCGGCGGCCCAGGCCCGCGACATGTCCGGGAAGCGCGGGCCCCAGGCGTCCACGTTGGGTCCGGTGAGCGGGNTTTGGCCGGTCATGTTGATGTGGTCGGTGATGATCATCAGCCGGCCGGCCGTGAAGTCCGGGTTGAGCGCGCCGGCGGCGTTGGTGATGACGAGCCGGCGCATGCCGAGGGCGGCCAGGACGCGCACGGGCAGGGCGACCTCGGCCGCGCTGAAGCCCTCATAGAGGTGCACGCGGCCGCAGAGCGCCAGGACCGGGCGTCCGGCGAGCAGGCCGCAGCGCAGGAAACCGGCGTGGCCGGCCACGCCGGAGCGGGGCATGCCGGGGATTTCGGCGTAGGGAATGTCCCTGGTCCGGGTGAGCGCCTCGGCCACGGGCGAGAGCCCGGAACCGAGCACGAGGCCCAAGGTTCCTGCTTGAATGTTGCCCAGCTTCTCGCGTATGTAACCGGCAGAGTGGCTGGCGGTATCTGAATGGTCCATGACTGTCCCGTCCTGCGGCTGGGGGCTGTGCGCCTTCTGTAGACCACGGGGCGGCAATGCACAAGCCAGGGTAGGCGCGCGTATGGATTTTGCGACCCTCTTGGGACTTTTGCTGGGTCTTGCCCTGGTGCTTGCGGCCATCATCATGGGCGGGGACATCGGCCTGTTCGTGGATGTCCCGTCGATGATGATCGTCTTCGGAGGCACCTTCGGCACCATCTTCGTGGCCTTTCCCTTCGAGGAGGTCAAGCAGGCCTTCTACGCCGGGTTCAAGGCCTTCTCCTCGCGCAAGGTCCGCGTCCGCGAAGTGGTGGGCACCATGGTCAAGATCGCCGAGATCAGCCGCCGCGAGGGCCTCATCGCCCTGGAGCACGTCAAGACCGAGAACATGGTGCTCAAGAAGGCCTGCCAGCTCATCGCCGACAACGCCGACCCCTCGCTCATCCGCACCACCCTGGCCATCGAAATCAACTCCATGAAGCGCCGCCACAAGGTCGGCGAGGAAGTCTTCCGGCGACTGGGCAGCCTGGCGCCGTCCTTCGGGATGATCGGCACGCTCATCGGTCTGATCCAGATGCTGGCCAACCTGAACGACCCCAAGAGCATCGGTCCGAACATGGCCGTGGCCATCATCACCACCTTCTACGGCTCCATCCTTTCCGTGGTCATCTTCCTGCCCATCGCCAACAAGCTGCGGACCCGGACGCTCCAGGAGGAGATCCACCTGGAGGTCATCTTCGAGGGCGCCAAGTCCATTCTGGAGAACAACAACCCCATGCTGGTCTCGGAGAAGCTGTCCTCCTTCCTCGCCCCGAGGGAGAGGAGGTAGCGCATGGCCGACGACAACGAATACGTACCGCCGCCCATAGAGGACGAAAGCGACCCGCAGGAGTGGCTCACAACCTTTTCCGACCTGACCATGCTCATGCTGGTCTTCTTCATCCTGCTCTACGCCATGTCCACCCCGGACGAGAAGAAGGTCACCACGGCCCTGCAGGCGGTGACCCAGGCCCTGAGCGGCCACGAGAGCAAGATCGCCACCAGCCAGATCAGCCGCGAGGAGGCCGGGGTCCTGCTCGATCAGGTCATGCTCAACCGCCAGATCCAGATCGCCCAGCAGAAGGTCTTCTCCGACGTGAAGCTTTTGCAGACCAAGAAGGGGTTGGAAGGGCTCGTGGGGGCGAACTTCGAGGACGGCGTGATCACCATCCGCGCCCCGGGCGACGTGCTCTTCGCCCGCGGCGAGGTCGCGCTCACCGACAAGGGCCGCGCGGTCATCACGGAGCTGAAGGACTTTTTCGCCCAGCATCCGGACCAGACCATCAACATCCGCGGCTTCACCGACGATCAGCCTCCGCCGGCCGGCTCGCGTTTCCGCGACAACTGGGAGGTCTCCTCCATGCGCGCGGTGAACGTGCTGCGTCTGCTCATGCAGATGGGCATCGAGTCGAAGCGGCTCACCGCCACCGGACTTGCGGATTTGAACCCGCTGTTTCCGAACACCAGCGAGGAATACCGCTCCCAGAACCGCAGGGTCGAATTCGTGCTGGAAAAACGGGTGACCGGGAAGTAGAGTGGCTCCCGGGGACCGCTTTGCGCGGTCCCGCATCCCGGCACCGGCGAAAGTGCAACATCCGTCGAATCGCGCGAGGGTGACCATGGATTTCGACATCAAGATGGACGGCGAGGAGAAGCTCCGGCAGGCCTATCGCACCCGCGTTCCCGGTCTGGACGTCCGCGTCGTGACCCAGAACGGCCCCAAGGATTTCCCCGTCCTCGACATCAGCGCCTCGGGTTTCGCCTTCAACGACAGCCCGCGAGGCTACAGCTCGGGCATGATCCTGTCCTTCGACCTGCTCCTGGGCAAGCGGCTCTTCCTCGGCGACCTCAAGGCCAAGGTCATGCGCGTCATCGCCGAGAAGGGCATCATCGGCTGCAACTTCGAGGGCATGGATCGCCGCCAGGAGATCAAGCTGGACAAGCTTGTGCTCGAAGTCCAGAAACGCCTCATCGAGCTGCGCAAGGCCCGGCGCGAAGCCGAATAGACCCGCGGCCGGAGGGGCATGGGCCGCCAGAAGATCCTTATCGCCAACCGCGGCGAGATCGCCATGCGGATTCTCCGGGCCTGCCTCGCGCTCGGCGTGGACTTCGCCTGCGTCCACACCGCGGCCGACGCCGCTTCCGGCCACGTGCGCCTGGCGCGCGAGCTGGGCGGCCCGGAGGCCCTGGTGCGCATCGCCTCCTACCAGGACCCCAGCGAGATCTTCGCCGCGGCCGACGCGGTCCGGGCCACGGCCGTGCATCCCGGCTACGGCTTCTTCGCCGAGGACTTCCGCTTCGCCCGGCGGGCCGAGCTGCGCGAACGCCGGCTGACCTTCATCGGTCCCTCCTGGGGCGTCATCCGCGACCTGGGCGACAAGATCAACACCAAGCGCATCGCCCGCTCCCTCTCCGTGCCGACCATCCCCGGCTCGGACCGGCCCATCTATGACGAGGCCGAGGCCATCGAACTGGCCGAGACCATTTTCGCCTTTCAGCAGGACCAGGGCATCGACGAGGGCTGCGTGCTCGTGAAGGCCTCGGCCGGCGGCGGCGGCATGGGCATCGAGGAGGTCTACGACCTCGACGCCTTCCGCTCGGTCTTCCGACGCATCCGCAACTACGCCAAGCGCAACTTCGGCGACGAGGGCGTGCTCATCGAGCAGCGCATCTTTGATTTCAACCACCTGGAGGTGCAGATCGTCGCGGCCCGGGGCGGCAAGCAGGCCGTGCACTTCGGCACGCGCAACTGCTCGGTGCAGAGTCTGGGCCGGCAGAAGCGCATCGAGGTCGCGCCGGGCTTCGACCCGGCCGGCGTCGCCTACGCCTTCGACGCCGCCGGCGTGCTCGACCGCATCACCCGGCACTCCGTGGGCATGGCCCTGGCCGTGGGCTACGACAACGTGGGCACCTGGGAGTGGATCGTCACGCCCAAGGGCGAGCCCTTCCTCATGGAGGTCAACACGCGCATCCAGGTGGAGAATGGCGTGTCCGGGGCCATCGCGCGGATCGCCGGGCGGCCGGAGACGCAGGACGGCGTGAACCTCATCGCCGAGCAGATCCGCCTGGGCCTGGGCGAGGCCCTGGGCTACACTCAGGAGGACGTGGCCTTTTCCGGCGCGGCCATCGAGTACCGGATCATCGCCGAGGACCCCGGCGACCGCTTCACGCCCTGCCTCGGCCGCATCGAGCGCTTCGCCTGGACGCCCGCGCCCTGGCTCGCGGTGCACACCCAGGTGCCCACGGCGCAGTCCGGCGAGCCCTACGACATCCCCATGGAGTTCGATCCCAACCTGGCCCTGGCCATCATCCACGGCGCGGACCTGGAGGAGGCCAAGGAGCGCGGCCGGACGTTCCTGCGCGGGCTGGAGCTCTCCGGCGCCGACACGCGCGGCGAGGCGCTGAAGACCAACATCGGCTTTTTGCTGGGGCGCACGGACACCCTGCTGCACTTCTAGGCGGACCGGACATGGACATCGACAAGCGCACCAAGGAGCTGGCCGCCCGGCTGGCCTACATCCGGGACATCTTCGGCCCGCGGGAGAACGCCTCCGTGGCGCTGCTCAAGACGCGGCTGGAGGAGTTCCTGGCCCAGGCCGGCAGTTTCGGCATGCGCGAGCTCGCGCGCCAGGTGGCCCGGCTGGAGGAGCTTTTCGCGCTGCTGGAGGGCAAGCTCGACAATGAGCTTTCGCCCATGGACCGCGTGCGCATCGTCCGCCACCCGCAGCGCATCTGCCTCAAGGACATCCTGGAGAACGTCTACGACAACTACACCGAGATCGGCGGCCAGGACGAGTACAGCATCGACCCCGGCATGCTCATCGCCCGCGCCACCATCGCCCGGCGCATGGGCAAGAAGATCGTCCACCAGCCGGTGATGGTCATCGGCCAGGAGAAGGGCCACGGCCAGGAGTTCCGCAACGGCGGGTCGATCAAGCCCTGGGGCAACGCCAACGCGCTCTATTACATGCGCGTGGCCGAGATCGAGAACATCCCCATCCACGCCTACGTGTTCACGCCCGGCGCCTACCCCGTGGAGGACTACCCCGGCGCGGCCCAGCAGATCGCCAAGAACCTCTACGCCATGGGCGGGCTCGCCGTGCCCATCGTGGCCGTGTTTTCCGAGGGCGGGTCCGGCGGGGCCGAGGCCATCGCCCTGGCCGACCGCCGGCTCATGCTCTCCCACGGCTATTACTCGGTGATCTCGCCCGAGGGCGCGGCGGCCATCGAGGGCGGCCTCAAGGCCAAGGCCTCCCCGGAGCTCATCGAGCGCTGCGCCGAGCGCCTGCGCATCACGGCCGGGGACAACCTCAAACTCGGCTTCATCGACCGCATCGTGCAGGAGCCGCCGCTGGGCGCGCGGCCCGAACACTACGAATTCTTCCGCCAGCTCCGCCAGGAGGTCATCCGCGCCACGGACGAGGCGGTGAACGCCGCCGAGGGCTGGGCCCCGCTGCGCGCCCTGGCCTTGCGCCTGCGCCGCCCCGGCGATCAGCAGGACATCTTCGTGCGCTGGTCGCTTTCCCCCGGCGCGCGCAAGACCCTCGTGCGCAAGCGCTACGCCAAGTACCGGGCCATGAGCGCCGGGGCCTATCGCGACAACCGCTCGGCCGGCACGCGTCTGGCCACGGCCCTGGCCCGGCTCCTCTGGGAGACGCACAGCCTGCTGCGCCACGACCTGCTGGCCAAGTATCAGCGCCGGCTTTCCCGGCTGGTGGAGGAGCTGGAGGCCGAGGTGCGCGCCCTGCGCCTGGGCCTGGGCGGGCCGCTGGCCCGGCTGCTCGGCCTGGACCGCGGGGCGCGGCGCATGACCGTGCCGCCCGAGGCCCTGAAGCGGCTCACCAGCCTGTCCTGCCCGGAGGAGGGGGCCTGCCGCGTGGAGGAGAAGTGGGTCTACGTGAGCCCCAAGAGCCGCGAGGACCGCGCCGTCACCTGCCCCAACGCGGCGGTCCACGGCTGCCAGGACCTTTGGGTCCCGGACCTGTACAACGAATTCGCCGGGGTCTGTCCGACCTGCGGCCACCACTTCCCCATGGAGTTCCAGTGGTACCTGTACAACGTCTTCGACTTCGCCGGCGCCTACGAGTTCAACGCCGAGATCGAGGCGGCCAATCCGCTGGACTACGAGGGCTTCGACCTCAAGCTGGAAGAGGCCAAGCGCTCCTGCGGCCTGGGCAGCTCGTGCATCACCTTCGAGACCAGGATCGAGGGGCTGAAGACCGTTGTCGGCGTGCTCGCGAGCCCCTTCCGCGGCGGCACCGTGGGCGCGGCCGAGGGCGAAAAGCTCATCCGCGCCATTGAGCGCGCCCGCATCAAGCGCGCGCCGTTCATCATGTACTCCCACGGCACGGCCGGCATCCGCATCCAGGAGGGCACCTGCGGGGTCATCCAGATGCCCCGGGTGACGCTGGCCGTGCGCCGCTACATCGACGCCGGCGGGCTCTACCTCGTGCTTTACGACACCAACTCCTACGCCGGGCCGGTGGCCAGCTTCCTGGGCTGCTCGCCCTACCAGTTCGCGGTGCGCTCCTCGAACATCGGCTTCGCCGGCCCCGGCGTCATCCGCGAGACCACGGGCATCGAGGTCCCGCCCCGCTACCACAAGTCCTTCTCGGCCTTGTCGCGCGGGCACATTCAGGGTATTTGGGACCGGCGCGACATCAAGAAGAACCTGCATCAGGCGCTGCTCACCATGGGCGGCGGGAACCTGTATTATCGTTGAGACGAGAGGTTAGAGAGTGCTGAACGTCAAGGAAATGCTCGACGAACTGAACGCCTCGCCCTACGAGGAGATCGAGATCCGCACCCCGCACACCGGCGTGGTGCGCTTCGTGGGCCTGGGCCCCGGCGACCGCGTCGCCGGCCCCGGCGGCAAATGGCACGAGAAGCCGGGCACGCTCCTGGCCAAGCTCACCCGCGAGAAGAACGAAAAGCCCATCTGCGCTCCGCAGAAGGGCGAGGTCAAGGACGTGCGCACCGAGCTGGAGGGCCGCTTCGTCGAGGCCGGCGAGCCGCTCATGACCATCCGCCACTTTCTGTCCAAGGACGAGGTCATCGCGCGCATCCTGAAGAAGGCGCTGTTTCTCTTCTGCGCGCCGGAGCGCGCCAAGTACTATTTCGCCCCGGAGGTCGACGCCAAGATCAAGGCCGGCGGCGAGCAGAGCGTCAAGCTCAAGGACGGCCTGGAGATGTTCATCGTCTCGCGCATGAAGCGGGAGACGCCGCTGGCCTATTCCGGGCCCGAGGGCATCATCTACGCCGTGTATTTCCAGCAGGGCGACAACGTGGACGGCGGCCAGCCGCTTATCGGCGTGTGCCAGGAGTCCCAGCTCCCGCTGATCCAGGACGTGGTCAACCGCGTCCAGGGCGAGTGGGAGGAGCGCGACTAAGGAGGCGGGCATGGGCCGGACCCTGCAGATCCGCGTGAGCGCGACGACCTACGACACCGTCGAGGTCGAAAATCGCTGGCCCAGGCTCTGCGGCCTGGCCTTCAGCCCCGTTGCGGTCAAGATTCCCGCGCTGCCCGAGGAACGCCGCGGCGTGGTCGAACTGGTGGAGCACCTGTGCGACCGCCTGGAGCTGGGCCTGCTCCCGGACGACGCCACCCGCGCGCTGGCCGACGCGGCCCGCAAGGCCCGCGCCGCGCGCGAGGCGCTGGCAGCGCACCTTGCGGAGTGGAACGCGCGCGAGGCCAACCGCGACACCGACGCCATCGAGGAGGCCCTGGACGAGCTGGAGCAGCGGGCCAAGGGCCTCAGAAACGCGCCTGGACTGGACCGCTAGCGTCTGGTATCCGAGGGGACAACAACCGCACAAGGAGCGAGCAACATGGCCGGCAGTCTGAATAAAGTGATTCTCGTGGGCCACCTGGGTCAGGACCCGAAGATTTCCTATGCGCAGTCCGGCATGCCCATCGCCAATCTGCGCGTGGCCACCAGCGAGCGCATGCGCGACAAGGACGGCCAGTGGACCGAGCGCACGGACTGGCACACCGTCGTCTGCTTCGACAAGCAGGCCGAGTTCTGCAGCAACTATCTGGGCAAGGGCGCGCTGATCCTCGTGGAGGGCCGTCTCCAGACCAGGAAGTGGCAGGACAAGGAGGGCCAGGACCGCTATTCCACCGAGGTCGTGGCCAACCGCGTGCAGTCCCTCGGCTCGCGCGGTCAGGGCGGCCAGGCCGGTCAGGGCAGCGAGAACGGCTACCAGGGCGGTCGCGGCCAGGGCGGCGGCGGACAGCAGGGCGGCGGTCCGCGCGGCGGCGGCCAGGGCGGCCAGGGCGGCCAGGGCGGCCAGCGCGGCGGCCAGAACCAGTCCTTCCGCGACGACGAGGACCTGGGCCCGGCCTTCCCCTCCGAGGCCAGCGGCATGGACGACGTGCCGTTCTAGAAAATCATCCGCTACGGTTTGCGCGCCGGCTCCCTCCCTGGGGGCCGGCGTTTTTTTGTGCGCCGGCCGGACGCCTGCGGCGGTCAAGCCTCGGCTGGCGGGACGGAAACCCCTTCGACGGCGCGCATGAGTTCGTCGAACTGCACGGGCTTGGCGAGGCAGACGTCCGCCCCGGCCGCCCGGAACCGGGCCGCAAGGTCCGGCGTCGCCTCGGGGATGAGGGCGATGACCGGGATGCGCGAGGTGAAGCCGAGGTCCCTGGCCGAGCGGATGGACTCCAGCAGGGTCAGGCTTTGCGAACCCGGCGCGGCGACATCCAAAAGCACGCAATCCAGCGGGTGCGCCCTGAGGAGCCCGATGGCCCCGGCTTCCGTGTCCTCGGTCCGGTGGCCGAGGGATTGCAGATAACGGCACATGGCCTGCCGGGCGGCGGCGTCGTCGCCGACGACGAGAATGCCGAGACCCGCGGAGTCGGCTTCCGGGTTTTGCCGTCCGGCGTCGTCCTCCTCCGTGGCCAGGGGCAGCCACAGCACCACCGTGGTGCCGGAGCCCGGCGTGCTGTTCACGCAGACCGCGCCGTTCATGAGGTGCAGCATGGCCTTGACGACGGCCAGCCCGAGCCCCGCCCCGTGCACGCCCCGGAGTCCGTCCGCCTGGCCGCGGGCGAAGCGCTGGAAGATGAAGGGCAGGTCCTCGTCGTTGATGCCAACGCCGGTGTCGGCGACCGCGATGTACAACCGGGGCCGGGCGACGCACCGGAGCCAGAGGCTGAGGCGCACGCTGCCCGCCGGCGTGAATTTCACCGCGTTGCCCACGACGTTGTTGATCAGGCTGCGGATGCGGCCCGCGTCGGCGAAGACCGGCCGCGGGGCGTCGATGAACAGGGCGTGTTCCAGGCGCAGGCTCTTTTCGGCGCACTGGATGCCGAAGACCTCCACCGCACCCCGGATGATGTCCGGGAGGTTCAGGCGGGTCAGGTTGAGCCGGACCTGGCCGGCCTCCAGCCGGGTGAAGTCCAGCAGGTCGTCGAGGAGCGTGAGCAGCCGTTTGGCGGAGGCCTTGGCCATGGCGCAGTATGTCGCCTGTTCCTCGGAGACGGAGTCGAGGCTCAGCAGCTGGAGCATGCCGATGACCCCGTGCAGCGGCGTGCGGATCTCGTGGCTCATGTTGGCCAGGAATTCGCTTTTGGCCCGGGCGGCCTCCTCCGCGAGCTGGCGGCCGCGCTCCAGCGACTGCTTGGCCCGCAGGCGGAGCACCGCCTCCCAGGCCAGCCCGCCCAGGGTGGTCAGGGACTCCTCGTCGCGCCGATCATAGTCGCAGGGTTTGTTGCCCACGCCGATGACGGCCACCATGCGCCCCTGACTGAACACCGGCGCCACAAGTTCGCGGGTCAGCGGCGCATGGCCTTCGGGCAGACCCTTGCGCCCCGGCAGGGAGGCGTAGTCGTTGTGGACCACGACCTCGCCCCGGCGCACGGCGTCGGCCCAGACGCCCGCCCGCCAGGTCGGATAGTGCGAGCCCTTGGCCGAAGCCGTGCAGATTTCCCGGGTGCGCGTGGACCAGCAGCGCAGGCTCAGGCGTTCGCCGCCGTTTTCGACGAGGTGGAGGAAGCCGATGGCGCTCTGGGTCAGGGCCTCGGCGCGGTCGAGGGCCGTCTGCAGGGCCCTGTCGATGTCGCCCGCCTCGGCCAGGTCGGCCAGCTCGACGCGGGCCTCGTGCAGGCGCTGGATCCGCTTGTAGTCGGAGATGTCGATGAGCATGGCCAGGCGTTCCTCCCGCCCGGTCGCCTCCCGTGGCAGGGCGGTCTCGCTCACCAGGGCCCAGCGTTCGGAGCCGTCCCCGCCGCGCAGCCGGAGCTCGTAGCGTTCGACAGCCGGCGGGTTCGCGCTTCGCGCGGCGTAAGCCTCCAGGTCCTCCGCGAACAGGAAGTCCGTCTTGGGATGTCCCAGCAGCTCCTCGGCGCGGCAGCCGAGCATCCGGCACACGGCCTGATTCACGTAAGTGGTGCGGCCTTTCGCGTCAAAGGTCCAGATGCCTTCGGAGGCCGTCTCGACGAGGACCCGATAGCGCGTTTCGCTGGCCCGGAGGGCCTGTTCGGCCATGAGCCGCTTGGTGATTTCGCGGGCCGAACCGACGCTGCCGAGCAACGCCCCGTCGTCGCTCAGCAGCGGCGTCTCGTCCACCTCGAAGGCCCGGAACACGCCGCGCAATTCGCCGCTCCAGACGCAGGAGCGCCGTTCCCGGGCCGCCTCCGCCGGCACCGGGCCGTCGAAGCGGGACAGCGGCACCCGCGGCGGCGCGCCGAGTACTTCGCCCTGGCTGCTGCCCATGACCTCGGCGAAGGCGCGGTTGGCGAAGACGCAGCGGCCCTGCAAGTCCGTGGCCCACAGCAGATTGTGCATGTTGTTCGTCATGGCCATGACGAGGGCCGTGAAGCGCCGCTCGTTTTCACGCTCCCGGCCCAGCTCGTCCTCGGCCCGCAAGCGGTCCGTCACGTCGTGGATGATCGAGAAGAGCAGCGTCGGCCCGTCGGCCTGGGGAGCCGGACAGGAGTGGGCCTCCACGCTGCGCAGTTCGCCGGAGCGCAGCCGGTGGGTGAAGAGGAAGCGGCCCCTGGTCCGTTTGGCGGCCTGCTGGCGCAACGGCTTCAGCTCCGCCTCGGGGATGACGTTGAGCTGGCAGATGCGCAGCTGTTGCAGCTCCTCACGCGAATAGCCGTAAAAGTCGGCCGCTCCCTGGTTGGCCTCGACGATGCGCCCGGACTCCGGCTCGATGAGCAAAAACGGCACGGCATGGTCATGGAAGATGGCGTCAAGCTTCGCCGCGGCCGCGCGCGTGGCGGCTCCGGCCAGCCGGCCGCGCGTCGCGGCGAGGGCCGCCAGTGCGGGAACCATGGCCGCGAGTTCCGCGGCGAACAGGACCGTCGCACCGAAGCCGCGGAGCGCCAGGAAGGGAAAGGCCGCCAGGACCGCCGCCCAGGGAAGGAGCAGTCCGCCGAGGGCGAGCCGTTCCGCAGGGGAGGCGGAACGTTCCGCCACGTTCGGGGCGGCCGCGA
>JGI2065J20421_1002084_pt1 | contig 11838 bp, 10 predicted proteins | sample Biomet5_FD_20421 | JGI IMG/M metagenome (IMG submission 20421)
CACATAGTTGCTTTTACCTACTACATAAAAGTCCAATAAATCCACGTTTGATTGAAAATCGATAGCAGTAAAAATATGAATTTACGAAAATTTACTGCGGAAAGTGGGTTATAAAATTTAATCCGGTTTGAAAAATATCCTTAAGATAACACATTAAAAAACAATGCTAGGTATATTAAAACCGCTACCGCCTTCGAAGCTTCAGCATTCATCATACCCAGCCCTACCAGAGGTAGCGGTTAGATTCTCTTTGTCCGGCAGACACCGGCACAGGACTGCGGTCTGGTCATCACCTAGGCACTGGCACAGCATCCGTAAACGCTGCAACTTCGGGCAGTGGCGATGAACTCAGAAGACGGAAGCCAACGTTGTTGTTGCGGTTGTCGGTGTCGTTCCTATTGCGGTTAGCTGACCGGCAGTTCCTGGCATTGTTGTTCCAGCTGCCACCACGTATCACGCGATTAGAGCTATTAACGACCGCTAGCCCTAAAAGAACATCTTAAAGAAGACTTCTTTCCTGAACCTGTATGTATTCCCTGTTTTTAAATGCTCCGTGCTACTCATTAGGGACTGGCAGTATTTTTCTTCATCAAGTATTCCAAGCTTGAATTCTCTTATTTTTGAATTAATTCTCCTCAAAGTTCTCTTTTTGTTTTCATGTTTCAACCGGATTAGGCTGGGAAAAATACGAAAACCTAGGAAAGGAATTCCTTCAGTTACAGGTGAAACGATGACTTCTTTTTCTTTCATTTCAAGCCTGAGCTCGCTTCTAAGAAAAGTCCTTATTTTTGCGTGTAGCAGGTGAAGTTCAGCTTTATCGTCAGCAAAGATTATGAAATCGTCCATGTACCGAAGGTACGCTTTGACTTTAAGGACATCTTTAATATAGTGGTCAAGTCTGTCCAAATACATATTTGCAAAAAGCTGGCTAGTCAAGCTTCCAATAGGGATTCCTTTTTGTTGGGACTCAGAGTAATAGCTGTTAATAATAAGATACAAGAGCCAGAGCAAGTCAGGGTCTTTAAATTTTCCTGCTAGCATTCTTTTTAATACTTCATGGTCGATGCTTGCAAAGTATTTACTTATATCGCATTTCAAGAAGTACGAGTATTTCCGGCTGAAGACCTGTGCATGCAAAATTGCCCCGTGTGTTCCTTTTCCCTTGCGGCAGGCGTAACTATGAGAAATAAACGTCTGATCGAGAATGGATTCTATTTTATTGCAGATAGCATGGTGCACAACCCTATCCCTAAAATCTGAAGCTCCTATTTCCCTTTCCTTTGGTTCATAAATGTGGAAAATACGAAGAGGCATAGGTAAGTACGTTTTATCAAGCAGTTCTTCCCTGATGCATAAAAGCTCATTTTCAAGATTAAAATAAAATTTTGCAACCCTCTCTCGATCCTTTTTTCCCCGAAATGCCTTTTGAGATGCTATATACAGGTTTTCAAACGAGATAATTTCCTCAAAGAGGTTTCCATATCTCTTCAAACCTCTGCACCACCTTTTAACCAGGCTCCCACCATTTTTCCAACCTCATTTATAGAAATTGAGGCATATTCAAGCTGTCGGGTGGAAAGATAGTGCATTTCATGGCAGATGCGAAGGAGAATTCGAAGTTTCTCAAACTTGACATTAATTTTCTTGAAGCCCGACTTCCTTATATTCCTGTCGTAACGGCATTCAATAATGTCTTCGAGAATGTCAAGAGCAAGATTGTCAATCCGCGTGGTGAACGTAAATCTGGCCTTTTTCGGGAATTTATCCGTGGTATTGAGAAGCCATTTAAGAAATTCTGTCCATTTGACAAAAAGCTGAAGTTCTTCACTCATGCTGTATCCCCTCACCTGCAATTTCTTCTTCATTCATGCCACTTGTACTGCTCTTTTGATCCCCCTTAGAGTCAAAAACCCTAAGCTGCCCATATGAAGAAACGACCTTTAGAATACCTTTTCCATACTTCTCGATTTTTGCTCTCCCGATTCCATCGATATTCTGCAGTGCATTCAGAGAAGTAGGCCTCGTAACCGAAATCCGTGCAAGCTGAATATTGTTGCATATTATATATGGTGGAACTCCCTCTTTCTTGCTCTCCTCACCCCTCCACTCTCTAAGCATTCGAAACAAAGGCCAGTCAGCATCAGTAAGAATTGCCTTATAACCTTCTTCCTTCTTTTCTGCTTTTTCCTCACCCTGCTTTATCTGAACCGATCCAGAAGAAAAACGGTACTCAACAAGCACCGTCCAGAAAAACTCCTCCTTCTTTTCAAAAAAGTGACTTTCCCACCGCAGCACCTCTTTATCAGTCAGAAAATCAGACATTACGGAATCAGAGAAACTTTCACATTTTTCCGAGTACTTAATGGTGAATATTTTTAACATAACAAATCTTCCAGATTTTGTACAAGTTATCACACCGCAGGGCTTCAGCACCTCAGGCTCGGCGGCTTCGCACGCTTCGAGCCTTCGGGCTTCGCAGGGATTATATTCTATGCTCACTGTAGGTGGTAAAGTGGTAAAGTAGAAAGTAGTTACAGTTTCCTCAGAAGACGGAAGCCAACGCTGCCGCTGCGGTCGCCGGCGACGTCCCTACCGCGGTCAGCTGACCGGCAGTCCCTGGCATCGTAGTGCCAGCCGCCACCACGCATCACGCGATTAGGGCTATTCCCATCTTCCCAAGCACTACCATCAGAAGGAGCTCCTTTATAATTATCATGAAACATATCCTGAACCCATTCCCAAACATTACCTTGTATATCATAGAGACCCCAAGAGTTAGGTTTCTTCTGGCCAACTGGATGAGTTTCAGAACCGGAATTTATGCCATACCACGCATATTCATTAAGTTTTGACTCATCGTCACCAAAAGAATACTTTGTTTGCGCACCTGCCCGGCAGGAGTATTCCCATTCGGCTTCTGAAGGTAGGCGGTATTTGTCAGTTCCTTCCATTTCATTTAGCTTTACTACAAACTCCTGAGCTTCGTTCCAGGGAATCATCTCAACAGGATGATCTTCACCCTTGCAGTATGAAGGATTATTTCCCATAACCTCTTCCCACTGTTTCTGAGTAACCGGATATTTACCCATATAGAAAGGATTATTAATTGTCACTTCATGGACAGGACGTTTGTCATCATCCCTGTCCTTTTCATCAGAAGGTGAACCCATCATGAACTTTCCGGCTGGTATCAGTATGAATTCCATACCTGTAGAAGGACTAATGAAGGTTTTGGGAATCTCAGGTTCTTCAGAGTTCACAAGAGGCTCTTTATTTTCACGTATTGAAACGGCCGTATTCGATTTATCAACGTTGTTCATATTTTGAGAGCTGTCAGAACCTGTACTTATTCCCTTAAGATGCTGTACTACATCACTATAATTATCAGGTTGAAGCTCATTTTTCAATAGTGAATTAAGCAGATCGTATATAGTTTTCTCAACCGACTCAAGAGAAGGAGGCACACCATAGGCTTTTCTCAAGACTGTAAGAGATTCATTCAGTATGACGGGGTGAAGTGTTCTAATATATTCACTTAGAAGTTTACTTTTCTTTGAATTGTATTCATTTTCCCTGATCTTTTGCGGATTCCTGCCGATAAATATCGACCCTTCTATGTTCCCTTCCTTCTTTGGAGACTGGTACCCCTCAGATTTTGTCTTTTCAAAAGCGTAGTCGTACAACTCTTCAATGGATATGTAACCATTGCCTTTATCAGCGTAACCTTTCTCCAGTCCTTCTATCAAATAATTAGTAAAAACTCCGTGCCCGAACTTCTCTTCTTCTCTTGCAGCAGGAGAACCTGTCAACCCGGTTGAAGTAAGGATAATTGTTCCTGAACCGGAATGTTTTTTCAAGGCTTCAATCACATCAGAAGTATCCCTTGTTCCAGCAGCACCGCTGTAACAGCAATCAAGGACTATGATTACAGATTTTCGAGAAGGATATCGTCTACACTTGTTAATGAACTCAAAAGTTAATGAGGTTGCCAGTAAGGCATCTTCTTCTGTATCGTTGAATAGAAGACATAAATCATTTTCAAAGTCTTTTTTTCCATGCCCAGAGAAATAGATAAAAACAAGGTTGCTGTCTACCCTTTTAAGAATCTTTTCGACTTCAACAAGAGCTTCCTTACTTGTTCGATTGACCAGATCAATAACTTCATCAAACCCACAGATATCTTTATTCAGCAAAACCTCCTTCATTGCGAGAGCATCAGCTACTGCAAATCTCAATTCTTTATCGGAATTTGGATAATTGTTTCCAATAACAAGCCCGACTCTTTTGCCAGTCATGATGCTAACGCACAATTTATTTATTGGAGTTCATGAAACAACTCAGACCTTCAAAGACTGATAGCTGCGGGTTTTCTTCAAAAAATTGGGATAATTTTGTAAGAGGCAATTTTGAAATATTAACCGTGCTTCCGTCAGGGCATTTTAGTTCGATCTCGGCAGTTGGCCTGTACTCTAGCCAGGTTTTCATTGCTTTAAGAATAATCTCTGCAAAGACCTTACCAGTTATGCCGAAAACTGCAAGTGTGCTGAAAATGGTTGTCAGATCAGCTCTATCTCCTTCAGAACAATCGGATTTTAAAGGTTCTATCCAGCCATCAGGTATATTCATGCAAATTGAACTATATAGCTGACAGCACTGCTCCTGCCAATATTCAGAAAAAGTTTCAACGTCTTCAGACGTGAGTACAATAGAGAAATTAGACATATCAAGAACTTGCTGTATTCTACCACCAGCTATTCAACAATCTAAAACTTATATTTCCTTTAAGGGATATATGATTTAAGATTTTTGTTCAGTAAGAAATACAAGCTTGAAAAAAGTGAAATTTCTTTGAAAATTTTTTAGATAATTCAAAGTTTAAGTATTAATTGTAAAAAAGGAGAGTTATAATTCTCTTAAGAGGCGAAAACCTACATCTTTGCACTGATATGCATCATACTTGGCGTTCAAGCGGGTTGATGAACAACAGTTATTAACATTATCAGAAAGACCACCACCCCTAACAACCCGAATGGAGCCATTTCCACTTACCCACGCGCTTCCATTAGAAGGAGCACCACTATAGTTGTCATGCCATTCATCCTGAACCCATTCCCATGTATTCCCATGCATATCATAAAGACCCCAGGGATTTGGTTTCTTCTGGCCAATTGGATGAGTTTCAAGACCGGAATTATTTTTGTACCACGCATATTTATCAAGCTTTGACTCATCGTTACCAAAGAAATACCTTGTTTGCGTGCCAGCCCGGCAGGCATATTCCCATTCCGCTTCAGACGGAAGACGGTATTTGTCAAGTTTTTCCTTTTCGTTGAGCTTCTTAACAAATTCTTGAGCATCATCCCAAGAAACACGCTCAACAGGAGAATCATCGTCTACGAAATATGAAGGATTACTGGCCATTACTTCACGCCACTGTTTCTGGGTGACTTCATACTTTCCGAGATAGAAAGCGTTTCTAATAGTTACTTTATGGACAGGAGTTTGATTATCAGAAAGAAAATCCTTCTGGAGATCACCTGTCTGGAGCTGACTAACTAGAGTTCCATTACCCACAGGAAAACCCATTCGGTAATATCCTGGATTGATTAGCACAAATTCCATTCCAATGGAGTTATTAATCTTATCTTTAGGGTGAGATAGATCCCAAAATCCAGATAGTAGAAGACAGATGATTGCTACAATAAAGAAGGTTGCTACAATAAAGAATATCTGTTTTTTTGAAATTCCTTTTTTAATTCTTTCAGCAAACAGAGATCTTTTTATGATAGGAAGATTTTCCAGTTGTACTTCTCTCTGTTGTACTTCTTTCTGTTGTATTTCTTTCTGTTGTACTTCTTTTATATAGCCGTTATTCAAACACTGTACGGTGGCAACATAGATCTTGAGTGAGATTTTATCTTCAAGAAGAGATTCAAGATAAGGTTTTATTTTTGCATCGAAATCGGTCAATTTTTTTGGATCTTCATACTCATTGATGAGAAGATTCATTGCCTGTTCATAGAATTCATCAGGGAATTCATCTTTATATTTTTCATACTTTTCAACTAATTTATGCTTTTTTCGTTCAAATTCTCTTTCTTTAATTTTACGGGGATTTTGTCCAATAATTATTTTTCCTTCGAATTCTCCCCCTTTTTTGGGGATTTGAGATCTGCAGGACCTGGATACTGTGTTCTTCTGGGCGTAATTATATAACTCTTCAATAGAAATTACTCCGTCAGAATCTTCATCAGCATCACCGCTCTTCAAGCCATCCAATAAATAATATGTGAAAATGCCGTGTTTTAAGTCTTTATCTTCCTTTGCCAGAGGAGAACCAGCAGACCCAGTTGATGAAAGTATCACAGTGCCAGAACCAGAAAATTCAGACAGAGCTTCTGCAAGGCTATCCCCTCTAATACCAGCAGCAAAGCTGTAGCAACAATCTAGAATAATAACTACTGACTGGCAGGGAGATTGCCTCCTGCATTTGTTGATAAGAGAAAAATTCAAGGAAGTTGTCAGCTTAGATTCTAAACTGGTATTTTTGAAACACAAGCACAGCTCATTCTCAAAATCCAACGTTCCATGACCCGAGAAATAAATTAAGATAAGATCATTCGATTTCGCATCTTTCAGTGCTTTTTCAATTTCTAATGAAACTTCGCTACTTGTCTTATCTGTTAAATTAATAACTTCGTCAAACGCACATAAATTAGGGTCCTTAAGAAGATTTAGGAGTTCTATCGAATCGTTAATTGCGAAATCCAGATTAGGAAAATCAGAAGATACATAGTTATTAGTTCCAATTATGAGCCCAATTCTTCTTCCACTCATAATCCCCACTCTTAAGTTAAAACTTCTAAGTTAAAACTTCTTTTTGAGAACTTTTGATTAAAGCAAAACTGTCACAGATAGATAAATTTTGATGAGTATTAAAAAATTCTAGAATATTGGGTAGTGACATATTTGAGATTTCAAACGTGCTCTCATCAGGACACTTTATTGTGATTTTTGCTTGCGGCCTATTTTCCAACCAGACTTTAATTAATTCCAAAACTTTCGCAAAAACATTTGCTGTGATCCCCTTGGCTATAAGAGTGCTGAAAATCGTAATTATCCCTCTCTCATCCCTCGAAGGTCCACAGCTTAGAGGCTCTATCGAACCTTCATTCAGATTCCGATTAATCGAATTGTAGAGAATGGAACATTGCTTCTGCCAGTACCCAGTAGATTGTTCAATTTCTTCAGATTCCAATACAATTTGAAAACTAGATTGCTCAGAACCCTCTTGCATCCTCCGACCACCTATGCTATAGCCCTATTTTTATTAATAGTAATATATAGTATATCACATATATAATCAATTACTCATGAATATTTCGTTTTTAGATCAAAAAGAATACAAAACTATTTTAAGAGATAATCATATGAACAAAACTAGGTCGACGTAAAAGAAAATATGAATGAAAATATTTCTTCTAAGTCATTCTATTTCTTCTAAGTCATTCCCTTTTATTCCAGCAATAGCCAAATATATTATTTCGATAAAAAACCCATGTTAAAAGTTATCGATTTAAGAACTCTATTAACCTTTGAGGTGCCTGGCTTGTGGTCAAAATATACATTTTGAGCAGATCGTCCGCCATGGCTCTCGTATATGTACAATCAAGGATTTCTGTGAAATTCTGGCCGGGCTCTGCGTATTTAAAGGCGGCAATGCATACCGGACAAAAGCGATAAAGCCAGCAGTTTCTGCATACTGTATTTTTAACTTCAAGGTATGCCTGTCTCAAAACCCTTACTTTTTCCTTCTCAATTCCATTTTGAACCGATCCTATTGAACTACGGTTGAATGTATTGCAAACAAACAATTTTCCATCAGCACCGATTGCTGCCCCGTTTATCCCAGGTATGCACTCACCAACGTAAGACCACTTATCGTCCTTGCTTATGCATTTTTTCGCAAAAGCATAAAAAGGAGCCTCGTACATCGCAGATGGTATGAATTGAGTTTTTTCTTTCTTGCCAGTGAGCAGGTATTCAACGTATGCCTCCTTAAACGGTTGCATTTGTTTCCTGAAGGTGATTTTATCATCTTCACTATAAAAATCAGTACCTTCCATATTCATTATCGATATGGAAAAATTTCCCCTATGACCACTGAAATTAGAAAAAAGACTATTTTCTCGGAAATACTGATCAACTTCATCAATATGGAATGGTGGTGCCAATGTACACGACAAGCCTATACAATTATTATAATAGTCTAAATCTGTATCACGAATTAGTTCAAGCTTTTTGATTACACGCTGGTGAGTGGCACGGCCATCTGGAGTTTTTCTATATCTATCGTGTATATGAGGAGGTCCATCAAGGCTTATCTGCACTTTAATTCTTTTATTTACAAGGAAATCAACAATATATTTGTTTAGTAACAATCCATTTGTTACTATTTGAAAAGAATACTGTTTGTCCTCATATGCCTCAAGTGCTTTGATCATGAGACGAACTCCTTGGAAGTTCATTAAAGGCTCGTCTCCATAGAATACAATATTCACTTTTTCGCTTTCATAGGACGCTTTTTGAATATAATATGTTACATCACTAATTAATCCAGAAGATATGGATATCGGCTCATGACGACGCTCTTTTGGATATATCCCGGAATAAGTACAATAAGCACAATTCAGGTTACATTTATATGTTGGAAATATAAAAAATCCAGAAAATTGTAGTTGACTCTTTTTAAAATAAATATCGTTATCCAGTTCATTTTTTAAAACTGGGGGCTCGTCGTCAGTAAAGAAAATTTCATCTAATATGTCTAAGTCAATTCCGGGAACTAGGTTCGCTATTTTATTGTGGAAGTAGGATGTACTGAAACTCTGAGCACTGGTCAAAAATTCACTGTAAGTTGAAAATAGCAGAAGATAAGTCTTTCTCCCTATCTTATATAATTCTCCATTGTTTCCATTAAAGATATAGTTGTTCCCGTTATCGATATTAATAAAATACAGCAATCTGTTAAGAGCCATTGTATTATTTAATAAAGAGGCTGACGATTGTCATGATGTCCAAGTGTACCAGGCTCACCTGAGATGCAATGACCGCTACAGTTGTCATTACATTTTCGTAGAGAATTCGTATCGTTACCGTATGAGAAAATATTGACTTTCTCTATTTTGCTTATTGCTTCATCATCCATCATAAATTCCCCATCTCTCTTCATCCTTCTAGTATCGTGTTAGCCACAAAATGTCACGAAATAGATTGCAATAATCCATAAATTATTAGATATTCTGGAATTAACGCGACGCTAGATATAAATGATTCATTAAAATCAATTATAATCCCAATTATATGATAATAATCCCGGTTATATGAATATATTCCAGAAAATCGAAAATATTATAAAAGAACTTAAATTATATACAACACAAATACTCGAATAAGACTCTAAGTAGGAAAGCGATCATAAAAATCAAAAATTACTGGTAATAAAATTGTATCATGAAGAATTAATAGATCTCGATGATAAATATGCACACGTTTTTGAATTTAATCAAAACATTATGGATAAGAGAAAGAAGAGAATACTGAAAATTGGATTACTGTTGCATTGTAAACTACAGTTGAAAAAGAGGGAGGAGTGAGACTATAGTTCCCTCAACAGACGGAGCCCGAGATTGGCAAGCCGACTCTCAGTTTTACGTTTGAAACGGCCAGCCGAACGGCAGAACCCTGTCTCGCAGAGCCAGCTGCACCCACGAGAAACATGATAAGAGACACTTCCGTCTTCCCACGCGCTCCCATCCGAAGGAACGCCATTGTAATTTTCGTGCCATTCATCCTGCACCCATTCCCAGACATTTCCGTTAATGTCGTAAAGCCCCCAGGGATTTGGTTTCTTGCAGGCAATTACGTGAGTCTTATCGCCTGAATTTCCAGCATGCCAGACGTATTCATCAAGTTTTGACTCATCTTCACCAAAGAAACACCTTGTTTGTGTACCGGCGCGACAAGCGTATTCCCATTCGGCTTCTGAGGGTAAGCGGTATTTATCAGTTCCTTCCTTTTCATTCAGCTTTATGACAAACTCCTGAGCTTCTTTCCAGGAGATCATCTCAACAGGGTGATCTTCACCCTTGCAATATGAAGGATTGCTGCCCATTATCTTTTTCCACTGTTTTTGCGTGACAGCGGATTTACCCAGATAAAAAGAGTTATTAATTTTTACTTTATGAATCGGAGACTCGGAATCTGATCTGTCCTTCTCTTCTAAAGGTGAACCCATCTCGAATTCGCCGGCCGGGATCAGTGCAAATTGCATACCTGTAAAAGGACTGGTAAAGGTTTCAGTATCATCCGGATTATCAGCCAGTGCAAGAATAGACGACTCTTCAGTTTCCTCAGTTTTCAGGTAGTATCGAATTGTATTAATGTAAGTCTTAATATTCATATTTCCCAAAACCCCACTCCATAAGAATAGTTAATGAGACGTCAGTTTTTAACTTAGGAGTTCCTATTTTCGATTATTGTTTGCCTATTTTCACTTTTAATTCTTATCTCTTTTCGTTTTTAAATTTTTATTTGTCAATTTTCATTTTTCGTTACAATTTTCCAGAATATTTTTCCAGAATATAATTCAATTCATATTTGTCAATTTAAAATTTTAATTTTTACTTATCGATTTTTATATTCAGCTTATCGAGTTCAGTGTTGGTTTTAGCTCTAATTTGTTAGATTATAGAACTCGTTATAATATCGTTGCATATTGTTGATCCAGGAGATTAAACCTTACTGCTATGAAACACCTGGGTCAAGAGTCTTTATGTATCCTACCGTAATAAAGAGAATTATCTAAACTTAAATTGACTATTAAACGTTTTTAAAAAAAATTCATATAACCAAAAGTAAAATATGAGATTGATCTATCATAGGAAAAACCAGCCAGATCCTCTTAACTAAATCAGCTTAGGACTTATGCACTTGAGGAACAAAATCAATTACGGCAAATACTGTGGATTAAAGTCACATTGTAGACAGTTAACGGTCCGATGCTGTTGATTTTTCAGTTCAACTGTGTAAGTCCTACGGCTATCAAAGTTGAAAAACCCCAAACCAAAAATTTAATCAAAATCCCTGATCGAAATCACTGAACAAGACCCGATTAAAATCGTAAACCATACCCCTGATCAGAACTCCTAAAATATAATCATGATCAGAGCCCCCTGAACCACAATCCCGATCAGAATTTCTAAACCACCGTCCTGATCAGGATTTCTAAACCACCATCCTGATCAGAACCCCGAAACCATATTTCGGGTCAGAATCCCTAATATATACCCCCTAATCAGAACTTTAAATTAAGATCCAAAACCCCAGAAGCCCTGAAATCATGGATAATCGAACTGCCCGCTTTTTGAAAACTCGCTTCCAGAAATATTACAAAAATGCCGAAATCGGCCTTCCTGATCACCTGCCTAGCAGAGAATGGGCTTTTATCTTCTTTGACAATATGCCTGATAAAATGATGTACAGGCACAAGGCATTCGGCTCACCCGGAGAAGCTCTTGACTATCTTTACGGCATGGCTCCTGCGCATGTTTACAATTCGACTGCGTATTACGAATATCCTGATGCGCGAAAAATGAATGAGAAAAACTGGCTAGGGGCAGAATTGATTTTCGACCTTGATGCAGACCACCTTCCAGATGCCCCGAGAAACTACGCAGATATGCTGGAGCTTGTAAAGAAGGAAACTTTCAAGCTCATGGATTTCCTTTTAGATGATTTCGGGTTTTCGGAGCAGGAAATTGAGCTGGTATTCTCCGG